>Ga0209607_1001253_pt1 | contig 21398 bp, 17 predicted proteins | sample AD_UKC117_MetaG_FD_184413 | JGI IMG/M metagenome (GOLD analysis project Ga0209607, IMG submission 184413) | Active sludge microbial communities of municipal wastewater-treating anaerobic digesters from Hong Kong - AD_UKC117_MetaG (SPAdes)... | ecosystem: Engineered > Bioreactor > Anaerobic >... | reverse complement strand
CAACAGCCCACTCCGCACTCCGCACTCCGCACTCCGCACTCCGCACTCCTCCTCCCCGGCTTCGTCGCCGACGCCGACAAAGCTGCCCTGCTTTCCGGGGCGACGGCCTTTTTGTACCCGTCCCTGTACGAGGGGTTTGGCTTCCCGCTGTTAGAGGCGCAGGCCTGCGGCACGCCGGTTCTGGCGGCCAACAGCAGTTCGCTGCCGGAAATTGCCGGCGGCGCGGCCTTGCTGGTGGAACCGCTGGACGAGACAGCGATGACCGCCGCCCTGCAGCAGTTGGTAGAAGACCAGCCCTTGCGCCAGACATTGATCGACCGCGGGCTGGAAAATGTGCGGCGCTTTACGTGGCAGGAAACGACCGTGCGCGCCCTCCACATCCTGGAAAATATACACCGTGCATGATGATTGCTAGATTGGTCCAATCTTCTGAGATTGGACCAATCTCACCACCAAGAGGTCAACCATGACAAACTTACAAATTGCCCTCATCTGCGCTACGTGCAGCCACGATTGGGTGCAAGATTTAAGCGAAATCGAGAATTTCCGCGTGGCCATTCGCGGCGAGCGCCAGGTCAAAGTCTACCGTGTGCCCTGTCCCATCTGCGGCAGCGCCGTGATGGTGGAAGTAGACGCCGGCCCCGACGACATCCCCTCCGCCTGGGGGAGCTGACAGGGCAGTCGCTATGATTTATGTTGATGTTTCGGCAGCCGTCCACAGCCGGGCGGGGTTAGGGCGTTATGCGGAGCGATTGGCGGGGGCGTTGATTCAGGCCCAGCCGCGGCGTTTTGGGCTATTTTATAATCGGGGGAAGGACGGCCGTTTTCCCTCCTCTCTCCCCGCCACCATCCCCACCCGCCACGTCAGCCTGGGCTATAAACCCTGGCGCATGATGGTGTTGGCCGGGCAGGCGGCCCACCTGGGCTTTAACCGGCTCGTGCCCCAGGCCGAATTGTTCCACAGCACCGAACACCTGCTGCTGCCCCTGCGCGGCGTGCCCACTGTGCTCACCGTCCACGACCTGATCTACAAGCTGTTTCCCGAACATCACAAAAGGCTTAACTACTGGTATCTTAACCTGGCGATGCCCCTCTTCTGCCGCCGCGCCGACGCCATCATTGCCGTTTCACAGGCCAGCAAGCAAGATTGCGTCAAGAACTATGGCCTCGATCCGGCTAAGATCCACGTTGTGTACGAGGCGGCCTCTTCCCATTTTCAGCCGCCGCCCCCGACCAGGATAGATCATGTTAAGCAGACATACGACTTACCCGAGCATTTCCTTCTCCACCTCAGCACCATCGAGCCGCGCAAAAACCTCAGCCGCCTGCTCGATGCCCTCCTGGCCCTGCGCCAACTCTTCCCCGGTCTAACCCTCGTCCTGGTCGGGGGCCGAGGGTGGCTCTATGATGATTTTTTCGCCAAAATCGAGCAGTTGGGCTTGCAAGAGGCGGTACGGCCGTTAGGCTGGGTGCCCGACGATGACCTGCCAGCCATTATCGCTGCCGCCGATCTGGCGGTACAGCCGAGTTTGTACGAAGGGTTTGGCCTGCCGATTTTGGAGCATATGGCCTGCGGGCAGGTGGTGGCAGCCAGCAATGCGGCCAGCCACCCGGAAGTGGGCGGAGAAGCGGCGGCCTATTTTGACCCGTTGGATGTGGCAGAGATGACGGCCGTTATCCGCCGCCTGCTCACCGATAAAGACGAATACCAGCACCGCCGCCAGCTTGGTCTGATCCAGGCCGCCCAATTTAGCTGGCAGCGCACCGCTCAAGAGACAATCGCTATCTATGACGGACTCATCGCCAAAAAAACTGGAGACTAGAGACTGGAGACTGGTGCCTAGTCTCCAGTCTCTAGTCTCCAATCTCCAATCTCCCATCCCTCTCCTCCTCCTTGCCGGCCTGCTGATTCTGCTGCTCTATTTGTTCACCCTGGCTTATGTCCCGGTCTTTGGCGACCCAACGGAGTACACGGTGGTGGCCCACGTGTTGGGCTTTGCCCACCCGCCGGGCTACGCTTTTATTACCCTTCTGGGCAAATTAATCCAAACGCTCATCCCGATTGGGGCAGTGTCCTGGCGCATGCACTTGCTGGCCGCCCTCTCGGCCACAACCGGTGCTCTCTTCGCCTTCGGTATCGTCTGGACCATCGGCTCCGCCCTTCTCCCTAATCCGAAATCCGAAATCCGAAATCTGAAATCCATCGCTGCCTTCTTTACCGCCCTGCTCATCGCCACCGGCACGGATGTCTGGCAGCACGCCATCCACGCCAACCCGCATGTGCTGACGGCCGTTTTCCTCCTCGCCAACCTCTTCTTCCTGACACGGTTTTGGGCCGCCCCGCTCACCCCCACATCCCTTTTCGCCTTTGCCTTCACCCTCGGCCTGGGCATCACCCACCACCCCCTCACGGTGATGGCCTGGCCGGCGTATGGCTTGTTCATTTTGGTGGTACGGCCGTCTATCTGGAAAGAGTGGCGCACGCTGCTAGGCATGGTCTTGTGTGGCCTGTTGGGGCTGGCCGTCTGGCTCTACTTCCCCCTCCGCGCCACCACCACCCCTATTGGCCCCACCGATCTGAACACGCTCGACGGCTTCCTCAATTACGTCCTGGCGCGCGGCCTCAGCGAGAGCCTGCCCTTCTTCGGCCTGGCCGATTTGCCCGACCGCGCCCTAGTTTTCTGGACCCTGCTGCGCCTGCAATATGCCCTGCCGATCATCTTCCTGGCCCTCTTCGGCTTCGCCTGGCTTCTCTTCGGTGGCAAGGTGACCAGGTGGCAAGGTGAAAAGGTGACAGATGACCCGTCACCCCATCACCCCATCACCCCTTCACCCCGTCACCTCGTCATCCTCTACGGCCTGGCCTTCCTGGGCAACTATGCCTTCGTGATGAGCCTGCGCGTGCAAGACATCATGGCCTATTTGCTGGGCATCTTCATGCTGCTGGGGCTGATGGCCGGCATCGGCTTGCTCGGCTTGCTAACCCTGCTGCAAGCCTGGCTCGCCCGCCATTCCAAAATCCGAAATCCGAAATCCGAAATCCCTAAAGAGGTCTGGCTGCTGGCCGCCGCCCTGTTCTTGCTCGGTCCGATCTTGCAAATCGCCCGCAACTTGCCGCGCATCGGCCTGGGCGATTACACGGCCGCGCAAGATTACGTCGATGCAGTCTTTGAGCGGTTTGAAGGGCAACGTGAAGGCGCGGTGCTGCTGAACGATTGGGAGCATACCACGCCGCTGTATTACGCGCAGTTTGTAGACGGCCGTTCCCCCGCCCCCGCCGACGTCCAGCCCATCCTCGTCTCCACCGGCTCCGCCAACCCCTGGCTGGACAACGTGATTCGCTATCTGCCCGGCGGCCCGGTCTACCTGAGCAACTACCGGCGCGAGATTGTGGATTTTGGCTTTCGCCTGCGCCCGGCACGGCCGTTTTACCAGGTGATCGACATCGGTTCCGACCTGCAATTTACGCTGCCGGAAGAGCTAACGGCCGTTTCCGCCACCGGTGAACAGCTTACCCTCGCCGGCTACGATCTGCCGCAGCGCGAAGTGACCGCCGGCGACTTCGTGCCGCTGACCCTGGCCTTCACCGCGCCGGTCACCCCCACCGACTATTACGTGCCCGTCGTCCACGTCGGCGACCTGGACTTCACCTTCACCACTGACAGCCACCAGCTGACACCCACCTACACGCCCGGCGAAATCGTCGTTGAAGCCTTCGACTTCGCCCTGCCCCACAATCTGCCTACAGGCGACTATCCGGTCACGGTGGATTTGAAGAATCTCAGCACGGATACGGCCGTTCCCCTCCATCTCTCCCTGGGCACTCTCGCCGTCACCGGACAAGCCCACCCCATTCAAACCGACCGCCTGCTGGCCAATTTCCGGCAGCGGGTGGGATTGCTCAGTGCGCGGGTGCGGGGGAACGGCCGTGCCCTCTCCGCTCCCTGGTCCGACGCCCTCCCCGTCCAACCCGGCGATACCATCCACCTGACGCTGCAATGGGAGAGCCTGGCCCCTGCCGACGAAAGCTACACCGTCTTCGTCCACCTGATCGACGCCGGGAATCGGCCGTGGGTGACGCTGGATTACACGCCGCTGGGCGGCTCCACGCCCACCCACCTGTGGATTCCCAAATGGCTGCCCGGCCAGACCATGCTGGACCCGTACCGCCTGACGATTCCGCCCGACCTGCCGCCGGGCACGTATTACATCGAGGTGGGATTGTACGAGATGATTGGCGGCCGTCGCCTGCACATTTCCGACCAGGCTGGCAACCTGGCCGGCGACCGCATCATTTTGGGACCGGTGGTGGTGGAGTAGCGGGTGCAAAACAACATCTGTGTCAAAAGAAGCATCAGCTTTTTAAGCCGATGAGTTCATAAATCTGCTCCAGGGCCATGCGCCCCTTCACGCGCATTGGGTTCATCGCCTCCACGATCACCCAATCCCTGGCCCGCTCATACGCCTCGGAGCTGAGCAAAATCTGGCCGGGGCGCGCCGTCTCCTGCACCCGCTTGGCCAGATTCACCGCGTCGCCAATCGCCGAATAATCCTTGCGCAGCGCGCTGCCCACATTCCCCACAACCGCCTCGCCCACGTGGATGCCCGTACCAAAATAAAGCCGCTTGTCCGCCGGCATGTCCATGTGGTGGGCGATCATGTTGTTTTGAATCATCAGCGCGGTGCGAATGGCGCGTTCGACGTGATCTTCCTGTGGATTGAGCGGCGTGTTATACAAGGCCATCACAGCGTCGCCCATAAATTTATCCGTCAGGCCACCATAGTAGGAAATGGCCGATACCGCCTGTGTGAAGTAGCCATTGATGATCTCAATCAAGGTTTCCGGTTCCAGGTTTTCGCTGAAGGTGCTGAAGCCGCGCACGTCGGCAAACAAGACACTGATCACCCTCCGCTGCGGCCGTTGGGCGGCGTCCAGGTCGCGCACCTGGTCTACCAGCGCCGGCGGCAGATACCGGCGCACACTTTCCAGACGCTTTGTCTCTGAAATATCGTTGAGAACCATGGCCACGCCCAGCGTTTCCTGCTGCATGTCGCGCAGCGGCGAAAAAGTCAGATTCAACGTGGTCATACCCGGCCGCGCGCCCACCACAATGTCCATTTCGGTATTTTGGGTGCCGCCGTTTTTCTTCACGTCCTCGACAATTGGCTCCACGGGCAGTCCCAGGACGTTGAGCGCCTGGGCATAGGTTTCGTGGACAATGGAGTGCGGCGGCACGCCCAAAATACGCTCGGCGGCTCGATTGAACAGCGCCACCCGATCCTCATCGTCGATAGTGATCACACCGCTGGCGATGGACTCGAACACGTTGTCCATCAGGTCTTTCATTTCGGTGATTTCCATCAGGTGCTGGCGGATTTGTTGGAAGAGGCGCGCGTTTTCGATGGCGACGGCTGCCTGGTTGGCAAAAGTCGCCAGCAAATCCCGGTCGGTGTCGCCAAAAATGCCGGCGGCAATCCGATTATCGGCATACACCACGCCGATGATCGTGCTTTTGATTTTCAGGGGGACGCAGAGGATAGAGCGCAGGTTGTAGCTGATGATACTTTCGGTGGCGGCAAAGCGGGGGTCCGATTGCGCGTTCATGGTGACCACCGGTTCGCCGGACTCGGCGACGGAGCGCACAATGGTGCGGCTAATCTCGAAGGAAGACGATTTTTCAATCGTTTCTCGATCCACGTTGCGGGCTACCTGCACGGTTAGCTGGCCGGTCGTTTCGTCGATGAGCAGCAAAATGGCGCGCTCGGCCTGGGTCAGATCGATGATGGCATCCATGACGACGGCCAGCACCTGGTTCAGGTCCAGCGATGAATTGACGACAGCGCCGATTTCTTGCAGCGCTTTGAGTTGTTCGTGTTCTTTTGCCTGGGCTTCGATGCGCCGTTCCAAATCTTCGAGGGTGCGGCGCGCCTGGACGAAGAGGCGGGCCAGTTCGTCGGTGGACTGCATGGCCGCCTGGCGGGAAATTTCGGCGCGGGTGGTGATCATGGTCTGCTGATCATTGACAGCGCCACCCATCTCATCCAGCATGTCTCGCAAATGTTTTAAATTGCGGTGTACCTGGGTAATAGATTGCTCGCTCACTGGAGTGCCCTCTTTGCTGTTGAACCCAAAGCGCCCATTGGGGCAGTTTGACCGGCCAAGCCGCCGGACGTGTTATCAGCCGCCGCCTGATGTGGGCGGCTGGCCAGACTCGACGGACTTTCGCTCGACAGAACTTTAAACGTGCAAGGTTCGTGCGCAGGTCAACCGGTATCAAACTGCATTATACCAGAGCCGCGAGGGAGTTAAAAAGGCGTTTTTCTGGTTTTGGTTGGCCGGCGGCGACGTAAACGTTCGAGGCGGCGGGCGATGCTCTTGCGCAGGAGCAACGGCCGTAATACCCGCCATTCCTGCCGCGAATCGAACCCATCGCCGTTGCTATGGTTCCGGCTGAAGCGCATCAGGACAAACTGCTGCGTGAGATTGCGAATGGAGGCCTTGCCTTCGGGCACGGCCGTAGCCATCAAGTCGGCGCGTTCATACGGCGTATTGGTAGAGCGGAAATGAATACCCAGCCAGTTCGCCCACGACTCCAGGCGTGAATAACTGCGCGTGACGTCTGCTTCAACGCGTTTGTTAAACTCATTGGCCAGCCACATCAACACCAGCGCGACGGCCAGCACCAGGGTTACGCCCACAACCTGCCAGACGGGAATACGCTGCCACCAGGCTTGGGCGGGCAGGTCCACGCCGGCATTTTCACCCAAAACGTCTCCGCCGCGCTCGATGTCCAGCGTGGGATCATCCAATTGCGGCGCCAGATCACCCGAGCCGCTGGCCAAAGCCTCTTCGGCCGTGTCGGTGGCGGCGACTTCGGTCGATTCCTGGCGGACCAGCACCGGGATGCTGGCCGTCGGCTCGAACTGAATCCAGCCATAAGCGGGGAAATAGACTTCTACCCAGGTGTGGGCGTTGCTGGCGCGCACCCGGTAGGAACGGGACTGCTCGTCATAATCGCCCTGGACGTAACCGTTGACAATGCGCGCGGGAATGCCCTGCGAGCGCAGCATGATGGCCATGGCGGAGGCGTAGTAGGTGCAGTAAGCTTCCTGGCTGACGAATAGGGTGTAATGAATGGGCTCTACGTCGGGCGGCGGCGCATCGATCTGGTCGTTGTAGGCGATGGTGTCGCGGAGGTAATTTTGCACGGCCGTTGCCTTGTCGAACACATTGTCGGCGTTGGCGGTCAGCGAGGCGGCCAATGAGCGCGTCTCCGGCGTGATTTCGTCGGGCACTTGCAGGTAACGGTCGAGCACCCATTGGGGGTAATCGGTGGCAGTGCGGCGCAGGCTGGCGACGTCGGCATTGGAGATGCTGGAGGCCACCTGATACTGATCACCTTGCCGCAAGACGAAACGAGAGCGCACGGCCGTTACCAATATATTGCCATCCTCATCCTGGGCAGCATCCACAAACATCTGCCGGCTAGAGCCAATAATCTCCGGCGCGCCATACAGCAGGCTGGAATTTGGCAGAAAATTCACGACCGTCTGGGTGATGGTTTCCCGCCCGGCCAAAAGCGGCGTATCCAGCATGCCATCGTCCGGAAAATGCAATGTGGTCTCGCCGCCGGTCGCCGACCAGCCGCCATCGCGATAGGTATCCATGGCGATGGCGCGCCAGTAGAGGTTGGGCAGCGGTTCCGGCACGTAAATATCCATCACCAGATCGTTACCCACGGAGCGCGGCCCGCCCAGAGCCATCGTTTCCTGATACGGATCGCTGGTGGCCGCGCCATACGCGGTCAGTGCGGCGAAAAGCCGGGTCCAGGTTTCCTGGAAATCCCGCCAGGGGCCGCGCGTGCCGGAGAGGGCTTCATTAACGGCCGTGCTGGCCGCCAGTTTGGGCAGCGGATACGCCACAATGAGCAAGAGCAGGGCCGCCAGCAAGCCGGCGCGAATAAAACTGGAACGGATGCCCCGCTCATACCGCACCGCGGCCGACTGCCAGATTTGCTCCTGGCTCACCAAAAAGGTGCGGGCCACAAACACCAAACCGACGACGATATACACCGCCAGGTAGAGCAGCAGCGGTTTGGGGCCATAGTAGTAATAAACGACGCTGAGCAGGACAAGGCCAGTAGGGAGAACGACGCGCCACACGCGCGGTTTACGGAAGGTATACCAGGAGGCCGTATACCCCAGCAGCCAAAAGACAACGGCCGTTTGCAGCACAAAAACCAGGCCATCCCGGCTCGTGCCCCCGCTAAACGCTTTTTGGAACCAGTCGATCTGGCGGCTCACCAGGTCGAGCACCCGTTCATGCCAGGTGAGGTCACCAGACAAGGTAGACCCCACCATGTAAAACACAAAAAACAGCCCGTAAACCAGGGCAAATAAATGGGCTGTATTGGCGGAAAATCGACTTTTGGCTAATAAGAGGCCGGCAAGGATAGCGGCGATGCCTACAATGGGAAGAACGTGCGTGCCGTCCGTTAGCTCTGCCTGCATAATGGCTACGGCCGCAATGATGACCAGCAGGAGCAGCAAGGCCAGGGTCGACCAACCTTCTTCGAGGTTAAAATCTAAACGTTTGGACATGTTCAAGCCACCTCAAGTCGCCATCAGTGTGCTATGTTACGCGCCGGCAACGGCCGTTTCCGGCCAACGTTCCCCGGCATTGGCTGACCCCACCTGCACGATTATAGCAGCGCGTCACCAAACTGCCACCGTATTGCCCGACGATTTATAGACGATTTTAATCTGCCGTTGCTGCTTTTTCGCCCCGCCGGGCGAAGAAGATGCCCAGCGCCGTTACCAGGAGCACGCCGCCCAGGCCGATGTACAACAGCAAATTAGGCCGGGCCGGCGCGACGGTCAGATCGAACGTAACCGTTCCCTCGCCTTCCGCCCCGCTGACGTGCGTGCGCACCTGATAGCGACCGGTGTCGGCCGGCGCTTGAAAATCGACTTCGTAAAACAGCTTATTTACCGCCTGGGCGGTGGTTGCCGGGCCGGAGAGAACGGCCGTATCCGTCCCATCTACCAAAACATCCACCCACACCTCGGCATCCAGCACCGGCTCGCTGCCCTCCGGCTGCACCACGGCCACCGTAAAATGCAATTTATTCCCAGCCTCAATCGTGTTGGGGGCCACCCAGACCGTCAACCGATAGGGGCCGGCCACTTCGCCGGCCACCCGCACGACGCCGCCGCCGTGCGCCCAGACAGCCGGCGGCGCCACGGCCCATAATACCAGCGCCAACCCCAGCCAAAAGGCCCAGACCATCTTAATCGGCTTCATCAGACGAGGTTTCCTGCGACAAGTTTTTATTCACCAACGCCAGGTAGCCACCGCCCAGCAGCAAGGCAAAAAATATCCACTGAATGGCATAGCTGAGATGCGGCCCTTCCGACAAATCCACCTCGCGCGGGGCATGAAATGGCGGCGCGGCGTCACCTTCCGGGGGCGGTGATTGGATGACGTAAACCGGCAGCAGTTCGTAGGGCATTTGCGCCTGGATGGCGGCGATGTCCACCCGATACCACTCTGTTTGTGGTTCGCTGGGCACAGCTTCGGCCGCGCCCAGGCGGGAAATGGTCTGCGAAAGGGCCACGTAGCCAGTGACAGAAATCGCGTCGGTGGGGTCGAATTGGGCCCATTGATCGGGGCTGGCCTCGCTGCTGGGTATCCAGCCGCGGTCAACAAGCACGGCCGTTGCGCCGTCGGCCAGCACCATCGGGGTAATCAAATGAATGCCGGCCTGGCCATTCCAATTTTGCACCTTCAGGGCCAGTTGGTTTTCCAGATCATACGTTCCACTGACGATGACTTCGCGGTTCTCTAGCGTTTGGGGATCAGGCGGCAGGGAAACGGCCGTCAGCGGCATGGGCGGCGCAGCCAGCGCCTCGGCCAGCACCGCATTTGCCGCCCGTCGCTGCTGCAGCCGATCGAACTGCCAGATACTCAGTCGAAAAAAAAGGGCCATGCCCAACAAGACTAAAATCGTCACCCACCACCACTTGCGGCTAATTAGGGCGCGAAGTAAACGTTTTATTCGGTCCATAACTCATCAGGCCAACGGTGTTGGCTCTCCCAAAGAGGCAGACATTACTTTTTCAGCCCAGGCGCTAACAAGGCATCCTCAGAAGCCCAGGCCTTTTCCGGCAAGCTGGGCTTGCGCTCTTCCTGGCTCAATAGCTGGCTAATCAGAATCAGGGCGGCAATGATATACATCATGCTGCCCGGAATCCACATGACCACCCCGCTGATGCGCTGATCTGTCATCACACTGATATTCCAGATACGCGGCACGTCCAGGTAATATGAATAAATGGGGCTGTCGGCAAAGGCCAGCACGACGCCGGTGAGCATGTTGGGGGGAATGGCCGCCAGCACAAAGATAATGCGGCCTAACAGGCCAAACTGTTTGTGGATGCGCGGCCCGGCCCCGGTGACGTGCCACCAGTAGGCCATGCTGACCAGGAAAAATGAGAGGTGCTCCAGGTCGTGGGCAAAATCGCTGCGCAGAGCCAGGTTATACATATTGGGGTCGTGCCAGCCAATGATGGCAATGACCCAGAGCAGCCAGACAATGCCCGGCGAGGTGATCGTGCGCAATACCTGGCGAAACCTGGAATCGCGATGGAGGGCTATGCTGAACCCGCCGCCAATTTTCCGGCGCGCGCCATCGGGCAGCCCCCACAAAACGACTGCCATGGGGTTGGCAATGAGCAGCAGGGGCGGCACAATCATGATGAGCAGCAGGTGCTGGACCATGTGCATAAAGAAAAGCTGCCCGCCCAACACGTCGATGGGCGACATGAGGGAGATGGCTAAAATGACCAGACCTGTCAGATAGGAGATGAGCCGCCAGACGGCCGTTAGCGGCCAGGGCTGCCCCGCCCGACGTGAGCGATGGCGACGGTGCGTTCGCTGACGCAAGCGCCACCACCCCCGAGAATAAAGAGTCCCGGCCAGCGCCAGGACTAGAATGATTTCTACGCGCCAGTTCCATGAAGCGAGAACGGCTTTAAGGACAGGGTCCATGTTATTCCTGGTAAATGGCTGACGGCCATTTACTCTCTTGAGTCACGTGTCTTAGACCGGCTTGCCAATCAGATAAAGCGCCGGGTAGAAAAATATCCAGATCACGTCCACATAGTGCCAGTATAGGGCAATGCCTTCCACGCCCCAATGGCGCTCCGGCGTATAATCGCCTTTTCGGCCCCGATACCAGGCTACCAACAGCAGTCCAACGCCGCTAATCACGTGCAGCGCGTGCATACCGGTCATCATGTAAAAGACGCCGCCATACACACCATCAGAGGGCTTCAGGTGGCCAAACCATTCGATGCCAAACAGTTCCAGGCTAATGCCAAATAAATTCCACTCCATGACCACGACGCCCACAAAGAAAAGAAGCCCCAACAATGCGGCCCCCATGAAGGACCGGGTAAAGGCTTTTTGGTCGCCGTAGGTAACGGCCGTTTCCCCTCTATAAACGAAATAACTGCTCAACAGCAAAATGCTGGTGGTAATCAGCCCCAACTCCTGGCTCAATTCCGGTCGGGTCTGGCCTATCCCCGGTTCATTCCAAAGATAAAACCGGGTGATCAACAAAGCGCCAAACAAGAAAAACTCAGAAATAAAAAACAGCCACAAACCAAGACGGTTCGCCTTCACCTGAGTCGCATAAGGCAGTTCATGGCCCCGATCTTCCTCATGATGAACCTGGGCTCCCTGGTGCGTTTTGGTATAGACACTCATCAATGATTCTCCTCACGCCACAAACGGTACACATGCATAAAAAATTGCACAACCAGGGCGGCTTTTATCAGGGCAACGATAAACAACAACACGACCGAATCCAACTCAATCGCAATAAAAAACTCCACGATTGTTAAAATCGCCAGAACACCAATCACAATGTTGCCCTGCCGCAAGGCAGATTTCTTTTGTACATCCACAAGCTACTCTCCTAATAGTCAATCCGCCAGAAGCATCGCCTCAATGCGCCCCGCCCCGGCAGTCAATCAACGGAACGTCAATCTCCCGCAGGTGCAGGCGCGCCCTGCATTTGCACATATTCCGCACCGGCCAGACCATAATCATACGGATCACCGACAACTTCAAAAGGCACTTCATAATTGAACTCGGGCACAGGATACGGAATCTGCCATTCCGGCGAACGTGATCCCCAGGGATTGGTCGCCGCCATTTCCTTCGACCTGGCACTGCTGACCAGGTTATACACCATGATCAACACTGACCAGCCAATAATCAATGCCGCAATCGTGATCAGAACCTGCGTACCCTGCACGCCCAAAGCGGGATCATAATCCGCAATTCTGCGGCGCATGCCCAACAACCCAACTTGCATCTGGCCAAGGCTCATGACCCAAAAACCAGGCACCATCAGCCAAAAATGTAGTTTCCCCAACGACTCTTTATACATGCGCCCGGTAATCTTGGGGAACCAATAATAGATCGCCGCAAAGAAAGGAAAGATAAAACCACCAAACATCGTGGCGTGAAAATGGCCCACCACCCAATAACTATCGTGCAAATGCAAATCAGTCGGAATCGTACCCAAGATCGGACCGGTCACGCCGCCAATCAAAAAGACCGAAATAGCACCCAGCACAAACAGCATCGGCGTTTCAAAAGAGAGCTTCCCTTCCCACATCGTTGCCACCCAGCTGAAGAATTTCACGCCGGTAGGAATGGCCACAAACATTGTCGCCATCATAAAGGGGATTCGCAGAGCATCATTCATGCCCGAGACAAACATGTGGTGCGCCCACACCAAAAAGCCCACAAAGGCAATACCCAGACTGGACAATGCAATCCACTTATAACCAAACAACGGCTTCCGCGAAAAGACTGGTAGTAATTCGCTAATAATCCCCAGACCGGGCAGAACAAAAACATAAACCACCGGATGAGAATAAAACCAGAATAGATGCTGATATAAGACGGGATCCCCGCCGCCGGCCGGGCTGAAAAAAGTCAAACCAGCCACGCGCTCCATCACGTTCAAAGTCAGAGCAACACCCACAGTCTGGGTGGCCGTAAACTGAATCAACGAAGTAGCCGTCGCTGCCCAGACAAAAATAGGCATACGGAAGAGCGACATGCCGGGCGCACGCATAAAAGCCACAGTCACCAACATGTTAATCGAGCTGGCAATAGAAGACAGGCCGTTCAGATAAAAACCCATCAGGAAGAGCACAACGCCGAGTGGTGCGCGTAAACTTAAAGGCGGATAGCCCACCCAGCCGGTATCCCAACCGCCAACTACCATGCCCGATAAAATCAACACCACGGCCGGAATACCCACCCAATAGCTAAACGCATTCAGCCTGGGGAAGGCCATGTCAGACGCGCCGATCATGAGTGGCACCAGATAATTGATCATAGCGCCGACGCCTAATAGGATACTGGCAATCATCACAATACCGTGGGCGCTGAAAAGAGTATTGTACGTGTCGTCTTGTAGCAATTGAAGCCCTGGCTGAGCCAGTTCGAGGCGGAAAATGAGGGCAAAAATGCCGCCAATCAGCAGAACAAGCAGGCTGGTATAACCATACTGGATGCCAATCACCTTATGGTTTACGTCTACGTTTAGATAACGCGACCATTGTGGTTTGCCTTCGGGGACGCCATGCTTCAGAGGGGTCTTTTTACCGGCAATCCACTTGAGCCAATCTGTCAATACCCCGGCGAATAGGAGAAACCCGATGACGCCCAGGATAGCGCCCAAGACAACGCCCGGTTCGACGTTGGGCTCCAGCCCAAGTGCTGTGCGAATTCCGCCGACAAAGCCAATGCCCGCAAACGTGAAGATAGCCTGGCCAACCAGGCCACGTACATAAGCTGAGTTGAGAATGATTCCTAATGTTTTCATACATATCCTCCAGAATCGCCAAGTGTGATTCTGTTACTGCTCGATGGTCTGCATAAAGGCAATAATGTCGGCAATGATGTCGATATCGGCGCCCTGGCTGGCTTTGATTTCGGCCTGTTTATCGGCCATGCGCGTCTCAAGGTCTTGGGGCATAATGTTAGGCGCAAATCCGGCGACGATGTTGAGGTTGGGATTGATGATAGATTCGCGGATGTAGGCATCGTCGGCCGTTACCGTTGTGCCATCTTCCAGTTCGACCTGATGATTATAGAGCCCTTGCCAGGTTGGACCGGCCAGGGCTGAGCCATCCAGGCTGTGGCAGGCATTGCAGCCAAATTCGGTGTACCAGATTTCACCCCGGGCTGCGGGCGTTAATTCGGCGTAGGCCGGCGCAGCCATCAGTTCGTCTGCCCAGGCGGTAAATTCGCTCTGATCTACCACGCGCACATCGGCCAGCATGATGGAGTGCTGCAGGCCGCAAATTTCGGCGCAGCGGACCTTGTAATTTCCCACCTCAGTCGGTGTGATGCGCAAATATGTTTTTCGTCCGGGAAGCAAATCTTGTTTCACTCGAAATTCAGGAATCCAAAACGAATGAAGGACATCCCGAGATTCCATCTCTAAAACAATCGGTTGGTTCACAGGCAGGACTAATTCTGGCGTAGTAATGCCATTTTGTTCCGGGTACTCGAAGAGCCAGGCCCACTGCTGGCCCCAAACACGAATGGTCATTTCTTGCGGATTCGGCCGGGTTAGATCATTTAGCATCACCGCCCCCCAGATGCCAAAGCCGACAACAAACATGGTGGGGATAATGGTCCAGGCAATTTCCAGGCCGGCATTGCCATGAATATACGGCCCCATTTCGTTATCTCCAGGCTTGCGCCGGAAGACAAAGACTGAATAGAGCATGAAGACCATAATCAGGGCAAATAAAAATGAGATCATCCAAAAGTGGGCATTGAACATTGTGTCAATAGGGCCGGCTTGTTGGCTTGCCGCAAACGGCAGCCGGTAAACCGGGCCTAACACAAATATTCTGAGAATAACTGTGGCCAGGATGACCAGAACTGTTACTGCAACGTAATGTTTTGCTTTACCCATATATCTATCCTGCTTGCTGGTGAACAGACAACCCCAAGAATCGCCTATTCATCTTTTGTCTGGAAACGTTATCCCGACAGGTATTGGCGGCGTTTCTTAAACTAATGATGTGGATAATAAGTAAACTGTTTGAATCTGGTTTTTGTTTTATCTTGGTTTGTTATGGAAACCAGGGTTTATGTGGGAGTGTTGATATAGAGCATGAGGCCAAGTCCAATACCCACAATCAGCAAACCAGCGATTAATACAGCTATAAAATCCCAGGGGATTGGTGCGTAATCTTTTTGGGCCACAGCAAGTAACTGCTGCCGGCGGAGCCGCCAGGCTAGCAAGGCGACAGTGATGACAAACAAGATGATGAGGATTGGCAAGCTGGAATTGAAGGTTTGGCCGAATAACGTGTATTCCCCGGTTGGGAATAAGACCGAGTAGGTAAGGGTGCCAATTATTCCCACGAAGAAGAGAGCAATAAGGGACACACTGACCGGGTCCATGTGGTAAGCAAATTGTTCGGGGGTGTTGGGCTTAGCGCCGTTTTCGCGGTAGGTTTTGAGTTTTTCTTGTTCTTTTTTATCGAGGCTGGCCACGCTGGCCTGGTATTTTTCGCTGCCGGCCACGGCCGTTACCGATTTAGACAACAAGCGAATCAACAATGAGAGAATCAGGCCAACCACGACGATGCTGCCAGCCGCCAGAACGAGCAGGCCGACAAATACGCCAACTGCCTGCAAGCTGGACAATACGATTTGTGTGCCCAACATACCGGTCAGGGGCGCAGGCACCTGGATAATCAATGCAGTTTCTTCAACAGGCGGCCGGGCCGGACCGGACCCGATGGACAGGTTCATGCTCAGGTTTAATAAGGGCAACACGGCCGTTACAATTCCAGTCGCGATGAGAATGACCAGAATGAAAAGCCAATTCCGCACTGATTCCATTTTATTCAAGAGGTTCTCTCCTGTTGAACTTCCACTGATGGGCTGCTTCCCCACGATGATGCGCGATCACGCCATCAAAATCAAGGTCAGGGTGATCCGGGAATTGTGATTCTTGCCACAATCGGCCGGCATTTTAACATACTCTCTTTGCAGCAGCAATCAACGATGAACAATTTAATATTTAGTTAAGAGTTTTCTGAAATAATGCAAAATTTTACAACCATTACACCACAATGCAAATCAATTATGGCTCATTAACGCCGTGTTCGGCCAAATAAGGTGCGCCGCCGGGCCGGATGCGGGTGCTGATCTTTAAATTCGTCGCGCAAAGAGAGCAGCGTGCGGTGATACAAAGACTTGATCGCCCCTTCGCTGCGCCCCATGATGCTGCCAATTTCAGCGTTAGACAGGCGCTCGACAAATTTGAGAATAAGCATTTCCTGGCGCTCGGCCGGCAGACGGCGAATCGCCTGCAGCAGGGCCTCCCGGTCCTCGGTTAGCTGGGCGGAAAATTCCGGATCGGCGTCGCCGACCTGCCATTGGGCAATATCATCCAGGGCGATTAACGGCCGTCTGCTGCGATCGCGGTGCCAGTTGGCCACCAGATTATGGGCAATCCGGTACAACCAGGCAGAAAACGGCAGCCCCTTATCCTCGTAAGTTTCAATGTGCTGCATGGCCCGCACAAAAATACGCGCGGTCAAATCCTCGGCGTCGGCCACATTGCCCGTTCGATAGTAGACGTAATTATAAATTCGCGTGTGATACCGTTCATAAAGAAGGCCAAATGCTTCGCTGTCTGTCTTGGCGCGTTCAATCAGTTCGGATTCTTCGGAATTTGCAGTCAAATTGGGTCTTCCTAAACAACAATGGTAACCCGCAGTATATCAAATCGGCATACACCTGCCTACCGCTAAACGCGCCTAAGGCGAGCCAAGCCAAAATGCTTAACGTTTGCTTGACAGGGCAAAGATAATCTTGACGCTGATCTACGGGTACGTTATGGTTAGCGGTTATGGTCTTGGAGAACGATTCATCTCAATTTAGCGGCCGGCTGCGCCGGTTTTTTTTCCCTAAACACCCCCTGGGACTGGTCTGGCTTGCCGCCATCCTGCTCATCCTGAGCGCCTGCCAAAATCAGACAATCGCCGCGATTGAACCGGCCGAAGCCGAGCCGACCACGGCCGTTTCCCTCTCCCCCACCGCCGCAGCCACGGCCACCCACACGGCCGTTCTCCCCCCGCCGCCCACGATGATCAGCGCCGGAACCGAAGCCACCATCGCGCCCCCCACACCAACTCTGGAAGCATCGCCCACGGATGTGCCTACCGCCCAACCTACAGCCGAGCCGACGGCTACGGCCGTTGCCCTCGCCATACCCGGCCCGCCCGAGCCGCTGCCCACCCCATCCGGCGTGTACAGTTGGACCCTGCAAGTACCCATCCTCATGTACCACTACGTCAGCACCCCGCCCGCCGACGCCGACATCTACCGCACCGACCTCTCCACCGAGCCAGACATGTTCCGCCAGCAAATGGCCTACCTGGCCGAAAATGGCTACACCACCATCGACTTCTACGACCTGTCCCTGGCCATCGTCAACAAACTCACCCTGCCCGACAAACCCATCATCCTCACCTTCGACGATGGCTACCTGGACAACTACGAAAACGCCTTCCCCATCCTGCACGAATTCGGCTTCACCGGCACATTTTTTATCATCACCGACTATGTCGATCAGCAACAGGCCGGCTATGTGACCTGGGATATGCTGCAAGAAATGGCCGCCGCCGGGATGCGCATCGAGTCCCACTCCAAAAACCATCCCGACCTCACCGGCAAAGACCGCGACTTCCTGATCTGGCAAATGCTTGGCTCCCAGGAAACCCTGGCCGCCCACCTGGGCTACACACCGCGCTATTTTTGTTACCCATCCGGCCGCTACGACGCCACCACCATGGCCATGCTGCAAGAATTGGGCTTCTGGGGCGCAGTCACCACCCAGGGCGGCAAATGGCACGGCTTTGAAGACCGCTTCGAGTGGTCCCGCCAGCGCATTCGCCACGACACCCCTCTGGCCGAATTTGCAGACCTGGTGAGCATCCAAAACTAGATTCCCAAAGCGGCGGCTCTGGCTGGAACCATTCTGGCTAAAGCCGCCGCGCTGATCTCAAAGACAAAACCCTGCTTTGTTCAGGGACTTGTGGATAATCTATCTCCACTATGTTTGCACTTTTAAGAAATGGGCTGCGGATTTTCGCGGATGTGGCGGATAAACAGGGATATGGTTGGTTTTTATTCGCGAACATCGGCCGCACCCGCGTTTATCCGCGTCCTATCCATCAATCTGCAAACATAGTGCTATCTTGTATGACGACAAATTCGTCGAGATAGGGCGTCAGATTCAACCGACGCCCAGACCAAGAAGCGATACCAACCATGACTCAAGTGACCATTCAAAAAGAGGCTTGCGCCCGTATCCCCACCGACGCCGGTCAATTCCAGTTGTGCATCTACGTCAGCAACCAGGATCAGAAGGAACACCTGGCGCTGATCATGGGCGACGTAACCGGGCAGGAGAACGTGCTGGTGCGCGTTCATTCCGAATGTTTTACCGGCGACGTGCTGGGGTCGCTGCGCTGTGATTGCGGGCCGCAGTTGCAGCGCGCCGTGCAGGCCATCGCCGAAAACGGAGCCGGCGTCATCATTTATTTGCGGCAGGAAGGGCGCGGCATTGGCCTGCTGGAAAAGCTGCGCGCTTATAACTTGCAAGACGAAGGCTACGACACCGTCGACGCCAACCTCATGCTGGGCCATCAGGCCGACGGCCGTGATTACACCATCGCCGGCCTCATTCTGCGCGATCTCCAGATCCACAGCGTCCGCCTGCTCACCAACAACCCGGACAAAATCGAAAGTCTGGAGCAGCAGGGCATCCCCGTCAGCGCGCGCGTGCCCCTGACCACGCGGGTGACGCCGGAAAATCGCACCTATCTGCTGACCAAAGTGCAGCGGATGCGCCATTTGCTCAATTTAGAAGGCGCGCCCGGCAAAAATGGGACGCATGGCGGCTTTAGCGTGCCGGCGGCGGTGGCCACGGCCGTTCGCCCCACCCCCGCGCCCCACGGCCGTCCCTTCATCACCCTCAGCTACGCCCAAAGCCTGGACGGCTCCATCACCGCCCGGCGCGGCCAGCCCATGGCCCTCAGCGGGCCGCAGTCGCTGGCCCTCTGCCACCAACTGCGCGCTCAGCACGACGCCATCCTCGTGGGCATCGACACCGTGCTGGCCGACGACCCCCGCCTGACGGTGCGGCTCGTCAGCGGCCCCAACCCGCAGCCCATCGTCCTGGACAGCCGCCTGCGCTTCCCTCTCACCGCCAACCTGAGCCATCACCCGGACCGCCAGCCCTGGATAGCCACCACCGCCGCCGCCCATACGCCGCGCTGGCAGGAGCTGACCGCCGCCGGCGCGCAGCTTCTCTCCCTGCCCGACGACGGCCGTGGCCGGGTGGATTTGCCCGCCCTGCTGGCCTGCCTGGCGGAACGCGGCGTGCAAAGCGTGATGGTCGAGGGCGGGGCGCGCGTCATTACCAGCTTCCTCGATTTGCGCCTGGTTGACCGGGTAGTGATCACCATTGCCCCGCTGCTGGTGGGCGGACTGCATGCTGTGGAAAGCGTGGTCTGGCACAACGGCCGTCTCTCCCCCCACCTGCGCCAGCCCCATTACCACACCTTCGGCCAGGACATCGTCCTCATCGCCGACGTGGACTGGGAAGCGAGTTGAAGCGGCAGTCGGTCACCTTCACCGCGCCCTACGCCGTCGAAGTGCGTGACGCAGCGCTGCCGGCCCCCGCTGCCCACCAACTGCTCGTCGCTACACAAGTTTCGGCCATCAGCCCCGGCACGGAAATGCTGGTCTACCGCGGCCAGATGCCCGCCGATTTGCCGCTGGACGCCACGATCAGCGCCCTGGACGGCGCGTTTGCCTACCCGCTGACGTATGGCTATGCGGCCGTGGGGCGGGTGATGGCTTGCGGCACGGCCGTTTCCCCCGATTGGCACGATCGCCTGGTTTTCGCCTTCCAGCCCCACGCCAGCCACTTCCTGGCCACGCCCGACGAGCTAATCCCCGTGCCCGACGGCCTGGACGCGGAAACGGCCGTCCTGCTGCCCAACATGGAAACGGCCGTCTCCTTCCTCATGGACAGCCAGCCGCTCATCGGCGAGCAGGTGGCCGTGTTCGGGCAGGGCATCGTCGGCCTGCTGACGACGGCGCTGCTGGCCCAACTGCCCCTGGCCCGATTGGTCACCGCCGACCGCCATCCGCTGCGCCGCGACTGGTCCACGCGCCTGGGCGCCCACGCCAGCCTGGACCCCGCCGCCCCCACGGCCGTCGCCGACCTGCTGGCCGAACTCCAGCAAGATCGCCCCTACGCCGGGGCCGACCTGACTTTTGAGCTGTCGGGCCACCCGGCGGCGCTGGATCAGGCGGTGGCGGTGACGGGGTATAACGGCCGTGTGCTGATTGGCTCCTGGTACGGCACGAAACCGGTTAATCTGAACCTGGGCGGGCGCTTTCATCGCAGCCATATGCAGTTGATTAGCAGCCAGGTCAGCCACCTGGCGCCCCGCTGGCACGGCCGTTGGACCTCAGCGCGCCGGTTGGGTGTGGCCTGGGCGCAGTTGGCCCGCTGCCAGCCCGCCCGCCTGATTACCCACCGCTTCCCCCTCGCCCAGGCCGCCGCCGCCTACCGCCTTATCGACCAGCAGCCAGAGCAAACCATCCAGGTCCTCCTCACCTACTGACAGCGCCGCTGGTGTTCCCAATTTGAGAATCAACATTCTAAATTTGCGTTTCTACCGTTGTAGGGGCGCGACAGGCGGGCATTACGCTTACCAATCTCCAGGGCATTATCACCGCCTGTCTCGCCCTCCGTGCCAACCACTGGGCAAGACGGCGCAGAGGAAACGACTACCGGCAGGCCAACGCCTTACCGCGCCGTCCTGCCCCTACCACAACGCCACGGGTGTTCCCAATTTGAGAATCAACATTCTATATTTGCGTTTCTACCGTTGTAGGGGCGCGACAGGCGGGCATTACGCTTACCCATCTCCAGGACATTTTCACCGCCTGTCTCGCCCTCCGTGCCAACCACTGGGCAAGACGGCGCAGAGAAAACGACTACCGTCAGGCCAACGCCTTGCCGCGCCGTCCTGCCCCTACCACAACGCCAGGTCAAGTTTAGAATTGCTAACAGGTTTATTTGCGCCGTGCACCAGCCATTTTGTGCCGTGCACCAGCCATTTTGTGCCGTGCACCAGCCATTTTGCCCCGTGCACCAGCCATTTTGTGCCATGCACCAGCCATTTTGTGCCATGCACCAGCCATTTTGTGCCATGCACCAGCCATTTTGTGCCATGCACCAGCCATTTTGTGCCATGCA
>Ga0209607_1001251_pt1 | contig 21406 bp, 24 predicted proteins | sample AD_UKC117_MetaG_FD_184413 | JGI IMG/M metagenome (GOLD analysis project Ga0209607, IMG submission 184413) | Active sludge microbial communities of municipal wastewater-treating anaerobic digesters from Hong Kong - AD_UKC117_MetaG (SPAdes)... | ecosystem: Engineered > Bioreactor > Anaerobic >... | reverse complement strand
CGTCGGGGTGGCCACCCTGTGGGCCACCTGGGAACCCGCGATGCCGGTCCCGTCCGCCGCGCACGCGCCGGGCGTGAACGGGGTCCAATCCGTGCCGGGTGGACCGCAGACGCCGGAATACGCGCGGTTACAGCACATGGCGGACGAACACCGCGCCAACACCGCCCGCGAACGGGGTAGTAGCGCGGTGCCGTCACCGCCCGAACTCCAATCGCGCGCGAGCGATACGGCGCCCGGCGCGCCATCCCCGCCGCGAACCGCCGCGCCACCCGCCGCCGCCGCATCCTCGACGCCGCGCGCCGCGCCACCGGACGAAACCGACCGACTGACGACGGCGTTCGCCCGCGCCATGCATAACCAGGCCCAGGATCTGATGGCCTATCGAGAACGCTTCGAGCCGCCACCGACGCGGATGGTGGTCTTCGAGGATGTCCAGGGCCAACGGGCGCGCGCCGAAGCGGAAAAACGGGCCGAGGTGCTTCGGGCCGAATCACGCGCGCCGCGTCCACGGGATGGGCGGGATCTTCTGCAGCCGGGCGATATCCTCTTTGCCGTGCTGCAAACGGCCATCAACAGCGACGAGCCCGGTCCGGTGCGCGCCCAGGTGGTGGGCGAACGCTTCAAGGACGCGATGTTGTTGGGGACGCTCGCCACATTTCCGCCCGTCGTCGGGAGTCGCCCGGAGCGCGTCCAGGTCGCGTTCAATTTTCTGACCACCCCCGACCGCCAGACCCATGCCATCCGCGCCTATGCCATCGACACCGAGTCCGCCCGCACGGCGCTGGCCACCGGCGTCGATCATCACACTCTGGAACGCTGGGGCTCCCTGCTGGCGTCGAGTTTTCTGGAAGGCTACGGCAATGCCGTCCGTAACAGCAACAGCATCTCGACGGTCTCTGCATTCGGCAGCGTCGTCACCGTGCCGAAGGACGGGATCGATCACGGCGACATCGCGCGCGAGGCCCTGGGGACCGTCGGTCAGCGGATGAGCGCGGCGGTGGCCGAGAACGTCCAGCGGCCCAATACCATCACCGTCGCCGCCGGGACGGGCATCGGCGTGCTGATGGTCGCGCCGGTGGGATCCCGCCAGGACACTGGAGAACCGTCGCCTGCCATCGCTGCGTCCCCGACCCCGCGAACCGCGCCGCCGGACCGCTGGCCGCCGGCGAGCGATCCGGTCAGGCCATCTGCTTCGCCGTCCGCTTCCCGGTAATCCACTGCCGAAGGAGTCTCGCCATGTCCGAGTTGCCGTCAATAGACGAGGAGGCCCGCCAGGACGCACCGCCCGTCACCGATCGCCCATCGGCCGTCAAACCGCCGCGTCGGTGGCCCGGCTTCGGGATGAGCATCGTCCTGGTTGCGGTGGGCATTGCCATTTTGTACGGCGCGGCGGGTGTCTTGCGCGAAACCGGCCTGTACGACGTGTCGCGGTGGGGGTCTCCCTCGAACGATACGCCCAGCCTGGCGGCTCTAGCGGATCGGTCGGCCCAGTCGGATCGGTCGGCCCAGTCGCCCACCGCCGCTCCCGACGCCGCGATGACCGTTCGGAAGAGTTCCGCTTCCCCGGTGTTGTCCGCGACCCAGGGGGCCTCGCTCCGGGATCAGCCGCCCCGCACGCCGCCCACCGATCTGCCGCGATTCACCGTGCGTGACGGCGAGCAGTACGATTTTCTGACCGATCTGGACGCCGAAACCCTGAAGCGGTTGGCGGAGGTCCAGGGCCAGTTGGACGGCTTGGGCCAACACGTCATCGCGCTTCGCCAGATGGTGCAAGGGCTGGTGAGCGAGGCCGGTCAACAACGCCTCCGGGACGACGCCCGCCAGACCCGGCTTCAGGCGGACCTGACCGCTGCCCGGCGGGCCATCGCCACCTTGCAAACCACCGTCGAGGACGTGGAGGCCCGGCTCAAGCGGGCTGGTGGCGGCGGGCTGGGCGGACCGTTCGGCAGCGAAACCGCTCCCTCGGCCAAGGGTCGCGCGGTCCCCGGCTGGTCGGTGAAGGCGGTCAGCGGCCACCGCGCCTGGTTGCGCACGCCAAAAGGTGGGGAGGTGACCGTGGTCGCCGGCGAGCGGCTGAAAGCGCTGGGCGCGGTGCGGGCGGTCGATGCCCGTCAGGGCATCGTGGTGATGAGCGACGGCCGGGTGGTGCGGTAGGTTTCGGACAAGCGGACGGTGCTGGCGCTGGAGTGATTCGGGCGGTCCGGCCCAATTCCGTCGAATTCGACGAAATTAAAGGGATCAGCTTCGATCCGGTTGGCATTCCGCCCGCCAAATGATCCCCATGCCGGCTAGATCGCACAGAATGGCCCAGGCGGCATAGGGGATGTGTGATTCCTCACCAATCCAGCGGCGCACGGTGCGGTCGCCTCCTTTGCCGAGCGCCAAGGCACGGGCCGCCCCACCACCGGTGAGTCGAGCACGACGCAGCGCCTCACGGACTTCCGCGCCAGTAGGGGGCACCCATGCATCGGGCAAGGTCAAACATTCAGGGCGGATCGCCTGTTGAGGATGTTTCATCGGTTCGTCCAACTGTGAGAATGGGAGAGGGTTCGGCGGCCCGCACGAAAAATACCCGACCGAGCGGGGATTGCCAGACGTTTCCACCGTGGCGTGAGGGCGGCGGCTTGCGCCTGCGCCCGGTTTGCGAAAGTCTTTGCCCGGCCATCGGCATGGCACAATACCGGAAACTGGAAGTTCGGATGTAAGCGGAATGCAATAAGAGCCATGAGGGATTCCTTGGCGGCGGCGATGCCCCCGACGATCAGCCGGGGGATTAGGCGGTTTGCGCCAGGTCAGTCGATGGCCGCTGCAATCTTCCCGTTCTCGGCGTGCTCATACGCGAAATTGGCTAGCTGGTAGTACCGCTCGATGATCGCGTCATCCTCCGTCCGGTTCGCCAATCCATTCAGCGCGTACAGCGTGGCGATGATGCCCGCCGCGTCGGCGGAAACCTCCCCCTCGAACCAGTTGCCTGCACACGCCATTTTAAATGCCCCTTCCCGACGAGGCGCTAGATATCCCCCGCCATTACTTAACTCATAAAAGTCCCAATAGCCCCCTTTGTATTCGCTAGAGAGTTGCCGCATCCAGTTATAGACGAGTTGCTCCCCCCATATGTAGTGGCGTCCGAACAGTCTGGGCATGAAACCCAGACGTTCGTGTTCGGAAACAAGCTGGGCGGTAATGGTGGCATCGGTTTGGGTCTGAGTCATCGGGATTTCTCCGGTCTTGACCTGGGCAATGCGCCCGGCCTTCGAGAGAAATATTAGGGCAAATTACCCTAATTGTCAAGGATTGCTTGATGCGCCGAATTGCCTTGGTATCCCGCTTGTTCCATACCCGTCGCTATTCAACCTGCTGAATCGCGCCCCAATCCTCGACCGCTCGGGCGTGGTCTCGGCGGGATCGTGATCAATCTCGGCGCGGCGTTCACTCGCGAATCAGGCTTCGTCCGCGACCGGCGACCGGAGCGTTTGATAAAGCGTTTCGCGGCTGATGCCGAAGGCCCGCGCCAGTTGGGCTTTGACTTCTCCGGCTGCCGCGCGCCGGCGTAGCTCGGCGGCTTGCTCGGACGAGAGCGCCCGCTTGCGGCCACGGTAAACCCCGCGCTGCTTCGCCAGCGCGATGCCCTCACGCTGACGCTCCCGGATCAGAGCGCGCTCGAATTCGGCGAATGCGCCCATCACCGAGAGCATCAGGTTCGCCATCGGCGAATCCTCGCCGGTAAATGTCAGCCCTTCCTTGACGAACTCAATGCACACGCCCCGCCCGGTAAGCGTCCGCACTAGCCGGAGCAAGTCGTCCAGGTTCCGCGCCAGCCGGTCCATGCTGTGCACCACCACTGTATCACCCTGGCGCACGAAGACGAGCAGCGCCTCCAGCGCCGGTCGATCAACGTCTTTGCCGGAGGCTTTATCTTCGAACAATTTGTCCACCGCCACCCGATCCAACTGCCGCTCCTGGTTTTGGTCCAAGCTACTGACCCGGACATAGCCCACTCGCTGCCCTTGCATGTCGAAAACTCCGAAAAGTGTCCAACAAACTCTAAGACCCTCGTGGGCGAATGTCAATAAATCCGAGAATCAACCCTATTCTGACGTTCCGGTCACCGCCGTCCTGACGCCAACCTGAGGTATACCTCAACCGGACAAGTGGAGACGTAACTGGCTGCCTGTTACCTCAGCCAATCAGGGACCTCGATTTCTTAGCGTACGATATTTTCCGTTTCGTGAGGTGACCCCTTGTTCTTTCAACGGATCAGCAACCAGTCGAGAACGGAAAGCCCCTCTCAGCTACCGCTCGTCAATTCAGCACAAGCCGACAGACCATCATGCGCATCAGGGATCAACGTCTGATCCCTATGTCGCCTCACGTACCTTTGTTGGGATGGACCTGATGTTGCAGTGCAAAATGAAGAGCGCCCCCGAAGGGGCGCGATACGGCTTCAATCGTGAGGGTCTGACTATTTACGATGCGGGCACGACGAAGGAGAGTACGGTGAGGAAAACGAGCGCGAGGCCCCAGCCGATGGTGGTCGGCACCGACCAGACCCGAATCTGATCCTTCACCTCATCGATGCCCAGCATCCGGTTTACCACCCAGAAGTAGGAGTCGTTGAAGTAGGAGAAGACCATCGCTCCCAGCGTGGCCGCCTGGGCGGCCAACACCGGATTGACTCCTGAAGTGGCCAGAATCGGCGCGGTAATCGAGGCGCTGGTGATCATCGCCACGGTGCCCGACCCCTGGACCAAGCGCACGAAGGTCGCCACGAAGAAAGGCAGCAGGACCGCCGGAAGTGGCGTCTGCGAGATCAGTTGGGCGATGTAGTCGCCGGTTTTCGAGTCGCGCAACACTTGACCGAGGGCACCGCCCCCGCCGGTCACCAGCAGGATGATGCCCGCGCTCTTGATGCCGTCTTCCATCACCTTGATGATGTCCTTGCGGCTCATCTTGTCGCCCACTAGATAGATGGCCAGCAAGAGACCGATGGCGACCGCGATGATCGGCGAGCCGAGGAACAGGAAGATTTCGGCCACCAGCCCCTGGAGTTTGATCGCCGAGATATAAGTATTGGCAAAAATCAACACCAGCGGCACGATGATCGGTGCGAACGCTTGAAAGGCTGAAGGCAGGCCGGCTTCGTCATCGAAGGTGTTGCTGTTGCTGGTCGTGGCCCCTTTCTCGCCCAGACCGAGAACCTGACGCGCTTCCGCTTCGTCCTTTACCCGAATCCAGCCATCGCCGGTGGGCGCGGGAATCTGGTAAATCCGCTTGCCGATCCAACGCGCATAGAACAGATTGGCGACGGTCAAAGGCAGTGCCAGCGCCAGCCCCCATAGGATCATCTGTCCCACATCGACCTTGAAGATGCCGGCCACGCCGAGCGGTCCCGGCGTCGGCGGCACCGCGTGGTGGGTCGCCACCAGACCGAAGGCAAGCGCAATGCCGATGGCGATGACTGATTTGCCGCTGGTGCGGGACAGCGCCTTGGCGATGGGTGTGAGAATGACGAAACCGGAGTCGCAGAAGATTGGAATCGAGGTGACATAGCCGGTGGCGGCCATTGCCCCTTCCTCACGGCCCCTGCCGAAAATCCTGAGGAAGGAATACGCCAGCCGCTTGGCCGCGCCGGTCACTTCGAGAATCTGGCCCATCATCACGCCGAAGCCGATCACGATGCCGATGCTGCCCAGCGTATTGCCAAAACCGGTGGTAATGGATTTGATGACGGCGGGCGTCGGCATGCCGCCGATGATGCCGGTGAGCGCCGCCGAGATGATCAGCGCCAAAAAAGCGTGAACCTTGGTTTTCAGGATCAGGAATACCAGAAAAAAGATGCCGATCCCAAGGCCGAGCAGCATCTGGGTTCCGGAGATGGCAGTGTCTTGCATTGGGTATCTCTCCGTTGTGTGGTTATGTGGGACGAGATGGGGTTGGCATCCGCCGGTAGGCGGGGGCGTAGCGAGCCGCCACTAGCATCGATTCCACCATGCTCACGGCGCTGGCCTTGCCCTGCCAGGCGATGTCGAAAGCCGTGCCGTGATCGACGCTGGTGCGCAGGAACGGCAGGCCGAGGGTGAGCGAGATGGTCCGCTCGAAGTCCAGGGTCTTGGTGGCGATGTGACCCTGGTCGTGGTACAGCGAGAGCACGGCGGCATAGCGCCCGTTCTTGGCTTGATGGAACACCGAATCGGCACCGATGGGGCCGACGACCCGAAAGCCGCGTCTTTGGGCTTCGGCGATGGCCGGTTCCACTTCCCTGACTTCCTCGTCGCCAAACAAGCCGTGTTCCCCAGAGTGAGGGTTGAGACCGGCGACGGCCAGTTCGCCGCCGCCGATCCCAAGCTGTTCCATCGCCTGCTGACAGCGTTCGATGTAGTCCAGCAGCCGCTCCTTGGTGACCAGATCGCAGGACTTCCGCAGCGAGAGATGGCGGCTGAGGAAAAATACCCGCAGTCCGAGCGTTTCAAACATGGTCAGGGGATCGTGCGCCCCGGTCAGACCGGCCAGCATCTCGGTATGGCCGATATAGGGAACGCCGGCGGCCTGAATCGACTCCTTGTTGATCGGCGCGGTGTTGACCACCTCGACTTCGCCCCGCAAGGCCGCCTGCACCACCGCCTGGATATAGTCCCAAGCGGCCTGCCCGCACAGCGCTTGAACCTTGCCTGGATCGAATGTGGTCGGGTCGGCGTTGGCGAGGTCGACGACCTCGACGGACCCTGTTGCGAAGTGCGCTTCGTCCGGCGTGGCGATGGCCCGAACCTTCAGTTTGAGGCCGCTTTCCTGGTTCGCTTTTTCGATGACGCGGGCGTCGCCGTAGACCAGGCAACGAGCGACGCGATTGACTGCCTCGTCGGCGACAGTGCGGACCAGGATTTCGGGGCCGATCCCGGCGGGATCGCCCATGCTGATGCCGATGATGGGTTTGCTCATGTGGATTCTCCTGGGTTGGCGCGGGCAGCGGCCTTACCGGCCAACTCGTCGCGCAGAAAACGGGCGCAGACTTTGGTGGCGTCCCTGTCGCCGGCCGTGCCGCCCTTGGTGACGACCGGCATTCCCTCGAAGCGACCGCCCATGAGGTGGCCGTAGGCAACCAGGGGCAACACGTCGCGTTCGAGCACCAGACCGACGGCGCCGAGACGGCGGAACACCGCGATCGTGGTGTCGCCGCCGGACAGGTAAAGACCCCCCACGCGCAATGGGGCGTCCAATAACCGCTCGACGGTCTGGGCGATGCCCCGATTGATCAGGCCCGAGACCGTATCGATGTCGCTGGCGCGACTGCGGGCGATGGCATCGAGATCGAGGCAGGCGGTGGAATCGAGGCTGTTGGTGGTCAGGCAGAGGAAGTCGGTATCGACTGGAGCGGCGCTCAGTTTCGCGACCGCCCGCTCAATTTCCACCCGCGCGATGTCGTTCCCAGCCAGCAGTAACAGGGGGTCGAGATAAGTCGTGGTCACGCTGTAGGCGCGGTACAGCTCGCGCAGTTGTTCGCCGGCGGTGGCGACCACGCTGCCGACCACCATCAGCACCCGGAAGCGCGACTTGTAACTAAGTTCCGCCGGCAACAGCCGACCGGCCAGCGCCGCCGAAAACGGGCCGGGGTCGACCGCGATGAACGGAAGATCGGTGGCGAGCACAGCGTCGGCGATGGTTTCGAGGTCCTCGGGCTGCAAGGCGTCGAGGACGACGATCCGGCTACCATTACGGTACGCCTCGCGCAGCGCGGCGGTCAGGCGGTTCACGCCGGCGTAAACGGTATCGAGCGGTACGTGGAGGGTCGCCCGGCGCGAGCCGGCCGCCACCAGATCAAGCGTGCGGCTGGTCAGGACCGGTGTCTTGGGATCGCACGCCACGTCGCTGCGCTGGAGCAGGATGCCGTTCACCAGCAGATAGCCGCCCACCGCCACCCGTCCCGCCTGGGGATAGGCTGGCACCACCACGGCGAGGCGGTCCGAATTCTCGACCGCCGCCAACCCATCGAGCATGGCGTCGATTTCGGGTCCCACGTTGCCGCGCAGCGTCGAATCGATGCGTTTGGTGTAGAGGCAAACCTCCGGCGTGGCCAGCGCCGCAGTCGCGTCCCGCACGCGCTGGTAGGCCACGGTGGGCGCCACGGCCCGGCTGTCGGTCGGTACGATCAGAGCGTCCCGGCCCGCATGGACGGCGGTGGGCGGCGGCAGATCGCTGGTCAGGGTGAGCGGCGAAAAGCCGAAGGTTTTCAGGAGCACGCCCGAGGCGTTAGCGCCGGTGAGATCGTCGGCGACGATGAGACAGCGGTACATGGCGGATCAAACCTCCACGAGAGTGATGCCGGCCCTGGTCAGGGCGGCGCGTTCGGATTCGGGGAATTTGCGATCGGTGACGATGACGTCAAATTCGATCAGCAGGAAAATTTTGACGAAGGCAGGGGTACCGAATTTCGAAGCGTCGGCCAGCAGGACCATCTTGCGCGCGGCTTTCATCATCGCCGTCTTTACCCCATGGCCTTCTCCAGGGAAGTAGTGCAGAGGAAGCCGTCGCGGTTGATGTTCGTCGTCAAGGACGGCGTCTCCAGTCCGGCCCCCTCGCGCCGGGCAGCGGACGGCTCACCCGCAACGGATCGTTCTGAGGGTTTCGCATCTGTATCGCAAGATCAGGGATACGCAAACACGCTATCGGGCCTTAAGAGCGAAACTATTATGAGCCGCCACCGAGCTTTTTGCTGAAATCGACGACTTTCCCAACCGGTATGCAAGCTCACTCTTTACCTTTCGCCGCACGGTCCCCGGCTTCCGGCAGTCTTTATCGACTGATTTGACTGGTCAGCCTTCTCAACTCCGAACAAAATGCTCGTTCTATAAAGAGTGTGATGCGAAAAGGAAAAAGATATTAGCTCTTTCTTATATGACGGACCGCAACAGCTTCGCTCTTATTGGGCCGATCAGGAAAGAAAGAATAAATAAAGCATAGACGAGCGGACGGTCCAATGCGCTGTCCATTACACACATCGTCTAGCTGGTTGAGTGGGCATGGAGATCAGAAGCCAAATGCATCCCCCAAGCGAGGTCGCGGGCGCGTTGCAAGCCGATCCACAGGGCCTGGGGACCGGGAGGACCATCGGATTTACGACCCAAGTGGCCGCCGAGGCGAGCGATCCAGCCGAGCATGGTCGGCAGCGGCGGCGGGATCACCGGCGGGGGCCGGCGGTGAATGGCGACATAGACCGCTTGCCATTCGGCGGGGTCCAGGACGGCGTCGCAGGGCAGCTCGGGGGTGGTCCGCCCCAGCACGGTCAGGGACTGAATCCGCCAGGCGATGATCAAGTACAAGGCCAAGGCGGGTTCCAAGCGGTCCAGGGTGCTAAGGAGTCTAGCAAAAATAACTTGAACACTCAGGCAGTGAAGCCTAATCTTGAGGCATGGAGGCTACAGAAGCGATTAAAGCAAAGTATGAGGTCTTGTCTGATCGCCTGAACGAAGCGACGCTGCGGCTTTGGGCGGCCGTTGAGGCACGTGCGTTGGGGCGCGGTGGCGTGATGATGGTGGCGAAAGCCAGCGGATTATCGCGCACAACGATCCACGCCGGGCTGCGTGAACTGGACGCGGCATCGCAGAACAGAGTGGACGGCTTAGGTCGGATTCGCGCTCCCGGAGGGGGTCGTAAGCGGTTGGCTGACAAAGACCCAGCGCTCCTCAGTGATCTCGATGCCTTGGTCGAGCCGAGTACACGCGGGGACCCACAATCGCCGTTGCGTTGGACCTGCAAGAGCACGCCGCGCCTGGCCGAGGAATTACGCGCCAAGGGGCACACGGTGAGTCAACGCACGATCTGCAGCCTCTTGGCCCAGCTCGGTTATAGTCTGCAAGCCACGCGCAAGGTGCGCGAAGGTGGCCATCACGCGGACCGCGACACCCAATTTGCCTACATCGCCGGGATGGTGGCGCAGTACCAGAACGCGGGCGAACCGGTTATCTCGGTGGATACCAAGAAAAAGGAGCTGATCGGAGATTTCAAGAACGCCGGGCAGGAATGGCGGCCCAAGGGCAACCCCGAAGGAGTACGGGTCTACGATTTCATTGATCCAGCCCTGGGAAAGGTCGCGCCCTATGGCGTCTACGACATCAGTGCCAATCAGGGATGGGTCAGCGTGGGCATCACCCACGATACGGCGGAATTTGCCGTCGAGACCATCCGTCGCTGGTGGCGCGAGATGGGCCAACCACTCTATCCGCGAGCACGCCGACTCCTGATCACCGCCGACTGCGGCGGTAGTAACGGTTATCGGGTTCGGTTATGGCGCTTGGCCCTACAGCAACTCGCCGACGAGCTGGCGATGACTATTCAGGTCTGTCACTTCCCACCCGGTACCCGCAAATGGAACAAGATTGAGCATCGCATGTTCTGCCACATCACCCAGAACTGGCGAGGGCGTCCCTTGCTCAGTCGTGAGATCGTGGTCAACTTGATCGGTCAAACCACAACCACAAAGGGTTTGCGCATCCACGCCGCGCTCGATGAGAACGACTATCCCGCCGGCGTGAAGGTTTCCGACGAAATGCTGGCTGATCTCGCCCTCGAACGTGACGACTTCCACGGTGAATGGAACTACCGACTGAAGCCACGCAGTCTCCAATCATAACCCGAAATGTTCAGGTTATTTCTGCTAGATCCCTAAGGGGCGGCCTCGTCCTCGCCGAGCAGCGCGGCCGGCTCGGAGGCGAACTCACGCCGATACAACACCGCCACGACCCAGACCGAGGCGCCGGCGAACACCCCCGGATGGACGAACCAGGCCAGCAGCGCCAGCCCGAAGTAGTAGGCCCGCAGGCCCAAATTGAAATCCTCTCCGGCGAGCGTGTTCAACCGTCCGAGGCGCCGCGCCCAAGCCCGCCGTTGAGCGTCGTCGTCGAGTTGGTCGTGGGGCGGCGCGGCGCCGATCAGAATCGCGCAGCGGTTGAACTGACGAATCGACCAGGTGAGCTTGAAGAACGCATAAATGAACACCACGATCAGCGAAAACAGCTTGAGTGTCCACGTTTCACGGCTGGCGGCGACCAGGAATCCGAGGTCTGCGGTCAATTGTATCTCGCGATCGACGGCGCCGAGCGCGGCGATCAGGCTGCCGACGATCAGGATCGCGGTCGAGGCGAAGAACGACACGCTCAGCATCAGCGTGTTGAGCAGGGCCGCGTCCATGATGCGCACCTCGCGTTCGAGCATGCGCCGCATCCACGCCATGCGCAGCCGATCCGTACCGCGCATCAGACTGCGGCGCGCCCATCCGTGGTGAGCGGAATAGAAGGTGTATCCCATCCAACACGCCGCGAACCACGCCAGCGCGCCCCAGTCTTGCCCGGGGATCGCGGCGCGGAACGTGTTCAGGTTTTCAATAAAATTCATTGGCTTTCACCGTTCGGCGCCCGCACCGATTCACCCTGCTCTTCGGTACTCCCCTCATTTCAAACGCCCGCTGCGTGCCAGACGACGGTCGACCATCCAATGATAGAATCGCGCTAGCCCCGGTCGGATCAGGGGCCGGCCGATGAACCAGGCCAGCGGTTTCCAGCGAGGAACCCTTTCCATCAACAGAATATACGCTTTCAGTTCGGATCGGATGTGCTGGTGTTCATCCAGGAGGTGCAGTTCGGTCAACGCCCGGCGCGGGTCGATCCCGAGTTCGCGGAGCCGCACCTCCTGGCCGGTGATATCGAACCAACCCACGCGCGCGCCGGCCTGGCCCGCCCACCGTTCGTAGTTCTCCCGGTCGCGGACGCAGCTTGGGCAAGCCCCGTCGTAAAATATGGTGATCTCGGATTTGGTTTCGTTCATGGTCTGGTCCTCCTCGGCACGGGCGCGTGCGGCCGGGACCGGCGGCGTCCGACAAAGGAATCGCTCGGGGTTAGACCCCGCGGGACGCGGGAAGATGGCCGCCCCGCCGGACGAGCGGTCGACTTCTGGTCTTGATATCCGCCGGGATCCGGCCCGCACGAGTCGCCGGCGGGCAAGAGGGACCCGGCGAGCGCGGCGGCAATTCGGGGGAATTCGACCCCGTTCGTTCCCCCGAATTCGAGGGAATCGAACCGGACGCCCGCATCACTCCAGCGCCAGCACCAAGCGTTTGCCCAAAGCCGCCGCCTTTTCCAGTTGCCGCAGGGTCGGGGAGTGGCGGGGATTCTTCAGCCGTTGCGCCGAGAGCCAGGAGGTTTCCAGCGCGCGAGCCAGTTCGGCCAAGGACCGCTCCCCGCGCGCCCGGTGGATCAACAAGGCCGCCTGGGTCCGGGCGTCCGGGGCGACGAGAACCCTGCCGTCACCGGCGGGAGAGGGATCGGGGATCGGTTGGTTTTCGTCCAGCATCCACCCCAAAATCCCCGACAATGCCTCGCTGGCGTTGAACAACGCCTCGTCCAGCGTTTCGCCGTCAGTCATTGGCCCCTTCCACATCGACGAAGCGCACGAAAAAACCGCCGCTTGCTTCGGGTTCCAGCACGGCGGGATAGCGCGCTTCCAGGCGTTCCGACACGACGCTGCCCGCCCTACGCCGCCGCCGGTTCGGTTGGTTCCGGTTCCGGTTCCGGTTCCCGCTTGAACTGGCTGATTTCGACGTTGCCTTCGGGGAAGCGGGCCACGATGCGCAGCTCGCCGCCCATCGCCTCGACGAAGCGGCGCAAGGTGCTCACGTACATATCGGTCTGGCCTTCCATCTTGGAGATGGCGACCTGGTTGATGCCGAGCGACGCCGCGACCTGTTGCTGGGTGAGATCGAGCGCCCGCCGCAGCTCTTGCAAGGGCATTTCGGCCCGCAGTTGTCGATAAAGCGCATCGGAACGCGCCCGCGACTCTGGCGACATCTTGGCGACCAGCGCCGAGAATTTCTTGGTCATCGAATCAACCTCTGAAGCGGGCAGTCAGAGCAGCGAGTCGAGACCCTTGCGGTCCAGCAGGTCGAGCAACTTGAGCGAGGGGCCACTCGGGGGCACTGGGCTTAAACAATTGGATTGACCCTGGTGTCGAGTCGTTGGGTGAGTTCTACTGGGGTGATGAAAACGCTGACGATGCTGGTTTGCCCGGTCTGTGGTTCCCGTGACACCACCGGCCACGGTCGCTATGAGACGGTTCACAACGGAACCCGAAGCCTCCACACCTGTACGAGCTGTGGAGAGGTCTTTTCGGAGACGACGGGCACCCCGATGCAGGGCATCAAGACGCCGATCAGCAAGGGGTTGTAAGTCCAAACCCCCGAAAATTCCGTGAGGTGCCTTTTTGCTTGTTTTTCGCCCAAGCTTCTATAATTAGGCCCAAAAACGGAAAGTTTTTGATGTCAATCACGGTCAAGTTAGAGTTGAATGGACGCAAATCAGGCTGTCCCAAGCATCATAAACAGGAAGGTTTACTGTGCCGGAAAAATCGGGGGTTCCGGCTTACATCCCCCGTTCATCGGCGCGAAGCGCCGATGAACCCTCATTGGAGCGTCACCGCTTCGCGGCGACTTCGTCGTCCCGTACTCGCGGAGCCGCCGCCCACCACGGCCCGAGGAACGCCCACGTTCCCCGGTCGGGCGGCGGCTCCGCTCCGTGCGGGATGACGCTCAACTCGCGCCCGTTAGGCGACAACATGCTTCACCGGGACGACCGTGCGTTGCGTCACGAACCCTATGAGCGGGTCGCCGCGCGGTTAATTCCGAGTCGTTGGCCTTTCGCAATGCGCCGCGCCCAGCACGGTCCATGCCGGGCTAAAATCGGGCTCTTCCGGCGGTTCCAACTGCTGGATTTGATGGACGACCACATAGCCGGTGGGACAGGGAATCCAAGCGGTCAGCGCGTGTTCGTCGCCACCGGAACCCCCCGCCGCCACCTCGGTTCGATAGCGCGCGACGACGTGGCCTAGATGTTTTGCCTCCGGCCATGGGCCAGGGGGTTCGCCGACGCGCAAGACGATTTCGATCGCCAATGGATTGCGCATCGATGCGGCGTCCGGCGGTTCGATGCGAAATCCCGCCGCGCTTTCCTCGACTCGAAAAGCACCGTCGGGTAAAGCCAGCGTCAAACCGTTGGTGTGTTTGAATGGCATCGCTTTCACCGTTGAATGAGTGGCTGGTTGAGAAGGCGTACCGGAGTCGGAGCATGCGAACATGGCCATCGCCAGCACGACGATCACGAGTGAGCGATGGGCTGGAACGATCCTCATCGCTCAAAAGATCCCGCTCGCCAATACGTCGCGATAGGCTTCGAGGACAAAATTGCCCCATCCCACCGAAACCCGATCATCCCAGGGCGCGGAGGTGTACTCGGAACCCAGCGCCCGGATGTTGTCGTCCGGCCAGGTACGGGAGTTGGCGGCGTACGCCGCCAGGTTGATTCCAGGAAAGGCGCGTTTGGTCCTCGGTAGCGAGGCGATGGGGCGGCCGGCCGCGCGGTTGGCAACCAGCCGAATGTATTTGGCGACCGCGAAAATGTTGAATTCGTCCGAAGCCAGCAACATGGCGATGCAGGTATGGTTCAGGGATGATCGAAAGGACGACGACAGCAGATCCGAGAACAGATCCTCACCTCTGGCGGTGGAGACGACCACTTGGCCGAGCCCAATCGAGGTATTGGCTTGCATGAGGCTGGTCGCGGCGGTCAGGTCCTTGGCGTCTTCGTTTCGCGACTGATCGCGTTGCTCGGCCAGGATGAACGCCGCCAGCAGCGCCGGATGCAAGTTGTGTCGATCCGCCGCCAGCCGCATCACATCCGCGCGCGAGGGTAGCCGCGCGCCGTAGGAATGCGGCACGATGGAAATGATGGGTTGTTGGAGCAACAGTGTCGCCTGCTGTCTGCGCTGGGTCGACGACAGTGTCGCCAGATAAGCCGGCAAACTGCCGGGAATCGGGTTGGAATATCGAGCCCGGGTCGCATCATGACCGCCCGCCATCAACGCTTGGTCCGATAATGGTATGGACAGGGTCGCCGGATTGACTCCCGAAGCGCCGGCGCCCGAGAAAGGCGCGTCGGGCGCGCTCGGAATGAGGGCGGCATAAGGCGCCGTGTTGAAGGGCGTCGCCGTGAATCGGGCGCCCAGTCGCCGGAAACCGTTTTGCAGCTCGTGGCTGAGGTCAAAATACCAAATCAGATAGATGCGGTACATGCTGACGGCGGGACGGACCAGGGTTTTGGCGCCCGCGTCGGATCCCCCGCCAAGCAATTCGATCAGTTGCCGTGGGTTGTCTCCTTCGTCCACCCGATCGACCAGCGCGTACAGCATTCGCGATGCGTGCAGGTCGCGAATCGTGGCCGGCATGTCCGGGTCGGTGCGCAGCACGCCGAGCACGGCCGTCTCCTCGCTCATCGTGACCGTCCAATCGGTCCAGGTATACGAAATCAACCGCTCGATCGCGCCGCTGGACGGGGTGAACGCGATGGGAACGCGGGTTTCCTGAATTTTACCCGCCGGTAATCCTTCGGCTACCCGCGCGCCGACCCGTTCGGCTTCCCGTTCGGCGGCAACCAAACCTCGTATGTCGATCGACCGCTCCCGGTTTGACGGTCGCCGGTTTTGCACGACATGCGTCAGCTCGTGCGCCAGCACGCGCAGGCCCGCCTTGGTGGCGGGCGCGTAGGCGCCGGCGGCGAAAACCACGCTTTCGTCCACGGTAAACGCGCGTGCGTTTAGGCTGGCCGCGCATTGGGCCGCCGCCGCATCCGTGTAAATCCGCACGCGGGAAAAGTCGTGGTCGAAGAGCAGTTCCAGTGCGTGACGGATTCGCTCATCAAGCGGAGCGCCGGGTGTGGCCAGTACGTAACGGATCGATTCGGCCAGTTGGCGGCCCGAACGAGGTGCGGTGACTTGGCTGGACAAGGGGTATTCTCCTTGGTGCGCGGGTCTACTGGCGAACGGTGGAACGCGAGCCACGTTCGCCCTTCCGCGCAATCGATGACGGCCATAATCCTCAAGTGTAGTCGGATTTTCCGCTAGTGTTTTTGGGCATACGTTTTGCGGGAAAATCAGGGTGAATCGGCGGCTAGCGCCCACGCGCCGGCGGAACCGTGGGGCGATCGGAAGGCCGTTGCGGTTGCATCGCCACGGCAACGCCCGCCATATAGCCGGCCGTGTACCCTTGCTGGCGCCCGAAGCCTAGAGCGACCGCGCCGGTGAGGATCAACGCCGCCGCCATCGCCACCGCGCCACCCAACACCCAGGGCCAGCGGGTGGCGAAACCGGCCGCGAGCGCGATCCGACGGGCGGCCTGTTGAATGGTCTTCTCCAGCGAGGCGTGCGCCGCGACCGCCGCTTGCGCCACCTCGACGGCGGCGGTTTCCGTCCGGTGCTGGACCTGCTGTTTCGCGTGGGCGATATGCCGGTCGCTCTCGTTTTTGCACTCGATCAGCAGTTCGCGCGCGGCGCCCCGGATCATGGCCGGAAACCGCTCGTAGAGGTTCAGGTAATACTCCAGCGCCACGAAGAGGGTCCACACGGCATCGTCGTCGCGCAGCCGCAGGGCATCGCGGATCGCGTCGAACCGCGCCCGTTCCGCCCCGTTCGGCAAGCGGCCCACGACCTGTTGAAAGGCGCTCTCGTGGAGAGCGGGGCCGGGCGGAACATCGGCGGCTCGGGTCACGGATTCAGTCGGTGCGTTCATCAAGACCTCCAAGATCGGGAAATGACGGACCGCGTTGACGAAGGCCGCGTTCAAGCGGTTGCCGCGCGGGTTTCGTCGGCGGATCGATCCGCCGTGGGGCGTCCGGCCATCGGCACGATGGCGTCGAAGACGAGCCGGGTTTGCTCGCGCCAGCGCTCCAACTCGATGCGGCCGCCAAAATCAAGCCCATCGTTGCGTTGCTCATCCAGCGCCGTGGCGATGGCCAGCCGCCCCAAGCGCAAGGTGTCGCTCACCCGGTCAGCCAAGTCTGGAAAGGTCAGCGACCGGCCGCCGCGCGCCTCGATGCGCTGGCGATGCGGCGAGGTGTTATACAGCTCGAACTTCTCGGTCGGGCCGAAATGTCCGTTGCGGACGACATGCGTTTGTGCGTCGGGCATGATCTTCAGATAGTCCTCCAGCAGCTCCAGGCTGTCTCGCTGGCGATTGATCACCCACAAGGTGACCAGGGGACGGTTCAGCTTGGCCAGGGCCTTGGTCAGCAGGGGACCGTGGGCCACGATCCCTCGGTCGTTCCGGGCCGCCGTATTGATCACCACCACATGATGCGGGTGCTGGGAGAGCGTGGTGCTCAGGACGATCCAGCCATCGACCTCGTCCAGGTCCAAGGTCAGGGCCTGGACACCCGATACGTTTTGGTAGGCCCGCCACACGTCCGGCACCGAGATATCGGTTTCCACCAATAAGACCGGTAGGCCGCGTTGCAGCAGATCGTCCATCAGTGCCTCGCCGACCATCGATTTGCCGACGCCGCCCTTGCAGCCGCCGATCAAGAACAGGGGGAGGATCGATTCGTTCATCGTGCGTGCTCCTTGGAGTTAGGAAGACGGTTTGTACCAGTCGATGGGCCGTTCGGGCCGTGGGGTGAAGGTCCCGGGCGCAGCCGCTGGCGGATCGGCGGGCCGCTCACCCGACGGATCGCGCGGCGGCTGGACGGGCGGTTCCGAGGGCGCCTCCGCCCAGGCGGTGTCCAGCCGGGCAATCGCATCGGGCGATCCCCCGAGCGGTGGTGCGTTCAGCGCGGGGTCCCGTGCCACCGGCGTGGGTGACGGTTCGCCCACGGGCGGTCGATCCGCTGGCGGGACCCTCCGTGGCGAGACCCTCCGGTTGGGGTCGACCGGACCGAGATAGCGGCGCAGGGTATCGGGGCGGATATCGATGCCCCACTGGCTCAAGACCTCGGCCAAGGCCGCGAATGAGTAGTGGCGATCCACCAACGCCTCGATCAGCGGCTCGCGTAACTGTTCGATCAGATCCCGCTGGGTACGTGGTCGCGCCGTCGGCGGAACCGCCGGCAAGGCGGCAAGTTCGCGCGAAAGGGCGGCGACGTCCACGGAGCGGACCGGAGGGACGGAGGGCTGTCGATACTTACTATTGTGTTTCTTCATGATAATGAAATAGCACTTTGCAAAACGCCCTCCCCCTCAACCGTGGCGCGAAGGTGGGAGGGATCGCGCGACCGCCCGACCCACCACGGAGTCAAAGGTCATCCGCCGGAAGCGGTCCGCCGCGCTGACCGGTCGATGGGGCCAAGATAATGACGTAGGGTCGTGGGGTGGATGTCGAGACCCCGCTGACTCAAGACCTCGGCCAAGGCCGCGAACGAGTAGTGGCGGTCCACCAGCGCATCGACCAGCGGCCCGCGTAATTGCTCGATCAGTTCCCGCTTGCTGTTCTTGCGTGGCGTCAACCGGGCGGGCGGCAAGGTAGCGAGTTCTTGCGCGAGGACCGCCAAGTTCACGGCGCGGGATTTTGGCTTTCTTTTTGAGGGTCGTTCGCTCATTGAATGTTCTCCTCAGCGGTCGATCGCCCGAGTGGACTCTTTTGAATGGGACTCCATATGCAGCGATAAAATATTTATATAATAGTCTATAACAAATAATATGTTTTACAAGCGATCGGAAGGTTCGCATGAAGAGCGTCCGGCTTGGAGATGGACTGCCCGCTGAACGGTCAGCGGATTCCGGGCGGACTCTCAACGGATTCCAGGCAGGATTCCGGGCGGACTCCCAACGGATTCCGGGCGGATTCCCAACGGATTCCCAACGGATTCCAGGCAGGATTCCCAGCGGATTCCCAGCGGATTCCCAGCGGATTCCAAGGCTGGCCCACACGCGGCGGAGGGTCATCAAGGGTGGTCAATCGTGATTACAGGATGGGAGTTGTGTCCACAACTCGCAAACGGCCACTCGGCGCTGCGCTTCTCGCGGACCGATACCCGTGGGGTATCGCGTGGGGGCGGTAAGGTGACGGACCGTCCATCCCGTTCTTGGCGGTGGAGACGATCGAATGACAAAGAAGGTTTCGAAGGACGGTGAAAAGCGCCCTGCCGCATCGGCAGGCGATACGCGACAACGGGAAGTCCGGCAAGGGCGGGCCAGTCGCTTGGATGCCGTACTGAGAGTGCGCTTGCGCAGCGAAGAGAAGGCCATCTTTTGGGAGATGGCGAACCGGGCACGGATGACGGCCAGCGCCTTGGCGCGGCGGCGTTTGTTGGGTCTCAAGGTACTGTTTGAACCCCATCGGGCGGCGGTGGAACACCTGCGCCAAGCGTGCGTGTTGGCAGAAGCCTTGGCGGAGCAAAGCGTGGGTGTTCACAACGCGGACATCGCCGCGATCCTGGCGGCGCAGCGGGCGGCAATCGACTGTTTGGGCGCCACTTTGCAAGGCGATGCAAAGGAGGGCGTATGACTGATCCAACGCATGCTGCCTACGTCAAGGGGAGGTTGGCCGCGCAAAACGGAGGGAGCGAAGCGGATTGTCCGTATCCTGACTACCGCCAGAAAAGCGGAAAGCTCACCTGGTCTCGGGCCTATCGGAACGCATGGACGAATGGATATCGAGACGAGATGCAGCGGAGTAAACGCCGCCGTGATCGGTAAAAAGATTCGCAATCCAGCCAAGGGAGCGGCGTTGCGGGTACGTGTTCAGCGGCTGGCCGATTACATCGATCAACCCGAAAATGCCCCACCGAACGCCCGTGGGGTGGCTCACGCGACCAAGGCGGCGCGGGTGGCGGGGCTGGCCGATTACGCACAGCGCCCGACCGGCGGCGATTTGCGGGAGAAGTGCATCCACGGTGGCGCGCGCGGTTTTCAGGCCACCACCCGCGCCGGTCAAAAAGCGGAGATGCTGGCGTTGGCCGAGGTATCGGCCCACAGCAAGGACCCGATCCATCATTACGTGCTGAGCTGGCCACGAGGCGAGCAGCCGACCTCGGCCCAGATCGAGGAAGCGATCGATGTGTTCCTGGACACGATGGGACTGGTCGGCCATCAAACGCTCTACGGGTTGCATGCCGATACCGACAATGTGCATCTGCACTTGATGGTGAACCGAGTGCATCCCATCACCCGCAAGGTGATTGAAATCAACAAAGGCTTCGACCTGGAGGCGCTGCATCGCGCGGTGGCCCGCATTGAGCATGTCCAGGGCTGGCGACGCGAAGCGCGCGGGCGTTATCGGGTACGGGTCGATGGGACGATCCAGCGGGAACGGCTATCGCCCCTGGAGACGGTGTTGACCGACGCGCAACGGGTTCGTAACCGCTTGGCCAGCCGCCCTGCGGGCGGCGTGAAATCAGCCATCCAGATCGCCACCGACCTGGCCGCGCCCGCGATTCGGGCGGCCACGAGCTGGACGGATTTGCATACCCGCCTGGCCGCCCTGGGACTGCGCTACCAACGCAAGGGCAGTGGGGCCGTGTTATGGGTCGGCGACACGGCGGTGAAAGCCTCGCGGGCCGGTCGGGATTGCAGCCTGTTGGCCGTCGAGCGGCGGCTGGGCGCGTACCAACCCGCCCCAGAGGGATTGCGTGTCGCGGCGCGACCCCTCGAACCCGGCGGGCCGGAACTCCCTCGCTGGGCGGAATACCACGCGGTTCGCGAAGTTCACCAGCGTCACAAGCGCGCGGCGACCCAGGCGCGGCGTGATGCCCAGGCCGCCGAACGCGAGGCCCTCCGAGCAGCGCACCGAAGCCAACGAGATGCCCTGTGGCGGTCGGTTCCTCCGGGCGGTTGGCGCGGACGCGGGGCCGAACTGAATCGGCAACGCAGCCTGCTGGCCGCCCGGCAAGCCGCCGAGCGGGTGGCGCTTCTGGAACGCCAGCGGCGGGCGCGAATGCACGCTCAAGCGCAATGGGGCCATTTCCCCACTGATGAGGATTGGCTAGCGGCTCAAACCACCGGTCCGACCCGCCGCCGGGCGCGGCTGATCGCCCTACTCCTTGAGGAGGAAGAGACCCCTGTCCTCCACGCCCGCGACATCCGTGGTTTCGTCGCCATCGTCTACGGCCGACGGGTGGATTATCGCCGGGCGGACGCGCCCGACGGTCCGGCCGGCTTCGTGGATCGGGGCCGGGAGATCATTATCCAGGCCGAACACGACGAAACCGCCGTGCGGGCGGCCCTGCAACTGGCCACCCATAAATGGGGACGTTTTCAGGTCGAGGGGGATGCCGCCTATCAAGCGCTGTGCGTGCGGCTAGCGGCGGAGTGCGGCTTGCCGCTCGGTAATCCTGAGTTGCAGGCGGCGATGAGGCAGGCGCGGGCGACCCAAACGAGTGGGTCCCCCATATCGATGACCCGCATCGGCGGCTATCCGGCGCCTTGAGTAACCGGCGGGGTTGCGTCTGTAGAGGTGAGGTCAATCCGGAGATGAATGTCGGTCTCTTGGATTGCGCCGCGCGGCCAGCAAATCGCCGCAACGCGAAATACCGTTGGTTGATGGGTGCTGTTCAGGCTCGGGATGCCCGTCAACGATTCACCGTTCAAGCACTTCCGCAACCTT
>Ga0209607_1001250_pt1 | contig 21407 bp, 18 predicted proteins | sample AD_UKC117_MetaG_FD_184413 | JGI IMG/M metagenome (GOLD analysis project Ga0209607, IMG submission 184413) | Active sludge microbial communities of municipal wastewater-treating anaerobic digesters from Hong Kong - AD_UKC117_MetaG (SPAdes)... | ecosystem: Engineered > Bioreactor > Anaerobic >... | reverse complement strand
CAGGCTGGCCCGTAGCGGTCCGAACCGCTGTTGCATGCGGGGCAGCGCGAATCCCCGCCAGCCGGTCTCCTCGAACAGCGGCCCGAACACGAAATGCGTTAGGAACGCCGCCGGATAGAGCAGCAGCGCCGCGGGAGTCAACGCCCGCAGCGCACCGGAGCCGGTGACCGCCGCGGCGATCAGCACTTCACCGAGCGGGATCAGCAGCAGCGCAACGAGATACCAGCGCACACCGACGTCCCAACACGCCAGGCGCTGCAGTAGCCGGCGCACCCCGGCCCGGCCCTGGGTGACCGCGGTCATGACGAAGGCCGTCCCGGTCACACCGACGGCCACGGCAGGCAGCGCGTAGAGAGACGGGATATGACTGGACTGGGAGAATGCGGGCACGCCGGCGAGGATCATCGGGGTCCACAGCAACCACGTCACCGCATAGGCGAGAACCCAGAACGACAGCAGCGGATACCGGCGCAGAAAATTCACTCGCCGACCCGGATTCGCCTGTCCGCCGTCAGCAGCAGGTTGTCGTAGGCCGAGCGGTCGGGCATCTGCCCGTCCTGGGCGGCTCCCACGAAATCGTGGACCACCTGATCGGCCAGCAGTCGCAACTTGACGTTGGACTCCTGGGAACGCCAGCGCAGCAGGCCGAATGCGGCGTCGGCGTCGATGCCGTAGACGGCCATCAACATGCCCTTCGCCTGCTCAATGGTGGCCCGGTTCTCGGCTATCTCGGCGATCGCCGCGCTGAAGCGTTCCCGGTCCCGGTCCTCCGCCGGCGTGATGTCGACGTAGAACCCGTGCGTGCCGACGACGGCCCCGGTCGGGTCGGTCATGGTGTCGGCCACCACGATGACGTGGCGAATCCGGCCGGCGGTGTCGACGATTCGGTGCCGGGTGCTGAACGCCTGGCGGCGTAGACGGATCTCCTCCAGCATGGCCGCGATGTGCCGCCGGTCGTCGGGGTGTTTGTGCGACAGCACCAGTTCGGTGGTGGGTGCGACGGTGCCGGGCTGGTAGCCGTGCAGCATCTCGACCTCAGGGGACCACTCCCACCGCTGGTCGCCGAAGTGGAAACGAAACCAGCCGGCCGCCTCGCGGGGCCCGTCGGCGGTCTCGATTCCGAGGTTCGGGTCGTCCGTGCGCGATGTCATGAATTCCGTACCTCCTTGCCTACAGCGATTCCTACCGGGATCGTCCCGCTCCGTCGTTGCGGGGGCGTCGGTGGCGTAACTCTATGCCCGCGGGATTCAGCCCGGCGTGACACGAGTGGCAGGTGTAACGAATCGGGTGCATCATCGGATAGACGCCGTGGAGACCTTCACCGGTTCGGAGGTGGGACGTTGGTGGTTCGAGCATCGGTCCGTGTGGCCGTCAGCGCGCTGTTTCTCGCCCTCGGCGGGCTGAGTTCTCCTCTCGCGGCGGCCGATCCGCCGGCACCGGACGACCCCTCGCCGGCGCCCGTGGCCGAGTCCGCACTGGTGTCCGCCTCAGCGCAGGTCTCCGACGCGCTCCCGACGGCCGGAACCGCTGCGGCGACGGCGCCGGAAGGAGTGCCGCACCTGCCGAGTCCGGACAACCTGCCCCCCGGAACCACCCAGGCAGAGCCGGAACACCGCAGGCTGGGCTACCTGCGTGAGATCTGGCAGGCGGTCCGGTCCGAGGACGTCACGATGGGCGACGCCCTGCTGCTCATCGCCCAGCGCCCGCTGGACAGCGTGCCGAAGGGGATGACCCCGCAGCAGGGGGCGCCGGAAGCTCCCGCTTCGGTCACTGCCCCCGCGCCCAATGCCCCGTCAACGGAGGCCGCGTTGTTGCCGGAGGCCGCGTTGTTACCGGAGGCCGCGTTGTCACCGGAGTCCACGGCTCCGGATTCTTAGCCGGTTCGGCTATTCGGATCCGAGGCTGACCACGACCTCGTTGCGGCGCCGGAACGGAATCGTCCACGGCGGGTCGTAGAACCATGCCAGCGGGTCGCCGGCGGGTTCCAGGGAATTGGCGCGCAGCGTGGTCAGCAATTCCTTGGTGCGCGCGGCGACCGAGGTGGGGCTGGGGATTCCGGAGAAGCCGAGAACCGCCACTCGCTCCGGGGCGACGCTGACCAGTCGCACCCGGTCATCCTCGGGGGTGGGCAATGAGTCCAGCGTGCGATCGGCAGGCATGAAGAACCGGATCACCCATTGATCGGCAGCATCGCGCTGCGCGGCGACCGGCGCGGTCATCGCGATTTTCTCGCCCTGCTGCTGGGCCACCGGCGCGGTCATCGCGATCTTGGTGTTGCTCGTATTGCCGCCGAAGATGTAGCGGGCCAGCCGGCGGAAGCCCTCATTGCGGGCGGCCTCCTCGTTGGCATCGACGGTGGTCTCCGCGGCGATCCGCGACCCGGAGCGGCGGACCTCGACGTCGCCGAGGCGGCGTTCGACGGTGAAAGGCGGTTCCTCGGTGCCGCTGCGGATTCCGACGACGGTGCCCCCGGCCTGCACCAACTGTCCGAACACTTCGGTGATCTTGTCCAGCATGACAACTCTCCTTCGGTTACGGCCCTTCAACGTGCGATGGTGATCCTCGGGTTCCACCGGCGCGCCGCTGTTAGTTTCCCCACGTGAGACAACTCGTGGCCGCCGTGCCGCTGTTTGCGATCGTCGGTTCGATGGTGCTGTTCTTCTGGGCGGTGACCAAGTCTGCGCGGGCGTTCGTGCTTCGCCGGCGTGACGCCGAGTCCCGCGAGGCGCTGGCCGAGCAAGCCAACAACTTGCTCACCGGGGTGGCGGCGACCTTCGCCTTCTTCGTCGGCTTTGCCATCTCCGCGAGTTGGGGAGCGGTGACAACGGCCCAGACCGCCGTTGAACGGCAGGCCACCGCGGTCAGCCAGATGGCCTGGCAACTCGGCAACATCGGCGACCGGGCCCAATCGGTGGCGCTAATGGAGAAGCTCGGGGCTTATGTCTCAGCGGTGACCACTGAGGACCGGGTAGCGCTGATCAAGGGCACAAGCGCCCGCATGCCATCGGCCGCAGCGCTGGACCGGTTCGAGACCGCGTTGTACGCGTACGCCGACGAGCCCACGGTCAACGACCGGCAGGCCTCCGCGCTGGTCGCCGCGGCCTCCGATGTCAGCACCGCGGGTGCCGGGGTCGCGGCGGTCGCCAACCGCGCTCTTCCCCGGCCGCTTTTCGTACTCCTGATGGTGGTCGGAGTGCTGGCCTCGATCCTGATGGGAATCAGCACCGTGACCTACGCGCAGCCGTCGCTGATCTTCATCTGGTGTCTGATCCCGGCGGTGTCGATCACGACGGTGATCGCCCTGGCCTATCCCTTCGCGATGCGGTCGGGGGGCACCACGGCCCCGATGCAGGCGGTCGCCGAGCAACTGGCCGGTGAGCCGATCCCTACCGGGTGAGCCGCGCGTAGCGGGTCCGGTGGGAGTCGGTGGAGCCGAACTCGTACTGCAATGCGGTGAGCCGCTTGAAGTAGTGCCCGATGGCCAGTTCCTCGGTCATGCCCATGCCGCCGTGCAGCTGCACGGCCTGCTGGCCGATGAACCGCGCCGCGCGGCCGACGGTGACCTTCGCCGCCGACACCGCCCGAGATCGCGATATCGGATCGGACTCGAGGTTGAGCACCGCCAGATACACCGCGGACACGGCCTGTTCGAGTTCCATGTACATATCCACCATCCGGTGCTGCAGCACTTGGAAACTGCCGATCGGAGTGCCGAACTGCTGGCGTTGCTTGCAGTAGTCGACGGTGTCGGCCAGGACCTTGCGCATGCCCCCGACCGCTTCGGCGCACACCGCGGCGGCGCCCTCGTCGCGCGCCCGGGCCAGCGACTCCCGGCCGTCGGCGGCGATCAGTGCCTGCCCGGGAAGCCGGACGCCGTCGAGAACGATATCCGCGGCGCGCCGGTCGTCGATGGTGCGGTAACTGTGCACCTGCAGGCCGGGTGGGGGAGCGGAGGCGTCGAACTCGGTTGCGAACAGCGCGATCATGTCGCCGATAGCGGCCGTGATCAGCAGGTGGGTGGCGATCGGCGCCGACATGACGACGGCTTTGGAACCGGTGAGAACCCAGCCCCCGCCGTCGCGGATCGCTGTGGTCGACGGCGCTTCCCAGTCCTCCGTGCCCTCGCCGGCGGCCAGTGCGACGACGGCCGATCCGTCGGCGATCCTCTCCAGCACCGCCGACGCGGACTCCCCATCGGCGCGGGTCAGCAGCCCCCCGGCCACCACCACGGTGTCGACGAAGGGTTCGATCACCAGCGCCCGGCCCAGTTCCTCGGCGATCACCATGACCTCGACCGGCCCGCCGCCGCTGCCGCCGGCCGATTCCGGCAGTAGCACGCCCAGGATGCCGAGTTCGTCGGCGAACCTGCGCCAGACCTCCGGCTGCCAGCCGGGGCCGGTCTTGGCCGCTGCCCGGCTGGTCTCAAGGCCGTACCGTGCGTCCAGGAACCGGCCCAGACCGTCGCGCAACATCTCTTGTTCGGAGGAAAGGTTGAAGTCCACGTCGCTCAGAGCCCCAGGGTCGCTTTGGCCAGGATGTTGCGCTGAATCTCGTTGCTGCCGGCATAGATCGAGCCGGCCCGGTCGTTGAAGTACCGCAGCGGCGCCACCGCCTGCCAGGCGTCGCCGCTCACATAACCGTCGGCCGGCGGGGTGAAGTCGGACACCGGGCCGCCGGGCCGGGTGGCGTGCGGCTGGTAGACCCGGCCGCGCGGACCGGCCGCCTCCATCGCCAACTCGGTGATGGCCTGACTCAGCTCGGTGGACAGGATCTTCAGCATCGACGACGCCGCGCCCGGATTGCGGCCCTCGGCCACGCTTGTCAGCACCCGGTACTCCAGGATCTCCAGCACCTCGGTGCGGATCCTGACCTCGGCCAGTTTGGCGGCGAACGACGGATCGTCGAGCAACGTCCCGCCGCCCGGGCCGGGCTGACCGGCCGCCTCGGTGGCGATGGATTCGGCCATCACCTGCAGGGCCGGGGCCGCCGCCCCACCGCCGCGCTCGAACTCCAGCAGATACTTCGCCACCGTCCAGCCGTCGTCGACAGCGCCGATCACATTGGACTTCGGCACCCGCACTGAGTCGAAGAAGATCTGGGTCTGGATCTCCTCGCCGGAGGTCATCACCAGTGGCCGGATCTCGATGCCGGGCGAGGCCATGTCGATGAGCAGGAAGGTGATGCCCTGCTGCCGGCGCGCCGATCGGGTGGTGCGGACCAGGGCGAAGATCCAGTTGGCCTCCAGTGCGTGGGTGGTCCAGATCTTGCTTCCGGTGCAGACCAGATCGTCGCCGTCGGGGATTGCGGCCATCGACAGAGCGGCCAGATCCGAGCCCGCCTCCGGTTCGGAGTATCCCTGGCAGAAGAACACCTCGCCGGTGAGGATTCGGGGCAGGAAATAGTCCTTCTGGGCCTCGGTGCCGAAGGCGATGATGGCGTGGGCGACCATCCGGATGCCCATCGGCGACAACGCCGGGGCCCCGGCCAGGGTGGACTCCCTGCTGAAGATGTAGTGCTGGGTCAGGGTCCAATCGCAGCCGCCGTACTCGACCGGCCAGGCCGGTGCCGCCCAGCCCCGCTCGTGCAGGATCGCCTGCCACGCCATCGAGGCCTCGTGGTCGGCGTAGACGCTGGTCATCAGCCTCCCCGCCCGGCGCAGTTCCGGGGTGAGCTTCTCGTCCAGAAAGGCCCTGACCTCGTCGCGGAACGCGAGATCTTGCGCCGACCACGTCAGCTCCATCCGCGACCCTCCCATCTGCATACGGCTGTTTTCAGAAACCGTAGCGGGTCCGTGTCGCGCGCCCCTCGTTCAGGGGGCGCTCCCCTCGGATGTTTGAGAATCCCGGGCTCCGGGAAGACAGACCTCGGCGGGCACAGGATCCCGCCCATGGATGTGACCCGGAGAGGCCCGGTCCCTGCGTCAGGGGCCGGGTCTTTCGTCACCTCACTGCCGCCCCCGCCCCGGTGGCCGACGGAATCCACCGTTCGGGCGTGCCGCCGCGCCTCGGCCCGGCATGCTGGTCTCAAGGATCCGAGGAGGTGCGCCGATGCCGGTCTGGCGGCTGCGTGATTACCACGACGAAGACCTGGACCAGGCCATTGCGGTCTGGGACCAGAGCCGGGTTCCCGGTTCTGGTGAACCGGTGTTCAGCGTGGCAGAGGTGATGGCGGCGGCACGCGCCGGTGAGCCGGCGGTGGTCGCCGAAGTGGGCGAGGAAGTCGTGGGCATGGCGGTGGCCCAGACCCAGGGTGATCGGGCCTGGATCCTGCTGCTGGCGATCGGGGCCCGCTGGCGAAATCGCGGCATCGGCTCGGCGCTGCTGGCTGATCTTGAGCGGCGGCTTCGCTCCCAGGGTGTGCGGCGGATCTGCACCATGACGCCGGAGACGGCAACCGGGGTCGCCGCGCTGGAGAACTCGGGGTATCACCGCCGGGGCGGGCTGGTGTACTACGAAATGTTCGAACACCTCGGACCGGACCAGGCCAACCTGCTCGAGGAGCTAGGCGGGTTGATGCTTCCACCCGGCCTGTGGGGCGATATGGCCGGCATGGAGAGCGAGAAACAGATCATCGAACGGCGCATCGTCGACCCGCTGGGTCATCCGGAGGTCGCCGACCGCTACGGGGTCCGGCCACCCAAGGCGGTGATTCTGTTCGGGCCGCCGGGTACCGGCAAGACCAGCTTCGCCAAGGCGATCGCCTCCCGCCTCGGTTGGCCCTTCGTTGAACTTTTCCCCTCCCGGCTGGCGGCCAGCGGGGCCGGCGGGCTGGCGGCATCGCTGCGCGAGGCCTTCGCCGACCTTGCCGAACTCGACGAACTGGTGCTGTTCATCGACGAGGTGGAGGAGATCGCCACTGCGCGGGCTGGCGCCTCGACCGCCGAACTCGGCGTGACCAACGAGCTGCTCAAGCTGATCCCGGCCTTCCGCCAGCACGACAGCCGGCTGCTGGTGTGCGCGACCAACACCGTGCACTCCCTGGACTCGGCGTTTCTGCGGCCGGGGCGCTTCGACTACGTGATCCCGGTCGGCCCGCCCGATCAGCCGGCGCGCCATGCCGTGTGGCAGCGCTATCTGGGTGCGGCCAACGCCCACGTAGACGTCGAGCGTCTGGTCACCGCCTCGGAGTTCTTCACTCCCGCCGACATCGAGTTCGCGGCGCGTAAGGGGGCGCAGGCCGCCTTCGAGCGGGAGATGCGCCACGGCCGCGGCGAACCGGCCGTCACCGATGACTATCTGAACGCGATCGGGGAAATCAGGCCGACCCTGACCGCGGCGATGCTGGCCGAGTTCGAACGCGGCAAGGAGGAGTTTGCACGTCTGTAGTTGCGAATCCCTTTACATGAATAAATCCTTTTGTATGGCTGGCAACAGTGATACAAAAGTTGAATGTCTGCTACGTCTGAGCGACCTGTGCCCGAGCCGTCCGCGCGCGCATGGACGTTTCTGACCAACCATGCCCATGTCCTTTTGTGCCTGGCCCGCGGCGAGGCGCTCACCGCGCGCGAACTGGGACTGCGGATCGGAATCACCGAACGGGCCGTGCAGGTAATCCTGTCCGATCTGACCGACGGCGGTTACCTGACCAAGACCAAGCAGGGCCGCCGCAACCTCTACCGGGTCAATGCCAAAGGGCGGCTTCGCCATCCGCTGGAGGCCCACCACACCGTCGGCGAGCTGATCACCGCGCTGGATTAGGCCGGTAACGTCGCGGTTATCAGCGGCCCTTCACGTCGAGGAGGCACTATGCCCATCGCCCTGACCGACGATCACCGCGAACTCGGTGCGGTCGCCCGCTCGTTCCTGACCGGGCAGAAAGCCCGGGCGGCGGCTCGGGCCGCTCTGGACGCCGATGAGGAGTTCCGCCCGCCGTTCTGGCGGGAACTGGCCGAGCTGGGCTGGCTCGGGCTGCACGTCGACGAAGCCTACGGCGGGTCGGGCTTCGGTCTGCCCGAATTGGTGGTGGTTATCGAGGAACTCGGACACGCCGTGGCTCCCGGAGCGTTCGTCCCCACGACGGTGGTCTCCGCGGTGCTGACCGCGGTGGGCACCGAGGAGCAGAAGGCCCGGTTGCTTCCCGGGCTCATCGACGGAACCCGCAGCGCCGCAGTCGGTTTCGGCGGTGACCTTGAGGTTGTCGACGGGTGTGTATCCGGGGACGCGGGCATCGTGCTGGGCGCCGGCCTCGCCGATGTGTTCCTGCTGGCCGTCGGCGCGGACATGCTGCTGGTGGAGCGCGGGGCAGGGGGTGTCTCGGTGCAGTTGCCCGGCAGCCTCGACCGCACCCGGCGGTCCGGCCGGGTCCTGCTCTCCGACGTCGTCTTCGGCGACAATATGCTGCCCGGCTCGCGGGAGGCCGCCCTGGCGCGCGCCCGCACCCTCTTCGCCGCCGAGGCCGTGGGCGGCGCGACGGATTGTGTCGAGGCAGCCGTCGAGTACGCGAAGGTCCGCGAGCAGTTCGGCCGCACCATAGCCACGTTTCAGGCGGTCAAGCACCATTGCGCCAACATGCTGGTGGCCGCGGAGTCGGCGTTGGCGTGTGTCTGGGACGCCGCCCGCGCGGCCGAGGACGCCGCCGGGGACGGTGAGTCGGAGTTCCAGTTGGCCGCGGCGGCCGCGGCGGCGCTGGCCTTCCCGGCCTACCTCCGCAACGCCGAACTCAACATTCAGGTGCACGGCGGTATCGGGTTCACCTGGGAGCACGACGCGCACCTGCACCTGCGTCGTGCGTTGACCGTCAACGGGATCCTCGGCGGCGACGGACCCGCCGCCGATGTCTTCGATCTGACCGGGCGGGGCATCGCCCGGGCCAACAGCCTGGATCTGCCGCCGGAGGCCGAGGCGTTGCGCGGTGAGATCCGCGCCGAGGCCCAGCGGATTGCCGAGCTGGACGCCGAGGCCCAACTCGATGAGCTCATCGCGACCGGCTACGTCATGCCGCACTGGCCCACGCCGTGGGGACGTGCGGCGGGGGCGGTCGAACAACTTCTGATCGATGAGGAATTCGCCGCGGCCGGGGTCAAACGTCCCGACTACGGGATCACCGGGTGGGTGATCCTCACCCTCATCCAGCACGGCACGCCATCGCAGATCGAGCGCTTCGTGGAGAAGGCGCTACGAAAAGACGAGATCTGGTGCCAGCTGTTCTCCGAGCCCTCCGCCGGCTCCGACGCAGCGGCGGTCAAGACCAGGGCCACCCGGGTCGAGGGCGGCTGGCGGATCACCGGTCAGAAGGTCTGGACCAGCGGCGCCCACTACGCGCGGCGCGGGCTGGCGACGGTGCGCACCGACTTCGAGGTGCCCAAACACGCCGGCATCACGATGGTGATCGTCGATATGAAGGCGCCCGGGGTCGAGGTGCGCCCGCTGCGCCAGATCACCGGCGGAAAGGAGTTCAACGAGGTCTTCTTCAACGACGTTTTCGTCCCCGACGAGGACGTGGTGGGCGAGCCCAACGCGGGCTGGACCGTGGCCAGGGCCACGTTGGGCAACGAGCGGGTGAGCATCGGCGGCGGCGCCGGGGGTATCGCCCCCGCCTCGGCCTGGCTGGTGCAGCTGGCCAAGACCCACGGCGACCGGGTGGCCGGGGCCGTCGAACGGGTCGGGCGGTTCCTCGCCGACGACCACGCGTTGCGGCTGCTCAACCTGCGCCGGGCCGCGCGCAGTATCGCCGGTGCCGGGCCGGGGCCGGAGGGCAACATCACCAAACTCAAACTCGCCGAACACTTCGGCGAGCAGGGCGCCATCGCGACAGCGCTGCTCGGTCCCGAGGTCGCCCTGGAGGGCGGCGAGGGTGCGCTGGCGGCACGGGCGGCGATGGGGGCGCGCGGGATGGCCATCGCCGGTGGCACCTCCGAGGTCGCACGCAATCAGATCGCCGAGCGCATCCTCGGCATGCCCCGGGATCCCCTGATCAAATAGCCTTGCCGCATCCGGAAGCCTCGCTTCCACGCGAAACGCCGCCACGGTCCGGAAATCCGCCCGCTCGCGGTGACGGCGGGGGCTGCACTGCCCCTAGGGTGGAGAAGTGACACCCGTCAAGATCGCCGTCCGCGGCGCACATACCGTGACGGTCCGGCCCGAGCAGGCGACGGTCCATGCCACGCTGAGCGCCGAAGGACCCGAGGCCGAGCCCGTGTTCCGGACGGTGTCGGTCTCGGCGGCGCAGGTCAGCGACTCCCTGGAGTCTCGTCTGCACCGCAGGAGCGGACCAGTCGTCCGGTTCGCGGTGGACCAGATCCGGATGGGCTCGCGCCGGCCGTTCAACCCAGACGGCACACAGTTGCCGCTGATTCACACTGCGGTGGTGTCGGTGACCGCGACGTTCACCGATTTCGATGATCTGGCCGAGTGGGTGAGCTGGTGCGCGGGCGTCGAGGGTCTGGGCATCGGCCACATCGACTGGTCGCTGCGGGACGCCACCCGGGCGAAGTTGGAGCGCAAGGCCCGGCAGAAAGCGGTACGCGACGCCGAGCGGCGGGCCCGGGACTACGCTGACGCGCTCGACCTCGGCCCGGTGCGGGTTCTCAGCATCAGCGACAGCGGGCTCGGCGGGCCGGTGCAGCGCAAGGTGATCCTGGCCGCTGCGGCCGCGCCCGGAGCGGAATCCGGCGCGCTCAGCCTGCGTCCCGGCGAGGTCGATGTCACCGCTGAGGTTGAGGCGGATTTCACCGTCTCGGCAGGTGACTGATGCGACCCCCGACGACCGGGCCCGCCGGGCCGCGTTCGCGGTTGCCGGCCACCGGCTTGTTTCTCGTCGTATTCCTCGCCTACGCGGCGGGCGCAGTGGTCTCGGCGATCGCCTTCGGAGGTTCCGAACTCGGCCCGACCTTCTACCCGCCGGCCGGCGTCAGCGCGGCGGCGCTGCTGATCAGTCCCCGCCGTCGCTGGCCGGTGATCATCGCCGCCGTCGTGCTCGCCGAGATCTCCGTCGACCTGTTCGCCGGACTGGCACCCCAGGCGATCGTCGGTTATGTACTGGCCAATTCGCTGGAGCCGGTGATCGGGGCGGCACTGGTGCTCGCCGGTTGCAGGCGAACGCCGGACCTGCGGCGGCGCCGGGACCTGGTCATCTTCGTCGTCGGCTCGTGTCTGGCCGGCCCGTTGCTGGGCGGGCTCATCGGCGGGACGACGGTCGCCTGGCATCTCGGGGCGTGGTGGCCGGGTGCCGTTCTGCGCTGGTTTGCCGGCGACGGCATCGGGGCGCTGGTGGTGGGGGCTCCGATATTGCTGTGGCCCAAGCAGTTCCATGTTCTCCGGGAACGCCCTGTGGAAGCCCTGGCGATTCTGGGCACCGCCGCGGGGATGGCGTGGCTGGCGATCTGGACCGGATTGCAGCCGTCGTTGCTGATTCTGCCGGTGCTGGCATTTGCGGCCCTGCGCCTCGATGTGCTCGGCGCCGCTCTGGCCGGGGCGGGGATCGCGTTCGCCACCAACCTCCGCGCGGCGTCCGGTTTCAGCCTGTTCGACGACCTGGGGGTGTCCAGGGGCGGCAGGCTGGCATTGACCCAGCTGCTCATCGGGGTCAACGTGCTGCTGGCCATGCTGATCGCACAGGAGGCCTCGGCGCGCCGGAAGGCCGCCCGAGAGAAAACGATCGAGCGGGCCGAACGACGCCGTCTTCAGTCACTCGCCCGGCTGACCCTGCAGCTGTCCTCGGCGCTGACCCCGCGTGATGTCGGGCGGGTTCTGGAGACCGAGTTGGTCGCCGACCTCGGCGCCGCTGGTATCAAGGTCGGCCTGTTGACCGCCGACGGGGAGGAACTCGAATGGCTGGCCGTTGCGGGGTACCCGCAGCAGTTCATCAACGAGTTGGGTGAGCGGTCCGCCCTCACCGACAGCTCGGTCGCAGGGGATGCGGCCCGTGACGGCGAGCCGGTTCTGGTTCCGACGATCGAGGACTACGAGCGACGCTACGGCGGTGCCGCCCGACGACTTCGGGGCAACGGGATCAACTCGGTGGTCGGCTGGCCGCTGATCGATGGCTCGAAGACCTTGGGCGCCTTCTCGCTGGCGTGGACGACGCCGCAGCCGCTCAACGCCGCCCAGCAGGCGTACCTGTCGGCGGTGGCCACCATCGCCGCTCAGGCGCTGTCCCGGGCGAAGTCCTACGCCGACGAGCACGCGCGGGCGATGGTGTTGCACACCGCGGCACATCCGGTACTTCCGCCCGATGCCCCCGGACTGGACTTCCGGGCGCTCTACCGGCCGGCCGACGACGCCAACGGGCTCGGCGGCGACTGGTACAGCGTGATGTCACTGCCCGACGGGCGAACCTATCTGTCGGTTGGTGACGTGATCGGCCATGGCCTGACGGCGGTGGAGGACATGGCGCAGTTGCGCAGTACCGGAAACGCCTACGCCTATCAGGGTCTCGGCCCGGATCGGGTGCTGGCCGAACTCAACCGGTTCGCGGGCCTTCAGATCCGCGGTGAGTTCGCCACCAATTTGGTCGTCGTTCTCGACCCCGCCGAGAGTTCGCTGTCCTACAGTTCGGCCGGCCACCCACCCGCGCTGCTGCGGCGGGCCGCAACCGGGGAGGTGGTGCGCCTCCGCGGCGCCAGTGGACCCGTACTGGGGCCGTTCGACGACGCCGAATATTGCGCGGAGACCGTCGCGGTCGGTCCGGGGGACGTCCTGGTGATGTACACCGACGGATTGGTGGAACACCGCGATCAGCATGTCGAAGCCGGTATCGCGCACCTGGAGCAGGTGATCGCCAACTGGCCGCCGGATGCGCTGTTCGACTGCGAATCCCTGGCCGACGACGTCGCGCCGTCACCGCACGACGATGACCTCTGCCTGGTCGTTGTCCGCTTCGGATGAAGCTCCGTCGGTGCACGCTAGGCTTCGGTGATGAGCCCGCCAGGGCCGCCCATGAGCCATCCGGCGGCAGCGGCGGCAGCCGACCCGAACCCCGGTGGACGCCCACCCGGCCGCGGTGATTGGATCCGGCTCTTCGCCATCGTCTTCGTGGCATTTGCGGCCGGGTCGCTGCTGGCCTGGGAGGTTTTCGGATCCGAGGCCGGTCCGGCGTTCTTCTACCCGCCCGCCGGCGTGACCGTCGCGGCCATGATCCTCAGCCGCCGCAGGCTGTGGCCGGCCGTGGTCGCCGGCATCTTCGCCGCCGAGATGCTCGTCGATATTCTTTTCCAGACCCCGCTGCTGGTTTCAGTCGGTTTTGCGCTGGCCAACACCATCGAGCCGATCGTGGGGGCCTCTTTGGTGCTGGCCTGGTGCGGCGGCCGGCCGGATCTGGGCAGGCATCGCGATTTCGCCGCCTTCATCGTGGGCGCGGCCGTGCTCGGTCCGCTCTCGGGCTGCTTGATCGGCGGCTCGCTCAAAGCGGTGACCATCGACGCGGGATCGCCCTGGCTGAGCCTGGTGCTCAACTGGTGGGCCGGCGACGCGCTCGGCGTTCTGGTGGTGGCGGCTCCGATCCTGTTGTGGGCCACCCAGTCGCACTTCGTGCGCCGACGGCCGTGGGAGACCGTCGCGATCATCGTGGTCGCTACGGCGGTCTCGTTCGCCGGATTCTGGACCACGGCCCCGCCGGCCCTGCTGATCCTGCCGGTGCTGGGCTGGGCGGCGCTGCGGCTCGACATGCTCGGCGCCGCTCTGGCGGGCGCGGTCGTGGCCTTCCTGGTCAACCTCACGGCAACCCGGGGCCGCGGACTGTTCGCCAACATCGACGTGTCGCTGACGACCCGGGTGGCACTCACCCAGGTGTTCATCGCGACCATCGTGGTGGTGACGATGCTCATCGCCCAGGAGTCCCGCGCGCGGGAGAGCGAGGTGGAGGAACACGAGGCCGAGCGGAGGGAACGGATCCGGCTGGAGACGCTGTCGCGCCTGGCCCGCAAGCTTTCCGCGGCGCTCACCCCACAGGACATCGGCCGCGCGCTGGAGGAAGAGGTCATCGCCGAGGTCGGCGTGCAGGCGCTGAGCCTGGGAGCGGTCGGTCTCGATGCGAGCACCCTCGAGTGGGTGTCGGGCTATCCGCGAGTGGTGCTGGAGAAATTCGGCGACAGCATGCCGTTGAGAGAACGGACGGTCGCCACCGACGTGGTGCGCGGCGGGCAGCCAATCATCATCCCGACCAGTGCGGAGTACGCGCAGATCTACCCCGACAAGGTGCACTGGGCGCAGCTCAGCGGCGCCGAGTCGACGGTGGGCTGGCCGCTGACCGCGGCCGGAAAGCCGGTCGGTGTGATGCTGCTGGTTTGGACCGATCCGCAGCCGTTGGACGCCGACCAGCTTTACTACGTCGCCGCGGTGGCCAATATGGTCAGCCAGGCGCTGGTGCGGGCACAGGTCTACGCCGACGAACGGGCCCGGGCCGCGGTCCTGCAGTCGGCGGTTCTCCCAACCACCCCGGCCGAGGTCTCGGGGTTGGATGTCTGCGTCACCTACGAACCGGCCGATGTCGAACAGGGACTCGGCGGTGACTGGTACGACCTCATGCCGCTGCCGGGAAACCGGACCTTCCTGGCGGTCGGCGACGTCGTCGGCCATGGCATGCCCGCGGTGGAGGATATGGCCCAGTTGCGCAGCGCGGGCCGGGCACTGGCCCACCAGGGAATGACCCCCGCACAGCTGATGGCCGAGCTAAACGGGTTCACCCGCGATGCCAGTCACGGCAAATTCGCGACCATGGCGGTGGCGATCTACGACCGCGACGAACAATCGCTGCGCTACAGCTCGGCGGGTCATCCGCCGCCGCTGCTGCGCCGCTCGGCGACCGGCGAGGTCAGCCGGCTCGAGAACGCCCACGGCCCAGTGCTCGGACCGCTGCCAGGGGCCCGCTATACCGATGCGACCGTGCCCGTCGAGCCCGGCGACATCCTGGTCATGTACACCGACGGTCTGGTCGAACGCCGGGGTGCGGACGTCGATACCGGCATCCGCGCCGCCGAGCGCATCATCGCCGAGTGGAGTCCGGACGTCGCGATCGGCACGTACTGCTCGGTTCTTCAGGATCGGCTGGCGCCGCGGCCGCGCGCCGACGACGTGTGCGTCATCGCCATCCGATTCACACCGGGCGACCAGGGTCCGCGCGAGGTCTGCTCCCAGCGGTCGGGCTCAAATCTCTGAGATCCAGCGTCCTGAAGCGAAAGCCCGTAGCCAGTCGAACCACGCATCCATCCCGGCGCCGGTGCGGGCGCTGACCGGCAGGATGGTGGCGGTGGGATTGACCTCGCGGACCCGCGCGGCGTAGGTATCCACGTCGGCGTCGAGGTGGGGCACCAGGTCGACTTTGTTGAGCAGCACCACGTCCACCGAGCGGAACATCACCGGATATTTCAGCGGCTTGTCCTCGCCCTCGGTGACCGAGTACACCATTGCCTTGGCGTGCTCTCCGACGTCGAACTCGGCAGGGCAAACCAGGTTTCCGACGTTCTCGATGATCACCAGGTCCAGGGCGGGCAGGTCCAGGCCGGACAGCGCCCTGCCGACCATCGGGGCGTCGAGGTGGCATTCGCCTCCGAAACCCTCACTGGTGTTCAGAAGCGAGATCTGCGCCCCGCGGCCGGCGAGTTTGGCGGCGTCGAGGTCGGTGGCGATATCGCCCTCGATCACGCCGACCGCGAACTGCCCGGCCAGCTCGTCCAGGGTGGCCGACAGGATCGTGGTCTTGCCCGAGCCCGGCGAGCTCATCAGGTTCAGCGCGCGAATACCGTTGGCGTCGAAGGCCCTCCGGTTGAGAGCGGCCAGGTTGTCGTTCTCGGCGAAGATCGCCTCGAGAACCTCGATGCGCTGCGAACCGGTGTGATAGCCGCTGTGGTCCCCGTGATCGTGGTCGTGGTCCCCGTGGTCATGCTCGTGCACGGTTCCGTCCTCGTGGCGGTGGAATCGACCCATGTTCAGACCCTCTCGGAGACGTCGACAGATGTCACCAGGAACTCTTCGCCACGCACCACCGATACGTCGGCGCTTCCGCAATTCGGGCAGCACACCGAGAACCGCGACTCGATGTCCGACTCCCGGCCGCAGGGGCGGCACGCCACGGCGGCGGTGACGAGTTCCAGTTCCAGTTCGGCTTCCGGCATGTCGTGATGATCGCGCACCAGGGTCCAGCAGAACGACAACGTCTCGGGGACCACCTGGCGGAGCGCCCCGAGACGCACCCGCACCACGTCGACGCGGCGGCCGGCGGCGTGGGGTTTGACCACCCCGGCGATCGCCTGGCACAGCGACAACTCATGCATCGTCTGCACCCTACGACTACCGTTGGCCAGGTGACCGTTCGGGTTCGTCTGGACATCACCGGTGTGGTCCAGGGGGTGGGATTCCGGCCGGCCGTCGCCCGGATCGCCACCGGGTTCGGTTTGAGCGGCTGGGTTTACAACGACGCCGGCTCGGTGCACTGCGAACTGGAGGGGACGGCCGACGACGTCGACGCCGCGATCTCGGCACTGCAAGGCAGCCCACCCCCGATGGCCCAAATCGACACACTGACGGTCACGCCGATCCCTCCATGCGGGAAAGCCGGCTTCGAGATCGTCGGCAGTCAGGCCAACGACGGCGCGCGCACCCTGGTGCCCCCGGATATCGCCGTGTGCGGCGACTGCCTACGCGAGATGCGTGACCCCGCCGATCGGCGCTACCAGCACCCGTTCATCACCTGCACCAACTGCGGGCCGCGCTACACCGTCATCACCGACCTTCCCTATGACCGGCCGGCCACCACCATGGCGGGGTTCGGCATGTGCGCGGCCTGCGCGGTCGAGTACCGCGATCCTGCCGATCGCCGCTACCACGCACAGACCATCGCCTGCCGCGACTGCGGACCGCGGCTGTCCTGGCGCGGGGCGGACGGTTCGGTCTGCGCGGTCGACGACCCGATCGGCGCGGCCGTCGAGGCCCTGCTGAGCGGCCGGATCGTTGCGGTCAAGGGCATCGGCGGCTATCACCTGGCCTGTCGCGCGGACGACACCGCGGCGGTGGCCACCTTGCGGGCGCGCAAGAACCGGCCGGCCAAACCGTTCGCGGTGATGGTCGCCGACCTGGCCGCCGCCGGGGCCGTCGCGGAGATCGACGCGCCCGCCGCGGCGGCGCTGACATCCCCGGCAGCACCGATAGTCCTGGTCCGGCGTCGCAGTGGATCGCTCAGCGACGCCGTGGCGCCGGGCCTCGCCGACCTGGGGGTGATGCTGGCCTATTCACCGGTGCACCACCTGCTGTTCGACCGGTTGGGGCCCGTGCCACTGGTGATGACATCGGCCAACCGCGGTGGCTCGCCGATTGTGTTCCGCGACGAGGACCTGGATTGGATTGTCGGCTCCGCCGACGGAAGTCGGATGCCGGACCTGGCAGATGCGGTGCTCACCCACGACCGGCCGATCGGAGTGCCCTGCGAGGACTCGGTGGTGACCATCGACGACCGCGGCGGGCAGCTTCCGTTGCGTCGCTCCCGCGGCTACGCCCCCCTGCCGGCGACGGTCGACGTGTCCGGGGCCGAGGTCGTCTTGGCCGCCGGCGGCGATCTCAAAACCACCTTCTGTCTGATGGGGGGCGCCGGTCCCGACGGGCGCCGCGACGCCCACCTGTCCTCGCACCTCGGCGATATGGCCGATCCCCGGACCCAGGTGTGCTTCGAAGCGGCGCTGGAGCACTTGGCGTTCATGACCGGTCAACGCCCGGAGGTCATCGCCTGCGATCTGCACCCGGGCTACGCCACGAGCGCCTGGGCGCGCCGATATGCGGGCGGACGCCCGGTGCTGGCGATCCAGCACCACCACGCCCACGCCGTGTCGCTGCTCGCCGACCACCGGCGCCTGGGCACACCGATGGTCGCGCTGACCTACGACGGCACCGGTTACGGTACTGACGGCACCGTCTGGGGCGGTGAGGTGCTGACGCTGGGGGAGGACCCCGCCGAGTTCAGCCGGTCCGGGCACCTGGCGCCGTTCGCACTCCCCGGAGCCGAGGGCGCACTGCGGCAGCCGGCTCGTATCGCCCTGGACCTGCTCGTCCGTGCCGGTGTCGAGTGGACTCCCGATCTGCCGCCGGTCGCCGCGGTCGGCGCCGACGGACTGCGGGTGCTGGCCCAGCAGATCCCGCGCGGGGTGGGCTGTGCACCGACCACCAGCATGGGCAGGCTCTTCGATGCGATCGCCAGTCTGCTGGGGGTCTGCCAACAGGTCAGCTACGAGGGCCAGGCCGCCGTCGAGTTGGAGAGCCTGGCCCGACGTGGCCGTCCTGCCGCTGTCGACTTCGCCGTGGACGGCGCGGTGATGGATCCCGCGCCGCTGATCGCCGGCCTCGTCGCCGGGCTGCGCGCCGGTGCCGACCGCGCCGATCTCGCCGCCGGTTTCCATCAGGCCGTGATTCGGGCGAGTGCGCGGGCGGCGGCCTGGTGTGCCGGGGCGGCCGGGGTCGGGGTGATCGGGTTGACCGGCGGGGCGTTCGCCAATCGTCAGCTGCTGCAGGGCCTTCGGGAGCATTTGACCAATAGCGGCTACGAGGTGCTGACCCACCGTATCGTTCCCTGTAACGACGGGGGGCTGGCGCTCGGTCAGGCGGCCATTGCCGCAGCGCTCCGGGCGAGGACAATGAGTTCAGCAGGGTCGAGTACCGCGCAACCGGAAAGGAACGGCCTATGTGCCTCGGAATCCCCGGCAAGGTGATCGAAATCTGGGATGAGGCCGGCACCCGAATGTCGACCGTCGACTTCGGCGGGACCACCAAGAACGTGTGTCTGGCCTACCTGCCGGATATCGAACCCGGCGAGTACACCATCGTGCACGCGGGTTTCGCGATCACCCGCCTCGACGAGGCGTCGGCCAACGAGACCCTGCGGATGTTCGCCGAGTTGGGCATCCTCGAGGAGGAGCTGGGAACCGCATGAAGTACCTCGACGAGTTCCGCGACCCGGCCGCCGCCAAGGCGCTGGTCGACTCCATCCGGCGCAGCGCCACCCGGACCTGGACCATCATGGAGGTCTGCGGTGGGCAGACCCACTCGATCATCCGCAACGGCATCGACCAACTGCTCGACGGCGCGGTCGAGTTCATCCACGGTCCGGGCTGTCCGGTTTGCGTGACACCGCTGGAGATGATCGACCAGGCGCTGGAGATCGCGGCCCGCGACGATGTCATCTTCTGCTCGTTCGGCGACATGCTGCGCGTCCCGGGCAGCACCCGGGATTTGTTCAGCGTGCGCGCCCGCGGCGGCGACGTCCGCGTCGTCTACTCGCCGTTGGACGCCACCCGGATCGCCGCCGACAACCCCGACAAGCAGGTGGTGTTCTTCGGCGTCGGATTCGAGACCACCGCGCCGGCCAACGCGATGTCGGTGCTGCACGCCCAGCGGCTGGGCCTGACCAACTTCTCGATGCTGGTCTCACACGTGCTGGTGCCGCCCGCGATGACGGCGATTCTGAGCTCGCCGACCAACCGGGTTCAGGGTTTCCTGGCGGCCGGACACGTCTGCAGCGTGATGGGAACCTCGGAGTACCAGCCGTTGGTGGACAGGTTCGGGGTGCCGATCGTGGTCACCGGTTTCGAGCCGCTGGACCTGCTGGAGGGGGTGCGGCAGGTGGTCGGGCTGCTGGAGTCGGGCAGGGCCGAGTTGCGCAACGCCTACCCGCGCGCGGTGTGCGACACCGGCAATGTCGTCGCCCAGCAGGCCCTCGGTGAGGTGTTCGTCGTCACCGACCGCCAGTGGCGGGGGATCGGCATGATTCCCCGGTCGGGCTGGACGCTGTCGCCGCGCTACGCCGAGTTCGACGCCGCCCTGAAGTTCGGGGTCGGCAACCTGCGGGTCCAGGAGTCTGAGCAGTGCCACGCCGGCGAGGTGCTGCAGGGACTGATCAAGCCCAACCAGTGCCCGGCCTTCGGCACGAGCTGCACCCCGCGCACCCCGTTGGGCGCCACGATGGTGTCCAGCGAAGGGGCGTGCGCGGCGTACTACCAGTTCCGGCGGCTGGAGTCCGCGTCGCGTGTCTGAGGGCCTGCCGAACCCCGCCGAGTGGGTGTGCCCGCTGCCGCTGCGCGAGACCAAACGCATCGTCCTGGGACACGGCGGCGGCGGCATCCTCTCCGAGGAACTCATCGAGAACCTCTTCCTGCCCGCCTTCGGAACCGCCGGCGGACCGTCACGCGACTCCGCGGTTCTGGAGAACCCCGGCGGCCGGATCGCGCTGACCACCGACTCCTACGTCGTCAACCCGCTGTTCTTCCCGGGCGGCACGATCGGCGATCTGGCGGTCAACGGGACGGTCAACGACCTGGCCTGCAGCGGAGCCCAACCACTGGGTCTGACTGCCGGGTTCATCCTGGAGGAGGGCCTGGAACTCGAGGTGCTCGGCGCCATCGCCCACGCGATGGGCCGCGCGGCCGCCGAGGCGGGTGTCGGCATCGTGACCGGTGACACCAAAGTCGTCGGGCGCGGCGGGGCGGACGGTCTCTTCATCAACACCGCCGGGATGGGCGTGATCCCCGAGGGGGTGCGGATCGGGCCGGAACTGGCCCGGCCCGGTGATCATGTCATCGTCTCGGGCAACATCGGCGAGCACGGTGTGGCGATCATGAGCGTGCGGGAGGGCATCGACTTCGGTACCACGGTCACCACCGACAGCGCCCCGCTGAACCTGTTGGTGGCCGCCATGCTCGCCGCGGCCGGCGAACCGAATGTCGTTCACGCCCTGCGGGATCCGACCCGTGGCGGGCTGATCGCCGCCACCGTCGAGATCGCCCGCACCGCGGGTGTCGGGGTCGAACTCGACGAGGCGGCCATCCCGATCCCCGAGACGGTGGCCTCGGCCTGCGGGTTCCTCGGCCTGGACCCGATGCAGGTGGCCAACGAGGGCAAGATGGTCGCCTTCGTCGACCCCGCGCACAGCGAGGCCGTGCTGGCCGCCATGCGTTCGAGACCGGACGGTGCCGACGCCGCGATCATCGGCCGAGCCGTCGACGAACACCCGGGGATGGTGGTGGTCCGGACCCCGTTCGGCACCACCCGGGTGGTGGAACGCGAACTGGGCGAACAACTTCCACGGATCTGCTGACTTGGCCGAGCCCATGGTGCCCGGCGTCACCGGAACCCTCGACGGGCCTGCTGTCGCGGCGCTCACCGGCTGGGTCCGCGCGCAGGGCATCGGGTCGGAGGTCACCGACGTGGTGCCACTGGCCGGCGGGTCGCAGAACGTCGTCGTGCGACTGCGGATCGACGGCCGCCGGTTCGTCCTGCGCCGCCCGCCGCCGCACCCGCGACCCAACAGCGACCGCACCATGCTGCGCGAGATCGCGGTGCTGCGAACGCTGGCCGGCGGCCCGGTGCCGCACCCGCGTCTGGTCGCGGCCTGCGAGGATCCCGACATCCTCGGCGTCGTGTTTTATCTGATGGACGAGGTGGACGGGTTCAATCCGGGCAACGAGATCGCCGAGGCCTACATCCGCGATCCGG
>Ga0209607_1001244_pt1 | contig 21446 bp, 19 predicted proteins | sample AD_UKC117_MetaG_FD_184413 | JGI IMG/M metagenome (GOLD analysis project Ga0209607, IMG submission 184413) | Active sludge microbial communities of municipal wastewater-treating anaerobic digesters from Hong Kong - AD_UKC117_MetaG (SPAdes)... | ecosystem: Engineered > Bioreactor > Anaerobic >... | reverse complement strand
GCCCGCCCGGATGCCTGTAGAGCATCCGCGGCCATTTCAGCGGCACTGGCCGTCTTGTGGTCGATCAGGACAAATACCGGGCCCTGAAAGGCATTTGGCCGGGGTTCGAGCCGGATCCGGGTCAGGGGTGCACTCGTCACATCGGACCAGAAGCTGCGGATAGACCAGCCGGTCCACGGCGCGACCTGTTCCATGTCGGAAAAGACCGGAGGACGATCATGCTCTGCGTTCCAGCTTTGCGCGACGAAGGCGCCGGCTTCCAGAGGTTCGACCAGGACATGTTCGACCAATGGGACCATCGCAAAAGCGCCGCCTCCATTGCCACGTAGGTCGATCACGAGGCGGCTGGCACCATGTGCGGAAATTTCGTCATAGGCGGCATCGATCTGCTCGATCGTGTCGGTTCCCATCATCGTCTTGACGGTCAGGATTGCCGTATCATCCTGCCATGACAGGTTGGCACCATCGCCAACACGGAGCGTGTCCAGATAGGCGGCTGTCTCCTCGGCGGTGTATTTCGACTTGTTCAGCGTCACATGCGAGAACGGGCCGTCCGCCCAGAGGTTCTTGAAGCCCGATAGAAATTCTTCGTCGTTGCCGGCATGCCCCGCAAGTGTGAGCAGGTTCTGCTCCATGACGGCATAGGCGGGGGTGTCGAGTTCGTCCGGCGCGTAATGGTTGGCGCGCATGGTCGCGTTGATGGCCGTTGCGGCCTCAACATAGGGCGAGGCAGGCGCCTGAGGTTCTTCCACGGCGAGAACGGGCTGCGCGTGGGTGCATGCCATCTGAAGCGGCAGAAGGGAAAGGAGAGCGGTGAGCGGAAGCAGTTTCTTCATATGAAGATTCCGATTTTCAATAAAAGATAATCGAATAACAATATAAATTGGCGCGCCTCGTCAAGAACATTCTCATAGGCGCAGGTCTTCATCCCTCGCCCTCTCGTATTTCTGGCGCACGCGCGTTATATGCGCGCTTCCTGAAGCTGCTCCGGGCCTTGACCCCGGTGGGAGTGAGAGATGACCGATACGAATACGGCTGCCTGGACGGGCGGCATCAATTCCCTTGGATTTGCGAAAGCGCCGGCTGACACGCGCGTGGTCGCCGCCATGTCGGGCGGGGTCGACTCGTCCGTGGTCGCTGCGATGCTGAAAGCCGAAGGCTATGATGTCATCGGTATCACGCTGCAGCTCTACGACCATGGCGCCGCGATCGAAAAGAAAGGCGCTTGTTGCGCCGGGCAGGACATTCACGACGCCCGGAACGTTGCTGCCCAGATCGGCATCCCGCACTATGTGCTCGATTACGAGTCGAAGTTCCGCGAACAGGTGATGGAAGACTTTGCCGACACCTATCTTGCCGGCTCGACGCCGATCCCGTGCATCCGCTGCAACCAGACGGTCAAGTTCTCTGATCTTCTGAAAACGGCGAAGGACCTTGGCGCCGACTGCCTCGCGACGGGCCATTATATCCGCCGCGTGGAGGGCCCGAACGGGCCGGAGCTGCACCGGGCAGCCGATGCCTCGCGCGACCAGTCCTATTTCCTGTTCGCAACCACGCGCGAGCAGCTGGATTTCCTGCGCTTCCCGCTGGGCGACCTTCCGAAGACGGCAGTCCGCGAACTGGCCGACCGGTTCAACCTGCCGGTCGCGGCGAAACCGGACAGCCAGGATATCTGTTTCGTGCCGGAGGGATCCTACGCGAAAGTCGTCGAGAAGCTGCGCCCCGGTGCCGGTCGCGGGGGCGATATCGTGCACCTCGATGGCCGTGTGCTTGGTCAGCATGAGGGCGTGATCCACTATACGATCGGTCAGCGCCGGGGCCTTGGGGTCGCGACGGGCGAACCTCTGTTCGTGGTGAAGATCGACGCGCCGAACCGGCGGGTCGTTGTCGGCCCGCGTGAGGCGCTGATGACATCCGGCCTGCTGCTGGAAGAGCTGAACTGGCTCGGGACGGGTTCGCTCGAAGAAGCTGCCCATGCCGGCGTTCCGGTGCTCGTCCGTGTGCGGTCGACCCGTCCGCCCGTGCCGGGGCGGCTTGGCTGGCATGACGGCGCGCCTGTGATCTGGTTTGATAAGCCGGAAGAAGGTGTCGCGCGCGGCCAGGCGGCGGTTCTGTATGACCCGCAAGGCGGCACGCGCATTCTTGGCGGCGGCTTCATCCTGAGGGCCATCCCGGCGGATGAGCGCGTCGCAGCGGCATGACACGATGGCAATCGTCATTATCCTGAACGGCACAACAAGCGCGGGCAAGACGTCCTTGGCCCGCGCCCTTCAGGATTTGACATCCCGGCCTTTGCTGCATGTGCGGATGGACGACTTTCTCTCGATGCAGCCGCACCGGCTGGACAATCATCCTGATGGCTTTGTCTTTGCCCGGGTCGAGGGTGCTGAGCCGCCAGAAGTTTCCATCAAGACAGGTGCCTATGGCGCAAAACTGTTGTCGGGCATGCGCCGCTCCGTGGCGGCGCTCGCCGATAGCGGGTTGGACCTGATCGTCGACGATGTGTGGCTGAACGAGGGTGTAGAACAAGCAGACTATGTACGTTCACTGAGCAGGCATCAGGTCTTCTTTGTCGGCGTCAGGGCACCTCTGGCCATTCTGGAGCAGCGGGAGACCGCGCGGGGGGACCGAGACATCGGCCAGGCCCGCTGGCAGCAGGGGCGCGTCCATGTCGGCGCAAACTATGATTTGGAGATAGATACGGGCGAGATGACACCAGAGCAGGCGGCCCGCCGCATCTGCGAAGCCTTCCCGCTTTAAGGGAGCTAGTCCACCATGCCGAGCGCCATGCCGCGCAGCGCGGCGGACACCCGGTCATTCACGTCGAGCTTTTCGAAGCAGCGGCGGATATAGGTCTCGACCGTATTCCGTGAGAGCTGCAGCACTTCGGCGATCTGTGTGTTCGTCCGTCCGCGTGCGACCCAGCGCAGGATTTCCCGCTCGCGTGCGGACAGGTTCGTCTCGGTCGGCAGGTCACGCAGGAGCAGGCGGCAATAGGCGAGGTGTCCCATCTGGCAGGCCGCCTGCAGTTCCAGGATCTCGTCTCCCGCCGGGCGCTCGGCCATACCGAACCCCAGCGCGGCATAGCCGTTGCGTCCGGCTGGGCCGAAGACCGGAACGCCGATACCCTCGCCCAGCCGCTCCCGTGAGACCATAGAAATGTAGCGTAGTTCGGAGTCCGTAAGTTCCGGCAGGTTCGGAATCTCGCTCCAGAAATAGGGGCGTGTGAAGTTTACCGCGCGACGGGCCAGCGGGTCGCTCAGGTGCAGCCGCTCCCGGAGATAGGTCTTGCGCCATTCTTCCGGATAGCCGAATTCGCCGACGCGGATGTTCCCGTCAAAGTCCCGTGCCCCGACCGGCGGATAGTGCATGTAGCTCGCCATCACGACATGCGTCGACGCGTAATAGGTCACCGCCGCGACCCGGAGGTCGTTGAATGTCACCGCGTCGCGGCAATTCCGAAAGTATTCCCGTATCGGCTCGATGTCCTTTGCCATCCTGCGTCCCCGAGGCAGCAGGAGCGATTAGGACTCACGAATCTCCAAAACGCAAGCCGAATGCGACTTGCGCCGGTTCAGCTCAGCCAGTCAGGCGCGACGACCTTGTCGCCGCCGCCGCCCATATCCGGCTGCGGATAGCGCTCGAGCAGCTTTTCGACGATGGTATCGGCGACCCGGTCGGCTTCGCGAAGGGGCGCATAGGCCCATGTTTCCAGCGTGCCGCCAAACCAGCGTGCCGCGCCGTGGGCAATCAGGCTTTCGTGCAGCTTGTCGAACTTCTCGGAGCGGCCCTCGAGCTTTGCGATATGCACCGGCAGGCCGTGCCAGGCTGCGTCGGACAGCATGTTGGCGCTATCTTCGGTCACGATGGCAACGTCCGAGAACGTCAGCCAGGCGATGTAGGGGTTCGGGCCATCTTCCGTGCCCGACCAGTATTGCGCGCCGATTTCGTCGGCCATCTTGCGGAAACGGGCCCGAGCGGCATCGGGCGTGCGGCGCGAGGCCGTGATACGCAGGCGCCAGCCCTGTCCGGAAAGGGTCCGCAGCTGGTCTTCCAGGCGGATGGCAGCCGCTTCCGTAAACGTGTGTGCCCGGCTGTTACCGCCGAGGATGACAATGGCGCTCTTGCCGCGCTCGTCGGCAAGGTCGGCAAAGGCCTGAGCTGCGTCTTCGATCGCGTGCGGTGAGAAATAGGAGGGGGACCCGACCGTCCGAATCACGTTCGCTCCCGTGACTTCATCATGCACGGGCGTGACGAGCAGGTCGAAATTCTCCGGCGGGATATGCGGATCGAGAATCTGGACCGTCAGTGTGCGTCCACCGGACCACTCGCGGACCGCCCGTGTGAAGGCAGCTGAGCGCCGGCCGGCGGCGATCCACACGGTCGGCCAGGGGCCCTGTAACAGGGCGCGCTGGTCGGCGGGAAGGGACGAGAGCGGTGAGGTCCACTTGTCGGCCGGCAGCCAGGTCCACGGCATGCGCGGAGTCAGGACCAGAGGCTCGGCGCGATGGGCTTCGCCGGCGATATGGCCGATCTTCATCCAGCGGCGCGTCTCGCCCAGCGCGTGCACAACGGCACGCACCTGCGCGGCGTTTCCAGCGCGGCCGTCAGAGACCGCCCAGACTGAGGGTCCGAGCGATCCCGAACCGGCCATTCAGCGATACTCGACTTTGGTAACCTCGTAGGCGCGGGCACCCGACGGTGCAGCCACTTCGGCCTCTTCGCCTTCTTCCTTGCCGATCAGGGCACGTGCAATCGGCGAGGAGATCGAGATCTTCCCGTCTTTCACGTTCGCCTCGTCTTCACCCACAATCTTGTAGGTGACTTCTTCTTCGGAATCGACATCGATCAGCGAGACCGTCGCGCCAAAGCGGATCTTGGCGCCGGACAGGCGGGACACATCAATCACGTCCGCGCGTGCGAGCTTGTCGTCGAGCTCGCTGATGCGGCCCTCGATGAAGCTCTGCTTCTCTTTCGCGGCATGGTATTCGGCGTTTTCCGAAAGGTCGCCATGCGAGCGCGCTTCGGCGATCGCCGCGATAATATTCGGGCGCTCCACCGATTTGAGGTTCTTAAGCTCTGCCTGAAGCGCAGCATGGCCTTCGGCGGTCATGGGGATGCGTTCCATAGGGGACACCTCTGTGATTGGGCGAAAAACGTTGTCGCAAATACGAACGGCGTCAAGTGGGGGCGTTCAGACCGATTGCAAGGCTCGAACGGTGATTTCCCGTGACTTCATGCTCGTGATGGCGCGGACCGATGCGATGGAGGCGGCCAGGGTTGTGAAATACGGAATCTTGCGGGCCACTGCCGTCCGGCGAATCGAGGCGCTATCTGCAAGAGATGCTGCACCTTCCGTCGTATTGAAGACGAGCTGGATTTCGCCGTTGATCATGGCGTCCACGATATGTGGCTGCCCCTCATTGACCTTGTTAACGCGGCGCACGGGCAGGCCCTGGGCCTCAAGGTGCGCCGCGGTGCCGGACGTCGCCACAATGGTAAAGCCGAGCTCGACGAGGCTGCGGGCCGCCTCGGTGGCACCCTTCTTGTCCGAATCCTTAACGGAAATGAACACGGCGCCTTCGGCCGGCAGAATTATGCCACCGCCCATCTGGCTCTTGAGGAAGGCCGTGCCGAAATCGTCGTCCCAGCCCATGACTTCGCCGGTCGAGCGCATTTCCGGGCCGAGTTGCGGGTCGACGCCGGGGAAGCGGGCGAACGGGAACACGGCTTCCTTGATGGCAATCCGGCGCGGATGGGCATGTGTCAGGTCGAATGCGGTCAGCGACTCGCCGGCCATGACCTTGGCGGCAATGCCGGCAATCGGGGCACCGACAGCCTTGGCGACGAAAGGTACCGTCCGGCTGGCGCGCGGGTTGGCTTCGAGCACGTAGATCTCGTTGCCCTTGACCGCGAACTGGATGTTGATCAGGCCACGGACCTTCAGCTCGCGCGCGAGTGCAATGGTCTGTTCGGCAAGCCGCCCCTGCAGGGCCGGCGACAGGGTGAAGGGCGGCAGGGCACAGGCGGAGTCGCCGGAGTGCACGCCGGCCTCCTCGATATGCTCCATGATGCCGGCGACGTGCACATTCACACCGTCGCAGATCGCATCCACGTCGACTTCCGTGGCGTCGGAGAGATAGCGGTCGATGAACAGGGAAGCGTCGCCCGAGACCTTAAGTGCCTCGGCGGCGAACTTGCGCAGGTCGTCGTCATCGCGGGCGATCTCCATGGCGCGGCCGCCGAGCACAAAGCTCGGGCGCAGCATGACCGGATAGCCGATCTCGTTGGCTTTCACCTGTGCTTCGTCCACGCTGCGGGCGGTGCGCGAGGGGGCTTGCTGGATGCCGAGCTTGTCCAGCAGGGCAGCGAACTGTTCGCGATCCTCGGCAAGGTCGATGGATTCCGGGCTCGTGCCGAGGATCGGGATATTCTCGCGGTGCAGCGGGCCGGCAAGCTTCAGCGGCGTCTGGCCACCGAACTGGACGATCACGCCTTTCAGCGTGCCCGAGGACTGCTCCTTGCGGATGATCTCGATGACGTGTTCGTCGGTCAGCGGCTCGAAATAGAGCCGGTCGGACGTGTCATAGTCGGTCGAGACCGTCTCCGGGTTGCAGTTCACCATGATGGACTCGACGCCGAGGTCATCCATGGCGAAAGCCGCATGGCAGCAGCAATAGTCGAACTCGATGCCCTGACCGATCCGGTTCGGACCACCACCGAGGATGACGACCTTTTCGCGGTTCGAGGGCAGGGCCTCGCAATCCGGTGTGTCCTGGCCGAACAGCGGGTGCTCGTAGGTGGAGTAAAGGTAGGGAGTCTTGGCCGCGAATTCGGCGGCGCAGGTGTCGATCCGTTTGTAGACCGGGCGGACACCCAGGGAATGACGGAGATCGCGCACGGCCTGTTCGGTCGTGCCGGTCAGTTCGGCAAGGCGCCGGTCAGAGAAGCCCATCGCCTTCAGGTCGGTCATGGAATAGGCGTCGTCCGGGAGGCCTTGTGCGCGGACCTGGCCCTCGGTTGCGACGATTTCCTCGATCTGGCGGAGGAACCAGGGATCGATGGAGGTTATTCCGTACACATCCTCGACGCTGAGGCCCATGCGGAAGGCCTGTGCCACGGTGCGCAGGCGGTCCGGAGAGGTGACGGCGAGCGCCGCCCGCAGTTTGCTCTCGTCCTCGAAAGGCAGCTCGTTCAGGCCGGTCAGGCCGGTTTCCAGTGAGCTGAGCGCCTTCTGGAGGCTTTCCTTGAAGTTCCGGCCGATGGCCATGGCTTCGCCGACGGATTTCATCGCGGTCGTCAGGACCGGTTCGGTGCCTTTGTACTTCTCGAAGGCGAAGCGCGGGATCTTGGTGACGACATAGTCGATGGTCGGCTCGAACGAGGCAGGCGTGACACCGGTGATGTCGTTCTGCAGCTCGTCCAGCGTGTAGCCGACGGCGAGCTTGGCGGCGACCTTGGCAATCGGAAAGCCGGTGGCCTTCGAGGCCAGCGCCGAGGAGCGGGAGACGCGCGGGTTCATCTCGATGACGACGAGGCGGCCGTCTTTCGGGTTCACCGCGAACTGCACGTTCGAGCCGCCCGTCTCGACGCCAATCTCGCGGAGCACCGCGATCGAGGCGTTGCGCATCACCTGGTATTCCTTGTCGGTCAGGGTCAGCGCGGGTGCGACCGTGATCGAGTCGCCGGTATGGACGCCCATCGGGTCGATGTTCTCGATGGAGCAGATGATGATGGCATTGTCCGCGGTGTCGCGGACGACTTCCATCTCGTACTCTTTCCAGCCGAGCAGGCTTTCGTCGACGAGAATCTGCGCATTCGGCGAGGCTGCGAGGCCGGAGCGGCAGATCTCTTCATATTCCTCGACATTGTAGGCGACGCCGCCGCCCGTGCCGCCGAGCGTGAAGGCCGGGCGGATGATCGCCGGCAGGCCGACCGTTTCCAGCGCGTCCATGGCGTGCTTCAGGCCGGTAAGGCGGTCATACTTGCCATTGGCATCGCGCGGCGAGGACACGATCGTGGCGCGCGGGTTCTCGAGGCCGATCCGGTCCATCGCCTCGCGGAAGAGGGCGCGGTCTTCGGCCATTTCGATGGCTTCGGCCTTTGCGCCGATCAGCTCCACGCCATGCTTCTTAAGGACGCCGGCATAATGCAGGTCCAGCGCGCAGTTGAGCGCCGTCTGGCCGCCCATGGTCGGCAGAAGGGCGTCCGGCTTCTCGACCTCGATGATCTTCTCGACGACTTCGGGTGTGATCGGCTCGATATAAGTTGCGTCGGCAAGGTCCGGATCGGTCATGATCGTGGCAGGGTTCGAGTTGACCAGGATGACCCGGTACCCCTCGCCTTTCAGGGCCTTCACGGCCTGGACGCCGGAGTAGTCGAACTCGCAGGCCTGACCGATAATGATGGGCCCTGCGCCGATGACCAGAATTGAGGAAATATCTGTGCGCTTTGGCATGGTCTTTTTCTCTCACCGGTCAAACGGCTGCCTCATAGCAGAGTCGGGGGGAGGGGCAAGGTGATCACTGGCAGAAATGTCGCCGCACCTGCAGCTCGTCCTGCATGCCGCGCTTCAGGAGTGGCGTGTCACAAAACTATTTTTCACCAGAACCCAATCGAGGAGATGGCCTGTGAACCCGAACGGGCGCGATACCGGTCACGCGCAGGCGCCCTCGCTGTCGACGGTCGTCTGCTCGTGGCTGAGGCGCCAGACGCCCTCAATCCGCTCCCAGACCTGCAACACGCGCTGGCGCTGCTCCATGCGCCGTCCGGTCCGGGTCGTTCCGATGAAGCGGGTGTTGAAGGTCACAGCGGCCATGCCATTATGCACACGCACGTCGACCGGGGCATCGGCGACAAGCATCCATTCCGAGAAGGTCTGGCTCAGCAGGGACGACCAGAAGGCGGCATAGTCCTCGAAGGTGACACTGACCTCCACGTCGCGCCCGAAGTCTGCAGCCATGCGGATCGGGCCCGGCGCGATGATCTCCCGGAGGGCTTCGACCTTGAATTTGCCGTCAGAACTGCCCCAGGCGGAGCACCAGGTCAGGACGCGGATGCGGACCTCGGTCTCGGGCAGGACCGGCTCGCGGTAGACCGGCAACGTGTCGGGCATATGTGTAGCAAGTACGGGTCTCATCGGGGGCTCCAAGGTGTTGGGCGTCCGGATCAACTCCTCCGGAGGCGTCCGGTTCCTGTGATTCAGGTGTCGGCGACCGTGATCCTGATGACGGTATAGAGAAGGCCCCGCACCGGTTCAGGTGCGGGGCCTGTCGGGTCAGTGCAGGGTCCGGGACCTACCAGCGCGAGCGGTCATAGGGATAACGGTCATAGGCGTTGGCGACGCCGTCACCGTCGGAATCCCGCTCGGTTTCCTGGTCCTTCACGCCGGGCATGTTGCAGTCCTCGGCCTCGGTACAGCCCTTGGCTGCGCCTGCCGCGCCGCCCAGCACACCGCCGATAATGGCACCGCGTTCCGCGTCGCCGTCGCCGACATTGTTGCCGATCACAGCGCCCGCCACGGCGCCGGCGGCGGCGCCATAGGCGGCATTGCGCTCGGTCGTGCCGCTGGACGTACAGGCAGCCAGCACGAGGGCGCTGGCACCGGCAGCGAAGAGTTTCATGGAGGTCGTCATGGGCGTGCTCCTTTTCTGGTCACGCCCCTCAAACGCGCCGGCCCGGCACGGGTTCCCCGTCAGACATTACAATGAATACAGGGAGATGGCCTTTCGGGCCTCAGCTCCAGCGCTTCGACAGCTTCTGGCTGATCTCGTCGGCGGCCCGTTTTTCGGTGCCCTGATAGCCCGTGATCTCGTCGGCCACGAAGGGGTTGTCCTGACGCTCCTGCCCGAACGTGGAGAGGGGGCCGTGACCCGGCACGAAGCGCATCTGAGGCCCGAGCGGCCAGAGCTTGCCGGTGATCGAGTCGATCAGCTGCTGGTGGTTCCCGCGCGGGAAATCGGTCCGGCCGACAGAGCCGCGGAAGAGGACATCGCCGACAAAGGCGAGCGAGCCTTCCTGCGAATAGATCACGACATGGCCGGGCGTGTGGCCCGGCGTGTGGACGACGCCGAACTTGTTGCCGGCAAGATCCAGCACGTCGCCATCGTGCAGGTAGCGGTCTGGCGTCACGTTGCGGCCGTCGCGGATGCCGTATTTGGCGCCCTGCGCCTCGATCTCATCGAGCAGCCACTGGTCGTCCTCGTGCGGGCCGATGACCGGGCAGCCGGTCCGCTCGGCCACGGCGGCGGCGGCGCCGGCATGGTCGAGGTGGCCATGGGTCAGCCAGACGCCAACGATCTTCACGCCGAACTGTTCGGCGGCTCCCATCAGGCGATCCACGTCGCCGCCCGGATCAATGAAGACGCCTTCCTTGGTCTCGGTCGACCAGATCATGGACGTGTTCTGCTGCAGGGGCGTCACCGGAATGATCCGGATCTCGAGCTTGGGCTGGTTTGCGGGCGTCTCTGTCATGCCTGTTACATAGTCGTTCCAGCGGCGAACGCAAAGCGTGAGGCGGGCGCTTTCCCTTGCGCGACCGCTCGGTTAACACTCGTCCACCTGAGAGCGGACGGAGGGCATTCCCCATGCGCATGCCAACACAGAGGGGCGGCACCTATCGGGGCGGCGGCGGGATCGCGAGCCTCCTGCGCAGCCGGTTCGGCATCCTCCTCATCGCGGCCGTCGGCCTTTTCCTCTACTGGCAGGCAAACCAGAAACCGGTGCCGTTTTCCGGCCGGTCGCAGTTGAACACGATCTCCCTCAACGAGGAGGTCAAGCTCGGCCAGCAATCCTATCTCCAGATCCTGAACCAGGAGCAGAGCCAGGGGAACGCCGTCCTCTGTGCCAGCGCGGGCTGCACGGGCGATGAGGCGGAGCTGACGGCGAAGGTGCGCGAGATCGGCGCGAGGCTGCAGGCTGCCGCGGCGGAGCTGGAGCAGGACCTGCTGCAGGAGGGCTACCATTTCACGCCGGTCGCCGACCAGTTCGACTGGACTTATTATGTCGTCCATTCCGAGACGCCGAATGCCTTCTGCCTGCCGGGCGGTTATGTGGCGGTCTATACCGGCATCCTCGACATCACCGGCAATTATGACGGGCGCGTCTCGATGGACGACCTGGCCGATCCGGACAAGCTGGCCGTGGTCATGGGCCACGAGATCGGCCATGCGCTGGCCCATCACGGCGCCGAGCGGATGAGCCAGCAGCAGGTGATGCAGATGGGCCAGATGGCTGTCGGCGTCAGCATGGGCGACATGGACCCGTCGCAGCAGCGCGCGATCATGCAGGCTTTCGGCATCGCGGCACAGGGCGGCATGCTGAGCTTCTCCCGCCAGCACGAGACTGAAGCCGACAAGATCGGCCTCGATCTGCTGGTGCGTGCCTGCTACGACCCGCGCGAGGCGCCGGACCTGTGGAAGCGCATGGGCGAGATCGGCGGCGGCCAGCGTCCGCCCGAATGGATGAGCACACACCCGGCCTCGGAAACGCGGGCGGAGAATTTCCGCAAATGGATGCCGGACGCGATTGCCGAATATGAAAGGCGCTGCGGCCCGCTGCGCTGACAAAAACAAGAGGGGGAGGGCATAATGAAATGGATCTTCGGACTAATCGTCCTGATGGCGCTTGCCATGGCGGCCACCGGATGGTGGGCGGGCAAGGACGAGATTGCCCTGACACTGGCCGAGCAGGAGAAGGCGCCGGGCCAGTTCCTTGAGGCGAGCGCCGGCCGGCTGCACTACCGGATCGACGGGCCGGCGGACGGACCCGTCATTCTCATGGTGCATGGCTATTCGACGCCGAACTTCATTTTCGAGCAAAATGTCGAGGCGCTGACGGCGGCGGGGTTCCGGGTGGTCCGTTTCGACCATTTCGGGCGCGGCTGGTCAGACCGACCAAAAGGGCCGTACACGGTCGATTTCTATGACCGCGAAGTGCTGGACGTGCTCGACGGGCTCGGCCTCACGCAGCCGGTCGCAATCGCTGGCCTGTCGATGGGTGGGCCGATCGTGTCGGAATTCGCTGCACGGCACCCCGAACGTGTTTCACGTGTTGCGCTGCTCGTGCCCGCCGGGCTCGACATTGCCGGAACGGACTCGTTTTCCGGAAAGCTGGTGCGCGTGCCGGTGTTCGGCGACTGGATGTGGCGCGTGTCGGCGAAGAAAATCCTTCTGCCGGACCCGCAATATGACGAGAGTATGCTCACCCCGGAGAACCGGCTAAAGGGCGATGTCACCGAGCAGCTGAAGTATCGCGGATACTTCCCGGCGCTGCTGTCGACCTTCCGGCATTTCCCGATGACCGGGCGGGAGGAGACATTCCGGCGGCTGTCGGGAACCGGGCTTCCGGTTCTGGCCGTGTACGGATCGGCCGACGAGACCGTCCTCATCTCCAGCCATGACAAGTTCAGGGCTCTGGTCCCGGCAGCCGAAACGATCGTGATCGACGGCGGCACGCACGGGCTGAATTACCAGCGCCATGAAGAGGTGAACCCCGCGCTCGTCGCCTTCTTCACTCAGGGCTGAACGGGCCTCGGCGCGGCCGGGTGGCCATGGCCCAAAGCAGAACTGCGCCCGGACCTCATCCGAGGCGGGCGCAGTTCCTTTGGCGTCCCGCGCCGACCAGAGGCCGGTCCCACCCAGCTCGTTACGTGCGCGGATCCAAACGTTCCTCCGGACAAGGATCAGCCTTCCGGAATGCTTTGAATTTTAACGTACCATTGGTATGATACCCCAGCAACGGGAAAAGCGCTGATGCCAAGGCGAACTGCAGAACAGGCAGAAGAAACCCGCGCCGCGATCCTTGCGGCCGCGCGGAACCGCTTTGCCGTCGACGGGTTCAATGCCAGCCTTGCCAACATCGTTTCCGATGCGGGTGTTACGAAAGGCGCCCTGTTCCACCACTTTCCGAACAAGCTCGCCCTGTTCCGCGAAGTGTGGACCGACCTGCAGCGGAGCATGCGGGACGAAGCCGTCGCCGAAGCCCGCCGGATGAGCAGCGAGCAGGATCCGTACATTCAGTTCCTGTCCGGGGCGCGGGTGTACCTGAAATGGGCTGCCAGGCCCGAATATTTCAAGATCGTCCTGTACGAGGGGCCGGTTGTGCTCGGCGTGCGAGGCTGGTTCGAGTCCAATCGCGATCTTGGATACGGCACCGTCCGTGACGCCATGCAGGCACTGGCAGAGCGGGGGCGGATTGATGCGAAGCGGGTGGAGCCCTATTCGGTTCTCGTCCGGGCAGCGCTCAACGGGGCGGGGATCGCCCTGGCCGAAGGGGTCGATGGCCTGACGCCCGAAGAAGTCTATGACGCCTTCGAGACGATGATCCGGAACCTGCGCTAGGCGAGCGGATCGATCTGGCCCTGGATCGACGGGTTCACGCGCCACCAGGCCGCGATGGCAAATCGTGACGCGTGCGTCATCTCTACCGCGTGCGGAACGGTCTCCGACAGCATGAGGACGACGCCCGCCCGTTCGGGCATGAGGCGGGCAGCGGGTTCGTCGTCCGGGCCGGCACCTTCCGGCCAGACGATGAGGGCGCCGCCATCCTCCGGGCGCCAGTCTTCATTGAGGTACACGACCAGCGACACGACCCGGTTGCGGGCGCCCTCGAAACTGTCGAGGTGGCGGTCATAGAAACCGCCGGGCCGGTAGACGGCGTAGCAGGCCTCGAACTCGAACAGGCCGATGATCAGTGTCCGGTTGATCGCCTCGCGCAGTTGTTCGGCCCATTGCAGGAAACCGGCCTGCGCGGGGGTCGAGCCGTCGAGCCAGGCAATGCGCGAGCGGCGGATGGTACGGTCGAGCTGGAACGCGGTTTCCCGTCCGATGCCGGCGGGCGTCAGGTCGTCCTCGGCGTCGATCGCCTTCACCTCTGCATGCAGGGCGGTGAACAAGGCCTCGGGCAGGAAGCCCGGCTGCCAGCTCCAGCCCTTGCTCCGGAGGTCGTCGGTTATGGCGCCGAGGCGGTTGTCGCCGGGCAGGGGGCCCGGACCTTGAAGGGCCGTCATGGCCGTGTGTGCTTTCTCGAAGAGGAAGGCGGTTACTTGCCGGCGCGGTGCTGCTTCATCAGGCCGGCAAAACGGTCGAACAGGTAGAAGCTGTCCTGCGGGCCGGGACTCGCTTCGGGGTGGTGCTGCACGGAGATGATCGGGCGGTCCTTCACGGCGAGGCCGGAATTGGTGCCGTCGAAAAGGGAGCGGTGGCTCTCTTCCACACCGGCCGGCAGGGTGGCCGGGTCGACGGTGAAGCCGTGGTTCATCGAGACGATCTCGACCTTGCCGGTGGCGAGGTCTTTCACCGGATGGTTCGCGCCATGGTGTCCCTGCGCCATCTTCATCGTCTTCGCGCCGAGCGCGAGGGCGAGCAGCTGGTGGCCGAGGCAGATGCCGAGGATCGGCAGGCCGCTGGCGATCACCGCGCGGATCATGTCGCCGGACCGCTCGATCGTGGCGGCCGGGTCACCCGGGCCGTTCGACAGGACGACGCCATCGGGTTTGAGGGCGAGGATGTCCTCGAAGGCGGCGTCGCCGTTCACGACCGTCGTGTGCGCGCCAACGCTGGCGAGGTTGCGCAGGATGTTCTTCTTCACGCCAAAATCGACCACGACGACGTGGAAGTCCGGCTTGTCGAGGTGGCCATAGCCGCTCTCGGGCTGCCAGAGCTCCTCGTCATTGTCGAAACGGGTGTCGGCATCGACATCTGCGGCGAGGTCGGCGCTTTCGAGGCCTTCCCAGGCACGGGCCGCTTCGATCAGCGCATCAAGGTCGATATTGCCGTTCGGCTGGTGGCAGATGGCAGCTTTCGGCATGCCTTTTTCGCGTATCAGGCGAGTGATCGCGCGCGTATCGACGCCGGAGAGGCCGACGATGCCCCGCTTCTCCATCCATGATTCGAACGTCTCGGTGGCGCGCCAGTTCGACGGGGCCGTGATCGGCTCGCGGAAAATGGCGCCGCGGGCGGCATGGGAGCCGGCCTCGGAGGACTCTTCGTGGTCTTCGGCGTTGGCGCCAACATTCCCGATATGCGGGAATGTGAACAGCACGATCTGGGAGGCGTAGGAGGGGTCCGTCAGGATCTCCTGGTAGCCCGTAATCGCTGTATTGAAACACAATTCCCCGACCCGGACCCCGGCCGCACCCGCCCCGTGTCCGAGGAAGACGGTACCGTCTGCAAGGGCGATCGCTCCCGTGGCTGATGTAGCCGCTTGAGTTTTGGCTTTGTAGGACATATTTGTCACACCTCCCGGGCGCCGCGTAGGGTCTCGTTAACCCATCGGCCTGAAGCTCGCCCGGTGTATTGGGGCGGAGTCCCGGCGTCGTCAAGCAAGTGATGCGGCCGGGTGTGAAAGGCAAAACGCGGCATGGGCCGAGAAGACACGAGTGGAGCAATGATGCTCAAGGCGCGCATTGCGAATGCTCTCAAATCCGAGACCGAAAATGGCAAGCCGGGCGTGCGCCTGGCGACGCTGCGACTGATCGATTGCGCCGTGCGCGACCGCGATGTCTGCGCGCGTGGCCGCGGGGTCGGCGAGGGCTGTCCGGATCAGGACGTGCGCGGCGTGCTGGAGACCATGGTCGCCCAGCGCGAAGTGGCCGCCCGCGAGCATGAGGATGCCGGCCGGCTCGAAGAGGCGATCCGCGAGCGCGAGGAAATCGAGATCATCCAGCAGTTCCTGCCGGTTCCGCTGCAGGGCAAGGCCCTGGAGAAGGCGGTCGAGGAAATCGTCACCGATCTCGGCGCCTCGAAGCTGAAGGATCTCGGCCGCTGCATGAGCGCTCTCAAGGAACGCTATCCGGGCATGGTCGAGACCGGTGCGGCCGGCAAGGCCGTCCGCAAGGCGCTGTCCCGGGCGAGCTGAGCCCGAACCTGAAACCTTCTTAACCTTCGGAACATTCCGCAGGCCGCGTCCGTTCGTGAGGTATCCACCCCACGGAAAGGACGCACCATGAAACCCCTTCTTTTTGCTTCCAGTGCCATCGCCCTGATGATCGGGGCCGCGGCCTGTACCAAAGCCACTTCGGACGCACAGACCGCGTCCTATGAAACGCAGGGCGTCGAGACGCCGGCTGCGACGCCGGACCCGTCGGCGGACGAATATGCCGGCAAGTACAAGGACATGACCCGCGCCGACATCCAGGACGATACGGCCATTTCTCAGCGCGCGACCTTCGTTCTGGCCGCTGACGAGATTCTCGCCTCCGACCTGATCGGCGCCTCGATCCAAAACCCGGCCGGTGAGGACATCGCCACGGTCGCAGACGTCTGGGTTGGCGAAGATGGCGACACGCCCATGCTGATCGCCCGGAAGGGCGGGGTCGCCGGTGTCGGCGGCACGCTCCACGCCGTCAGCTTCGACGACGCGAAGATCGTGCCGGTTGCCGGCGACGACGAGCCGGATGTCCGCGTGACCTATTCGAACGCGACGCTCGATGCCCTGCCGGAGTTCAAGCAGGACGGGCTGGACGATTTCCGCCTCGCTTCCGAGATCATGGGCACAACGGCTTCGCTGGCCTTCAGCGATGACCTTGCCCGCGTCAACGACCTTGTCCTGAAGACCGACGGCGAACCGGAATACATCCTGATTGCCGACGGGATCGCCGGGATGGACCAGTATGTCCTCGACGCCGATACGCTGCGGATCGAGCAGGGCGACGGCGACGGCACGCTGGTCATCGATACCGATCAGGACGCGTTCTCGAAGGCGAAACTGTTCGGTGAGGTTCAATAAGGGCGGAAACGCCCCCAAATTGCGAGGGCCTGGCCATCCGGCCGGGCCCTTCTCTTTTGCAGGGAAGGGCGCCGGCGTGAAAAACCGCCGTTTCCCAGAAGGCGCGAACGCGGTATCCTGTCCGGATGTCGTCTTCCACCATCCGAATTCCCGATGGCTTCGTCGAGGAGCTGAAGGCCCGTATCCGGCCTTCGGACGTGATCGGGCGCAAGGTGAAACTGACGAAGAAGGGCAAGGAATGGGTCGGCCTGTCGCCGTTCACGGCCGAGAAGTCGCCGAGCTTCTACGTCAACGACCAGAAGCGCATCTTCAAGGACTTCTCCTCCGGCCTCGGCGGCGACGTCATCAGCTTCGTCATGGAGACCGAGCGGCTGACCTTCATGGAAGCCGTCGAGAAACTGGCCGAAGAGGCCGGCATGCAGCTGCCCAAGGCGAGCCCCGAGGCCGCCGAGGAATACGATCACCGCAAGCGCCTGCAGGCGGCCTGCGAGGCGGCGGCGGATTTCTTCGAGGAAAGGCTCCACTCTGCTGAAGGCGCAGCCGCGCGCACCTATCTGGAGGGCCGTGGCCTCCGTCCGGGCGCCTGGAAGCGCCACCGCCTCGGCTATGCCCCGGACGACTGGCGCAAGACGATCGAGCACCTGAAGTCGAAAGGCTTCACGGCGGCGGAAATCCTTGAAGCCGGCCTCGCCAAGGAAAGCGACCGCGGCGGGGAGCCCTATGACGCCTTCCGCGGCCGGCTCATGTTCCCGATTGCCGACATCCGCGGCGGTATCATCGCTTTCGGGGGGCGCGGCCTGACGCCCGATGCCAAGCCGAAATACCTGAACTCGGGCGACACGCCGCTCTTCCACAAGTCGCGGGTTCTCTACCGTTACAAGGCGGCGCGCGAGGCGCTGGGCGGCGGGGAAGGCGGCGGCCTGATCGTCTGCGAAGGCTATATGGATGCCATTGCGCTCGCCGAGGCGGGCTTCGGCACGGCGGTCGCCCCGCTCGGCACGGCGCTGACCGAAGACCAGCTGGCGCTCATCTGGAAGGCCGGTCCGGAGCCCATCCTGTGCTTTGACGGTGACCGTGCGGGCCTTGGCGCTGCCTACAGGGCGATTGACCGGGCCTTGCCGCATGTCGAGCCGGGCCGGTCGCTGTTTTTCGTCCTCCTGCCGGACGGCATGGACCCCGACGACCTGATTCGGGCCCGCGGCCCCGGCGCCATGTCGGATGCGCTGGCCGGTCGGATCTCTCTGTCGGAACTGCTCTGGATGCGCGAGCGGGATGCAGAGCCGCTGGACACGCCCGAGCGGCAGGCCGGCCTTGAGGCCCGCGTGATGGCCGCCGCCGCCCAGATCAAGCATCCCGGCGTGAAGGCTGCCTATGAGCGGGACCTGAAGTCCCGCATGCGCGATCACTTCTGGCAGATCCGTCAGGCGGCCCGTGGCGCGCCCAATCGTAACGGCGACTACAGGAAGCGGCCCGGAACGGCACAGTTTCGCGCGACGGGCGATCAAGGCCAGGTGGAACTCAAGGGCGGGGCTCCGGCCAAATTGCGGGGCCTCGGCGCGGTGGTCCGGGCCGTCGACACGCCCGAACTGCTCGACATGGGGGCCGAAACGCTGGCCCTGGCGGTCTTTGCGGACCCGGATGTCGGCCTGATCCGGGACGTGCTGCTGGACTTTGCACATGCAGGAAAACCTATTGACCGCGGGGCCCTGTGCGCCCATTTAGCGGATGCAGGGAACATGCGCGCTGCCAGTCTGCTCAAAGAATATCCCAACACGCCTCCGATAGCGGTCGATGGACCCGAGGCACGGGAATGGCTCATTGCCCTCGAGCAATACATGGTTGCAGGACGTTCCGCAGAGCAGGATCCCGACGCTGGCATGGATGATGCTGGCGCGGATGCTACGGCGTCGCCATCAGCGTGGCGGCGAAAGCACCAGCTTGTCGCGGAACGCAGGGCTTTGAGAGCCCGCATGAACGAGGCAGCAGGAAAAGTCGGCGAAAGCTGAGAAGCGCGGAAACTTTGGGACGTATGGCGGGGCGAGCGCGTCATACCTCACAGGAGAGAGACTGAATGGCATCTGCCAAGCAAAAGAACACGCAGGGTGATGGCGATAACGATGACGAGAAGGACAACGAGTCCGGTCTTGTCGATTTCAATGCGACGGACGTCAAAAAGGTCCTGAAACGCGCCCAGAAGCGCGGTTTCATCACGCATGACGAAATCAACGCCCTGCTGCCCAACGACGAAATGACCTCCGACCAGATCGAGGACGTGATGTCCCAGATCTCGGAAATGGGCATCGCCGTCGTCGAGAGCGAAGAAGAAGCCGAAGAGCAGGGCAAGGCCCTGACCAAGATCGAGGACCGCAAGGTCGTCGTGAAGAAGGGCAATGCCCGCGGTTCCGACCGGACCGACGACCCGGTGCGCATGTACCTGCGTGAAATGGGCGCCGTCGAGCTCCTGTCCCGCGAGGGCGAGATCGCGATTGCCAAGCGGATCGAAGCCGGCCGCGACGCCATGATCCGCGGCCTTTGCGAAAGCCCGCTGACCTTCGAAGCCATGATGGTCTGGCGCGACGAGCTGATCAACGAGCGCATCCTCCTGCGCGACCTGATCGACCTCGAGGCGACCTATGGCGCGGAAAACCCGCCGCCGGAGCCGAAAGTGGTCGAACCGGAACCGGAACCCGAGCCCGTCAAGGCGAAGGCCAAGTCCCGCAAGAACGACGATGACATCGACGAGGTCGAAGCCGAACGCCTGCGCCAGCAGCAGCAGGAAGAGGAAGAAGACGAGGACGATGCCGCCGCCATGTCCATGTCGGCCATGGAAGCGGAACTGCGCGATGGCGTGCTCGCCAAGCTGGACGAGATCGCCGACGGCTTCGGACGTTACCGCAAGCTGCAGGACCGTCTTGTCACCCGCAAGATGGAAGGCAAGGCACTGACGCCGAAGGCGCAGTCCGAATATGACGAGCTGTCGAACAATATCGTCGAGAGCCTGAAGACGATCCACATCAACAATGCCCGGATCGAGGCCCTGGTCGAGCAGCTCTACGCGATCAACAAGAAGCTGATGGGCCTTGAAGGCAAGCTGATGCGTCTTGCCGACGCGCATGGCGTGCCGCGCAAAGAGTTCCTCGAGAACTATTTCGGCCGCGAGCTTGAGCCGGACTGGATCGCGCAGGTGCGCGAGAAGTCTGCCAAGTGGAAGAAATTCGTCGACGCCAAGGAAGGCGATATCGAGGAAGTGCGCGCGGAGATTTCCGACATCGCGCAGGAAATCGGTATCCCGATCGATGACTTCCGCCGCATCGTCCAGACGGTGCAGAAAGGCGAGCGCGAAGCGCGTATCGCGAAGAAGGAGATGGTGGAAGCCAATCTCCGCCTCGTGATCTCGATCGCGAAGAAGTACACGAACCGCGGCCTTCAGTTCCTGGACCTCATCCAGGAGGGCAATATCGGCCTGATGAAGGCGGTGGACAAATTCGAGTACCGCCGCGGCTACAAGTTCTCGACCTATGCCACATGGTGGATTCGCCAGGCCATCACCCGCTCCATCGCGGACCAGGCCCGGACGATCCGTATTCCGGTGCACATGATCGAGACGATCAACAAGATCATCCGTACCCAGCGCCAGATGCTGCACGAGATCGGCCGCGAGCCGACCCCGGAAGAACTGGCAGAGAAACTGGGCCTGCCGCTGGAGAAAATCCGCAAGGTCCTGAAGATCGCGAAAGAGCCGATCTCGCTGGAAACGCCGATTGGCGACGACGAGGATTCGAACCTCGGCGACTTCATCGAGGACAAGGCCGCGCTTCTCCCCGTGGATGCGGCGATCCAGTCGAACCTGCGCGAAACGACCACCCGCGTGCTCGCCTCGCTCACCCCGCGTGAGGAACGCGTGCTGCGCATGCGCTTCGGCATCGGCATGAACACCGACCACACGCTGGAAGAAGTCGGCCAGCAGTTCTCGGTGACGCGCGAACGTATCCGCCAGATCGAGGCAAAAGCACTCCGCAAGCTGAAGCATCCGAGCCGCTCGCGGAAGCTGCGCAGCTTCCTGGATACGTAACCGGTCCCGGTATCGAAACAAAAAGGGCGGCCCAAGGGCCGCCCTTTCTTTTTGGCCATACGCCGTGCGATCAGCCGGCCGCGTTCAGTGCCTGGTCGAGATCCGCGATGATGTCGGCTGCGTCCTCAATGCCGATGGAGAGGCGGACTGTGTCCGGGGCGGCGCCGGCGGCGATCTGCTGCTGCTCCGTCAGCTGACGGTGTGTGGTCGAGGCCGGGTGGATGACCAGCGAACGGGCATCGCCGAGGTTCGCCACATGGCTGAAGAGGTTCAGTGCGCCGACAAACTTCACGCAGGCCTCGTAGCCGCCTTTTAGCTGGACGGTGAACAGGGCGCCGGCACCTTTCGGGCAGATCTTCGCAATACGGGCCTTGTAGGGCGATGAGTCGAGGCCCGGATAGGTCACGCCCGCGATGGCGGGGTGCTTCTCCAGCCATTCGGCAACCTTCTGCGCATTGGCGACATGTTTCTCCATGCGCAGAGACAGGGTTTCGATGCCCATCAGCGTATAGTGCGCGCCCTGCGGGTTCATGGTCATGCCGAGATCGCGGAGGCCAATGGCGATGCCATGGAAGGTGAAGGCGGCCGGGCCGAAGGTCTCGTGGAATTTCAGGCCGTGATAGGCGGGTTCGGGCTGGGAGAGGGA
>Ga0209607_1001243_pt1 | contig 21451 bp, 20 predicted proteins | sample AD_UKC117_MetaG_FD_184413 | JGI IMG/M metagenome (GOLD analysis project Ga0209607, IMG submission 184413) | Active sludge microbial communities of municipal wastewater-treating anaerobic digesters from Hong Kong - AD_UKC117_MetaG (SPAdes)... | ecosystem: Engineered > Bioreactor > Anaerobic >... | reverse complement strand
CCTGCCGCTTTACGCCGGCATCGGCGTCATCGCCCTCCTGCTGATCATTGCCGCTGTCGTCTTTGGCGGCTCGCTCCTCGCCGGCGGCGGCGGCGACGAAACGCCCACGGCCGTTGCCCAGGCCACGGCCACCGGCATTGCCCCCACGCAAACCAGCGGCGCAGTCGTGGTGACTGTGCCGCCGACGGCCACAACCGCCACGGCCACATCTGCACCCACGGCCACCGCCACCCTCATACCGACAGACACGCCGCCGCCCACGCCCACTACGGAGCCGCCCACGGAAACGGCCGTGCCCCCCACAGCCACCACTGAACCGCCGACGGCCGTGCCGCCCACGGCTACCACGGCCGCCCTTTCCGTGCGCATTACCGGCATCACCCTGGACGCCAACAACCACTACGTCGTCGCCTACGAAACCACCGGCTACACCGAAACCCTGCCCGGCATGCACGTCCACTTCTTCTTCAACACCGTCTCGCAGGAAAACGCCGGCGTGCCCGGCAGCGGCCCCTGGATTTTATACGGCGGCCCGCGCCCCTTCACCCAATACACCACCGGCGATCGCCCTGCCGCCGCCACACAAATGTGCGCCCTGGTCGCCAACCCCGACCATTCCATCCAGCTCAACAGCGGCAACTGTGTCAATTTGCCCTGATCCATAGACCCGAAGGGTTTGCGAAACCCTTCGGGTCTTCCCACGGTTCTGTGCTAAAATCGGGCGGAATCTGGAAGAAGGACGGCCGTACTCTGTGGCGCAACAATCGAGCAGGGAGCCAAAATTGCAGAAGGTTAAACGGGTAATCTACACCATCATGCCGCTGGCGCTGCTGCTGCTGTGCCTGGGGCTGATTAATTGGCTGCCGGACCAGCAACCATCGGCGTCCGGCAGTGGGGGGCAGACGAATGGGGGGGAAACGGCCGTATCCACCACCAACAATCCCCCCGCCGCTCTGGCTACCCTGGCCCCGCCCACAGCGACCCCTACCGCCACGCCAACCCCCGCCCCCACGCCGCGGTCCACCCTGCCGCCAGGCGCGGCCATCACCCTGCTAGGCCCGCCGGATGGCAGCGTCTTCAGCGCCGCCGCGCCGCTTTCCCTCTACTGGACCTGGCCCTACCCCCTGCACGAAGACGAATACTTCGCCGTCTATCTGGCCGCCGCCGGAACCGAGCAGTTACTCGGCCGGCTGGCCGAACCCAACCTCGGCGCGGGCTACCGCTGGCAAATCCTGCCCGACGTCTTCACCGGCCTGGGCGCAGACCTCGCCTGGCAAATCCGCCTGGAATCCACGCTGGCCGATGCGCCGCTGTTGTCCAGCGAAACGCGGACAGTGCGGCTCATCGGCGGGCAATGAAACGTGAAGCGTGATACGTGATGCGTGAATCTACGGATTACGCATCACGCTCTTACATGCCCATCCCCATACCCAATCCACTTATACGTCGTCAGCTCCTCTAAGCCCATCGGGCCGCGGGCGTGCAGCTTTTGCGTGCTGACCGCCACTTCTGCGCCCAGGCCAAACTGCCCGCCGTCGTTAAAGCGCGTGCTGGCATTTACAAACACCGCCGACGAACTCAGCGCGTCGACAAAACGATTGGCGTTGGTCCAATCGTTGGTGAGAATGCTCTCGGTGTGCTCGGTGGTGTGCGCCTGGATAAAGGCAATGGCCTCCTCGACGTCGGCTACCAGGTGGACGCCCAGAATTAGCGCCAGCCACTCCTGGTCAAAATCGTCCGGGCCGGCGGGCACGACGCGCGCTCCATGCCCGTCGCCAGAGAGAATGGCGTAGGCTTCGCCGGTGGCGCGCAGTTCCACGCCGCTTTGGGCCAGGCGCGCCGCCAGGGCTGGCAGCAGATCGTCGGCCACCGCCGGATGCACCAGCACGGTGTCCAGGGCGTTGCACACGCTGGGCCGCTGCACCTTGCTGTTCTCGATGATGTCCACCGCGCGCGCCAGATCGGCGCTTTCGTCCACGTAGAGGTGGCAAATACCAATGCCGCCGGTGATGACCGGGATGGAGCTTTGCTCGCGGCACAGCCGGTGCAGCCCGGCCCCGCCGCGTGGAATGATCATGTCCACGTACTGGTCCAGGCGCAGCAGTTCGGTAACCAGAGCGCGGTCGGGGTTGTCGATGGTTTGCACGGCCGTTACCGGTAATCCCACTTTCTCCAGCGCCGCCTGGATCACGTTCACCAGGGCCAGATTGCTGCGCAGGGTTTCGCTGCCGCCGCGCAGGATGGCCGCGTTGCCCGTCTTCAAACTCAAAGTGGCGATGTCGATGGTCACGTTGGGCCGCGCTTCGTAAATCACGCCCAGCACGCCGATGGGAATGCGGCGGCGCACCAGGCGCATGCCGTTGGGCAGCATCCGGCTCTCGATATCCGCCCCCACGGGGTCGGGCAGGGCAGCGACCTTGCGCGTATCGGCGGCCAGAGCGGCCACCCGTGCCTCGGTGAGCAGCAGGCGGTCCAGCAGCGCGTCGGACAGGCCGCGGACACGGCCGTCGGCGATGTCCAGCGCGTTTTGGGCCAGGATAACGGCCGTTTGCGCGTCAATTTCGTCGGCGATGGCCAGCAAGGCTTCGTTTTTGCGGGCCGTCGGCAGCGTCGCCAACACCCGGCTGGCCGCCTTCGCCGCCCGGCCCATGGCAGTTAAATCGGTCATAAATCCTCCAAAGGCTGGAGCAAGAGCGAGAGCTAGAGGAAGATATGCCTCTTCCTCTAGCTCTCGCTCTTGCTCTCACTTCAAACTAGAATCAAATCATTGCGGTGCACGGCCACCGGGCCGTAGGCGTAGCCCAACCGGGCTTCGATTTCTTGCGACTGGCAGCCCTGGATGCGGACCATGTCGTCGCTGCTGTAGCGGGCGATGCCGCGGGCCAGTTCCTGGCCAACGGCCGTCTGGATGCTGATGGTGTCGGCGCGCTCGAAGTGGCCTTTCACCTGGATGATGCCGGCGGGGAGGAGAGAACGGCCGTTGCCCACCAGCGCCCGCGCCGCCCCTTCGTCAATTACCAACACGCCCGGCGGCTTCGGCCCGGCAAAAATCCAGCGCTTGCGGTTTTCCAGCGGCGTCTCCAGCGCCGGAAAGCGCGTGCCCACCCGTTCCCCGGCGGCCACGCGCAAGATCACGTCCGGGGCGGCCCCGGCGGCAATTACCACGTCGGTTCCGGCGCGCCGGGCGGCGTCCGCGGCCTGGAGTTTGGTGGCCATGCCGCCCGTACCCAGCGTCGTGCCGCTGCCGCTGGCCAATTGGCGCAGCGTTTCGTCGATGGTGCGCACTTCGGGGATGAGTTCGGCGTCGTGGTGGGTGCGCGGATCGGCGGTGAACAGGCCCGGCTGGTCGGTGAGCAGAATCAGCAAATCCGCCTCGGCCAGAATCGCCACCAGCGCCGACAGGTTGTCGTTGTCGCCCACGCGGATTTCCTCGGTGGCCACGGCGTCGTTTTCGTTGATGATGGGCACGACGCGGTAAGCGAGCAGCGCTTGCAGCGTATCGCGGGCGTTCAAAAAGCGGCGGCGGTTTTCCGTGTCGGCGCGCGTCAGCAGCATCTGCCCGACGTGGATGCCGTAGATTTCAAAGAAGCGCTCCCAATTCCACATCAGCCAGCTCTGGCCGACGGCGGCAAACAACTGCTTGCTGGCCAGGGTGGGCGGCAAATCGGGGAAATCCAGCCGCTGCCGTCCGGCGGCGATGGCCCCTGAGGAACAGATGATGATGTCTTTGCCTTGGGCGTGCAGGGCTGCGCACTGCCGCGCCAGGTCGACCATGTGGGGCCAGTCCAGGCGGGGCGTGCCGCCGGTGAGGACGCTGGTGCCAAGTTTGATGACGATGCGGTGGTACATAGGTGATCAGGTGTTTGTGTGTTCAGGTCTGGTTAAGTGATCAGTAGAAAGTTTTCTGAAGACCCGAAGGGTTTGAATCCTAGGATACTCGACTCAATTGCTGCAAAACCCTTCGGGTCTAATTCCCAAAACCTCTTGCGGTTTATTTAGTAGCCGATTTCGCGGTTGACGAGGTTGAGCAAGGGTTTGCCCCCCAGGTAGCGGCGCAGGTTTTCCGTAAACAGGTCGACGGCCCGTTCGTCATACTCCGGGGTAAAGCCGCTGACGTGGGGGGTGAGGATGACGTTGTCCATTTTCCACAGCGGGCTGGATTCTGGCAGGGGTTCAGTTTCAAAAACGTCCAGGCCGGCCCCGGCGATCCACCCTTTTTTCAGGGCGCGCACCAGGTCTTTTTCGTTGACGGTGCCGCCGCGGCCAATGTTGACGAAGAAGGCGGTGGGCTTCATGGCGTGGAACAGCTCTTCGGCGAAGAAATTGTGCGTTTTGTCGGTGAGGGGCAGGGTGTTGACGACGTAGTCGCATTCGCCAATCATGGAGCGGGTGGCTTCGCTGGGATAGAGGCGATCGGCGGCGGCGCCGGTGGGGTCGCCGGCGCCGGGCAGGATGTAGCCCTGGTCTTCGGGGTGGCGCGCGTCGCGTTTGGTGGCCAGCACTTTCATGCCCAGGGCCTGGGCCAGCCGGGCCAGCTCGCGGCCGATGCTGCCGTAGCCGACGATGCCCAGGGTGCGGCCGCGCAGTTCGTCGGGTAGGAATTTTTCCCAGCGGTCGGCGGGCCATTTGCCGCCGGCTTGCTGGCTAAACCAGGTGGGCACGCGGTTGGCCCAGATCAGGATTTGGGTGAGGGTGTATTGGGCCATGTTGGGGGCGTGGATGCCGCTGGCGGTGGTGATGAGGATGTCGCTGTCCCACACGGCCGTTTCCCGCAGATGCTCCACGCCGGCGTAATGGGTCTGAATCCAGCGCAGGTTGGGGGCCTGCTCCGGCCGCGGGACGGCGCTGCGGGCGTAGAAGATTTCGGCGCTGGTCGTTTTGTCTTCAGGCCAACGGCCGTTGGCCAGGCTGGCCTGTTCGACGGTGATGTCGGCCGCCGCCGAGCGAATTTTATCCAACAGGTGAGGGGGGAAAACGGCCGTTAACAAAATATCTGTCATGGCTAACCTTAATTTTTACGACGAGGATCGCGCCCAGCGCGCGCGGGGAAAGTAAAAAAATATAATCCCGGCCAGGATGGTGAGCGCGGCAGCGACAATCAGCCAGGGGCTGTCGTCGGCGTCGGGATTGGCCGGTTCGGCCGGTGGGGGGGCGGCAATGTTGTCCGGGTTGGCGGCGGCGTCAGGCCCATTATCCGGCCCGGTGTTTTCCAGGGCAGTCAGGGCGATGGAGGTTTCGTCGGTGTGGGGTTCGGGCGGCGTCTGGCTGGCGGTGGGGGAGGGCGATGGCTCGGCGGTAACGGCCGTGGCCGGCAGCTTGGTCACCGTGCCCGGCGCGACGGTCACGGTAGGCTCTTTGGGTGGGATGCCGGTCCCCAGCATGATCGCCCAATACGTCCGGCCGCTGTCTGTGCCATTCGCCATACCCACGCCAAATTCGTGGTAATCTTCGCTCAGGATGAGGTCGTTGTGCAGGTCGTTTTCGGTCCAATAGGCCCAGGCCGTTTCTGCACCGCCAAAACCGCCGTAAATGATCTCGGTAACGTGGTCGGCGTAACCGGCCTGAAGCGCGCGCTGCGAAGGGTTGGCGCCGTCGGCGTCGTAATGGCTGATAAATTCAGTGGCGGCCATGTGGTTGGCAACTTTTTGGGCGGCATTGGCCAGTGCGTCGTTGGTCGTGAAGGCAGGCAGATCCGCTTCGGTGCGGTAAGCGTTGACCCGAGCGGCCATTTTTTCGGCGGTGTCCGCATCTGGCTCCTGGAGGCCGTATCGATTGTGTTCTAAAGCAAAAGTTTGCTTTGCAGACGCGAAAACTAGCAGGCACAAAGCAAACATCGATAGCCGAATATTCTGTTTCATGATCAGGAGTGTAGCACAAATATGCGCAGGTGACAGATCGGAGCGATCCTGGCGCTACCAATCCCCTGAGAATGCGTATAGGAAAAAGGCAGCGACACCCAGGTGACTGGTGCGCAAATGCAAAGGAGGTTCGAAATGGAACGAAAAAGCTCAATTGTTGGTGGAGCCATCCTGATTTTGGTCGGCATATTTTTCTTGCTGGTGCAATTTTTTCCCGGCTTACTGGGCTGGTTCGATCTCAGCCAGCAGTGGCCGCTTATCATTGTGTTGATTGGCGGTTTGTTTTTGATTGGCGCAGTGTTGGGCACGCCGCCGTTGGCCATGCCGGCGTGCATCATCGGCGGCACTGGCCTGATTTTGTATTACCAAAATGTGAGCGGCAATTGGGCCAGTTGGGCATATATCTGGTCTTTGTACCCGGGTTTTGCCGGGTTGGGCGTCATTCTGATGCATACCCTGAGCGGTAATTTCCGGCAGGGGCTGCGGGAAGGCGGGAATTTGCTGCTGATCAGTGCGGCGCTGTTCGTCGTTTTTGGCGCTTTCTTTAATGGTCTGGGGATTTTGGGCCAGTTTTGGCCGGTGTTGATCATTGCCTTGGGCTTGTGGCTGTTGTGGAAAAATCGTGCGGCTCGGCCAAAGGGTAAAGAATGAAGGTGGCCAAACGGCCGTGCAACCTTTTCTTCCGGCTGTCGTATTGATTCATGAATTTGGTAATAAACAAACTTGTGGAGGTCTAAACCATGAAAGAAAAACGATTGATGCGCCGTCGCCATGACCGGATGTTGTTTGGTGTGGCCGGTGGGGTGGCCGATTATTTGAACATTGACCTGGTGATTGTGCGCCTGGCGTTTGTGTTGCTGACCTTGCTGCATGGTTGGGGCTTGCTCATCTATGCGGTGCTGGCCATTGTGATGCCGCAAGAAGGCAACGTGGCCGCCAAGGCAAATCCTTTTGATGAGGAAGAAATTGTCATCAAGGATGCCAGCTAACTAAATTTGCTGTCACCTCTGGCAATGGCAAGCCGACTGCCTGCCTCAATCTCCTGACGCCAGAGTTGCGGAAACGGCCGTTCCCCCGGGAACGGCCGTTTTTTTGTGTCTGCCTCTCCTGTTTTGAGTATAATCCCCCGCATGGCTTCCTTATTACAAAAATTACGCACCCTTTTCCGCGCCTCGCTGCACGAGGCCGCCGACAAAGCCCTGCAAAAGAGTGATCTGGCCGTTTACGACGAGTATATTCGCCAGGCCGAGCGCGAGGTGGAGGAATTCAAACGCTCCATCACGCCCATGTTTGCCCAGGTGAAAACCACCAAACGCCGCCGTGAAGCCCTGGCCGATAAAGCCGCCGGGTTGGACATCATGGTCGATGAATATTTGAAAAACGGCCGTCGCACCGAAGCCATGGTCACCCAAAAGCAGTTCAGCTCCATCATGGACCTGATCCAGACCTACGACAGCTCACTGGCCAAGCAGGTGACCGCCGCCGAAACCCTGCAAGACGTCCAGGTCAAATTGGAAGGAAGGCTGGCCATCGCCAAACAAGAGCGCGAAGAACTCGCCTTCCTGCTGCAACTGGCCCAATCCAAAGAACTTTCCACCAAAGCCATGCAATCCCTGGACAATCTGATCAACGAAAGCGACACTGAAGTATCCCAGGCCGCCGAAAACATCCGACGCCGCCTGGACCACGCCGACGCCGCCTGGGAAGTGCAGGCCAGTAGCCTGGACCGCCAGCTAGACGACGCGATGCAAAGCCTGGAAGTAGAAGCCGAACTGGCCGCCCGCATGGAACGCCTGGGACTTTGATGAAAACCGCCCTGGTACACGACTGGATGAATCAAATAGGCGGGGCGGAAGACGTCCTGGAAGCATTGGTCGACCTGTACCCAGGGCGGCCAATTTACACGTCGTTGTACCGGCCCAAAAAAATGCCCGCCCACTGGCAAGATTGGGATATTCGCACCAGCTTTATTGACCGCCTGCCGTTTGCCCGCCAGAATCAGCAAATTTACTTTCCACTCTATCCCTTTGCTTTTGAGCACTTTGATTTTCGTGACTACGACCTGGTGATCAGCAACAAGAGCGGCTTTTGCCACGGCATCCTCACCGGCCCGGAAACCACGCACATTTGCTACTGCCTGACGCCCACCCGCTACGTCTGGCGCTACCACCAGTACGCCGAACAAGAAAATCTGGGCAAAATTACCCGCAGCGTGCTCACGCCATTCCTAACCAATTTGCGCATGTGGGACCGGCTGGCGGCGGACCGGGTGGATTATTTCATTGCCATTTCAGAAGAGGTCCGTCGGCGAATCGCCAAGATCTACCATCGCGACTCGGTTATTATCCACCCGCCGGTGGACGTCCATCGGTTTGAACCGGCAAACTGTGTAGAAGACTACTATTTGTTTGTGGGGCGATTGGTCCCTTACCGGCGGATTGATTTGTTGATTGAGGCGTTTAATGAACTGGGACGGCCGTTACTCATTGCCGGCACCGGGCGCGACCGGGAACGACTGGAAGCCCTGGCCGGGCCAACCATCACCTTCCTGGGCTACGTGCCCGATGAAGAACTGCCCGACCTCTTTTCCCGCTGCCGCGCCTTCGTCTTTCCCGGCGAAGAGGATTTTGGCATCGCCCCCATCCAGGCCATGGCCGCCGGACGGCCGGTAATCGCTTACGCCGGCGGCGGCTCGTTGGAGACGGTGCTGCATGGCCAGACCGGCTGGCTGTTCACGGAGCAATCGGCGGCAGCCATTCGGGCGGCCGTGGAGGCCGTGGATGCGATCAGTGTAGACGGCCGTTTCATCCGCCAGCACGCCCAACAATTCGACAGCCAGGTCTTCAAACAAAAAATGCAAACCTTTGTCGAACAAAAAATGACTGAACGCCACCGGCAAAAACTGGACCTGTTCCCCAAGGAAGGGAGTTGATTCGTGGAATTAAGACGGTATTGGTCTGTACTCAAACGCCGCTGGTGGCTGCTGCTGGTCCCGGCCGTGGTGGTGCTGGCCGTGGAACTGATCACTTACCAGCCGCCGCCGCCGGTTTACAACGCCGGGGTGCGCTTCCTGGTCGCCCAGGAGCCGGGCGAAGGCGCCCGCACGGCCGATGAGCAGCGGTATTACAACTGGCTTTCCTCCGAATACATCGTCAATGGGCTGTCTGACTGGGTGTCCGGCGGCGAATTTGCCACGGCCGTCAGCCAGGAACTGGCCCGTTCCGGCCTCAGCGTGCCGGCGCAGGCCATCCAGGGTTCGCTGGTCACCGACAACGCCCGCAGCATGCTGCTGGTGTCCCTGACCTATGGCGATACGCCCACCCTGGCGGCCATAATGGACGCCTTGGTCACCGTGCTGACCGAGCAAAACGCCGCCGCCCTGCCGCAGTTGGGTGGGGAAACGGCCGTGCTTGTCCAGCTCGATCCCATTTCTGTCAACCAGATTCCCGCCGGGATTCGCAGCCAGTTGGATCTGCCCTTGCGCGTAGTCATTGCCCTGGCCGCCGGGTTTGGCCTGGCGCTGTTGGCCGAATACCTGGACCCTACCGTGCGAGAGCGCCGGGAAATTGAGGCGATTGGCTTGCAAGTTTTGGGCGAAATCCCGAAAAAGTAGTAGAGGAGACAAATCGTGGAATTACGTGATTATGGGCGCATTTTGCGCCAGCGAGGCTGGGTGATTGTGGTGATGGCCGTGTTAACGGCCGTGGCCGCCTTCGGCTTCAGCAAAATGCAGACCGAACTGTACGAATCGAATCTAAAAATGCTCGTCCTGCCCTCGCGCACCGATTTTGGGCAGGCGCAGGCGGCCAAAGAGCTGCTGCGCAGCTATGAGCAGTGGCTTTACAGTCGTTATCGCGCCCAGGCCGTCATCAACGAACTACAACTCGACATGACCGCCGACGCCCTGCTCGGCGACATGAAGGTGGCCTCAGACAACGCCAGCTTTGTCATCCAGATGACGGTGGAGAACAGCGACCCCAACCTGGCCAATGACATTGCCACCGCCTGGGGCAACCTGCTCATCCAATGGCAAAACGCCAACAACGACAAACTGCAAAAGGAAGACCGGATTACCATCGAATTTTTAGATGACCCGCAGGCTAGCCTGTCGCAGCCCAATACCAAGATCAACACCGCCGCCGGTTTTGTCTTTGGCGCGCTCCTTGGCGTGATGATTGTGTTTGTGCTGGAATGGGTTGAATCGGGCATCGTGCGCCGCACGGAAGACGTGGAGCGTTATCTGGACATTCCTGTTATCGGCAGTATTCCTAACCAGTAAATAGCTGTAAGCTGTTAGCTTTTAGCTTACAGCTTGCGGCTTACAGCTTACAGCTTACGGCTTACAGCTTAAAAGTGTGAAGTATGAATCTGATAACCCTAACTGATCCTCGGTCGCCGGTGAGTGAAGCCTACCGGACGTTACGGACCAATTTATCGTTTTACAGCCTGGATAACCCGCTGCGCAGTCTGGTGGTTACCTCGCCGGCATCGGGCGACGAGAAGAGCGTGGCTGTGGCCAACCTGGCGGTGACGATGGCCCAGAGCGGCCGCCGCACGGTGTTGGTGGATTGTGATCTGCGACGGCCGTCGCTGCACACCTTCTTCAACCTCAACAACGACGCCGGCCTGACCAGCATGATCCTCAACGACGATACCGCGCCGCCGCTGCAAGCCACCAGCGTCGAGAATCTCTGGCTGCTGGCCAGTGGTCCCAAGCCGCCCAATCCGGCCGATTTGCTCGGCTCGCGCAAAATCGATCAGCTCATCGAACAGCTAACCGCCCAGTATGACGTGGTGCTGTTCGACGCGCCGCCGGTGATTGCCGTGACCGACGCGGCCGTGCTGGGGGCAAAAGTGGATGGCGTGCTGCTGGTCATCAGCGCCGGCAAATCCCGCCGCGACCACGCCGAACGGGCCAAAGAAATGCTGGAAAAGGCCAAAGTGCGCATTATCGGCGTAGCCCTGACCAACGCGCCCAAAGACAGCAGCATCGACAGCTATTATGAATGAATGGAGACTAGAGACTGGAGACTTTGCTTAGTCTCCAGTCTCTAGTCTCTAATTTCTCATTTCCCTTCGCTAAACCTCATGCGCTTCCCCCTCGCCGGTAGTTTGCCAGAAGACCCACCGCCAGTCAGCCGTAAAGAGTGGGGGATGGTGCTGTTGGTGGGCTTATTGTTGGTGGGGATCACGGCCGTTCCCTACCTCCTCGCTTATCTCACCGTCCAGCCGGGCATGGTCTTCACCGGCACGCTGATGAACCCCGAAGACACGCAGACCTACTTCGCCAAAATGCTGCAAGGCTACGACGGCCGTTGGCTCTACACCATCGTCTTCACCGCCGAACCCCATTCGCCGACCTTTTTGGGCGGCTTTTATTTTTTTCTGGGGCATGTGGCGCGCTGGACCGGGCTGACGCTAACGGCCGTGTGGCATCTGGCGCGGGCCGTTTCGGTGCTGCTGCTGGCAGCGGCAGTCTATGGGTTCGTTGCCTATTTTGTTGCGTCGCGGCGCACGCGGCTGACAGCTTTTTTGACGGCCGTTTTCGGCGCGGGTCTGGGCTGGCTGCTCTTTCTGTTCGGCCAGACCTACTGGCTGGATGCGTTTCCGGTCGATTTCAAAATGCCGGAAGCCCACCTCTTCTTCTCCAGCCTCACCTTCCCCCACATCATCCTCAGCACGGCCTTACTGCTGGCCAGCTTTTGGGCGCTGCTCCAGGCCCTGACCCACAAGGACAGCGCGCGCGGTTGGGCGTTTGCCGGGCTGGCTTCGGTTATCAATCTGGCCCTCAGTGTGCTGCATCCTCTGCTGGTTTACCTGATTGTGCTGACGTATGGCCTGTACTGGTTGTTTCTGGCCCTACGCGCCCGGCAAATGCTCTGGCGCGAGGGCTTTTTGTTGGTGGCGGCCCTGGTTTTGCCCGGCCTGCTGAATCTGTACTACGGCTACAGCCTGCTCACCAATGAGGTGCTGCGCGGCTGGGATGCCCAGCGGGAGAGCACCCTATCGCCGCCCTGGCCCCACTGGCTGCTGGCTTATGGGCCGCTGCTGCTGCTGGCCGGGTTGCACGCCTATCGCCAATGGCGCAGCGGCCAGAAGCTGTCGGCGCACTGGCTGTTTTTGTGGACCTGGGTGCTGGCGGCGGCGCTGCTGGTGTACGCGCCGCTCAATTCGCAGCGCCGTTTTGTGCAAGGCGTGCACGTGCCGCTGTCGATTTTGGCGGCGGCGGGATTGGTGGAGGTGGCGCTGCCGTGGGTGTTGGGGACACGGCCGTTGCGCGCCCTTCTCATCCACGAGCGGTACTCTGAACAGGGCCTGACGCGCTTTTTCATTGCCCTGTTCCTGATGGTCATCAGCCTGTCCAATTTGTACGTCTTTGCCAGCGTGTCCACCTCGGCGGTCATCCAGCAGCCAGACCTGCTCTTCCGACCGGCGGATGAGGCCGCGGCGGTGCAGTGGCTGCGCGACAACGCGGCGCGCACGGCCGTTGTCCTGGGCGAGTACGAGACCGGCAACTACGTGGCGGGGCAGGCGGGGAACCCGGTCGTGCTGGGGCATTGGGCGGAGACGATTGATTATGCCGCGAAAACGGCCGTGGTCGCTCAATTTTATGACGTCTCCGCCAGCGATGCCTGGCGGCGCGACATGCTCGATCGGTACAGAGTGGCCTACGTCTGGTATGGCCCCCGGGAACGCGCCCTCGGCGCTTTCGATCCCGCCGCCGTCGATTATCTGCGCCTGGTGTACGACCAGGGAACAATTCGCATCTATCAGGTTGACAAGTAGCGGCGAACATTCCACAATTGCCGCACCTTTACCAGACCAACCATTGTCAGATGGTTAGAAAGTTAACTGGCGTATAGTCATCAGGAACAACCCAGGTTTGTCGTGGGCAGCTTTGTTCCTTTGGTTCTTGGCAATATACTCTTCTCCAAGGAGCTATTATGAAAGGTTTGATTTTGAGCGGCGGCAAAGGCTCTCGCTTATACCCGTTAACGTATTCCAACGCCAAACAGCTCATTCCCGTGGCTAACAAACCGGTCTTGTTCCGGGTGATCGAGACCATCCGCGACGCCGGCATTACCGACATCGGCATCGTAGTGGGTGATACTGCGCCGAAAATCATCGAAGCGGTGGGTCGGGGCGGCCGGTGGGGCGTGAAGATTTCTTACATCGAACAGCCGGAGCCGTTGGGCCTGGCCCACGCCGTCAAAATCTCGCAGGAGTTTCTAGGCGACGACCGCTTTGTGATGTTTTTGGGCGACAACGTCATCCAGGGCGGCATCAGCCCGCTGATTTCGCAGTTTGCCAGCAGCGAATGGAACAGCCAGATTGTGCTGACGCGCATCGACCAGCCGGAGCAGTATGGCGTGGCGGAATTGGGGGAAAACGGCCGTATCCTCCGCCTCATCGAAAAACCCAAAAACCCGCCCAGCGACCTCGCTCTGGTGGGCATCTACATGTTCGACGCCAATATCTTTCAGGCCGTCAACGCCATCCAGCCCTCCTGGCGCGGTGAATTAGAAATCACCGACGCCATCCAATGGCTGGTCGACCACGAGTTTGCCGTCCATCCCTACATTCATCGTGGCTGGTGGATTGATACCGGCCGTCCGGGCGACATGCTGGAAGCCAATGACCTGGTGCTGGAAGAAATTGATTACCAGGTGCAGGGGTATGTGGATCGTGACAGCCAGGTCGGGCGGCGGGTCACCATCCAGCGCGGCGCGGAAATCATCAACAGCGTGGTACGCGGCCCGTCCATCATTGGCGAAAACACGCGCATCGTCAACAGCTACATTGGGCCGTTTACCAGCATCAGCCACAACTGCACCGTCGAAAACAGCGAGATCGAGCATTCGATGGTGCTGGAAAATTGCCAGATCACCGACATCGAAGCCCGCATTCAAGACAGTTTGATCGGCCGTAACGTGGTCATCAGCCGCTCGCCCATCAAGCCCAAAGCCCTCAAGCTAACCGTCGCCGATCACAGCCAGATCGGAATTTTATGATTTAGTTTTAGTCTCGTAGTCTTGTAGTCTGTGAGTCTGGTAGTGACTACTCGACTACAAGACTACTCGACTACCAGACTAACCCAGGAGAATGGCATGGCTGATTTTTCCCCATTTGCGGAGCGAATGCAGGCGGCGCGGCAGCCGCGGGTGTTCATCGACACCTTTGCCGAATATTATGCCCAACTGGCCGAAGGCCAGACCGGTCTGATAGCCGAAGCGGAGATTGAGCCGGTGAAGTCGCTGCCGGACGCGGAGAGCTTTCCGCCGAAGCAGGCGTTGTTGGGGCGGCGGGCGTTGATGAAAACGGCCGTCATCAAACTCAACGGCGGCCTGGGCACCAGCATGGGGCTGGATCAGGCCAAATCTCTGCTGCCTGTCAAAGACGACCTGACCTTTCTGGACATCATCGCCCGCCAATCCATCAAATCCAACGTGCCGCTGATCCTGATGAACAGCTTCTCCACCGAGAGCGATTCCCTGCGCGCCCTACAGTTTTACAACGACCTTAACCGGCGCACGCTGCCCCTCAGCTTTTTGCAGCACAAAGAGCCTAAAATCGTGGTCGACGACCTGTCGCCGGTCAACTGGCCGGCCGACCCTGAGCTGGAATGGTGCCCGCCGGGCCACGGCGACATTTACACCGCTCTGGTCACACGCGGTACGCTCAGCGCGCTGCTGTCGCAGGGCATCGAGTACGTCTTTGTCTCCAACGCCGACAACCTCGGCGCGGTAATTGACTTGGGCATTTTGGGCCACATGGTCAAAAACGAGATCCCTTTCCTGATGGAGGTGGCCGACCGCACGGAAATGGACAAAAAAGGCGGTCATCTGGCGCAGCGCCGTGACGGGCAGCTTCTTCTCCGGGAATCGGCTCAATGCCCGCCAGAAGACAAAGCGGCTTTTCAGGACGTCAGCCGCCACCGGTACTTCAACACCAACAATTTATGGGTTCATCTGCCTACGCTGCGCCAGCTCATGCTGACACGCAGCAACAAACTGGGCCTGCCGATGATCCGCAATCGCAAAACGGTCGATCCCCGCGACCCCGAATCGACGCCTGTTTACCAGTTGGAAACGGCCATGGGGTCGGCCATTGCTGTGTTTACCGGCTCGCAGGCCGTGCGCGTGCCGCGCTCCCGGTTCGCCCCCGTCAAAAAAACCGACGACTTATTGGCTGTGCGCTCCGACGCTTATGTTCTGACCAGCGAATTTAATATCGTTCCCAGCCCGGAACGGGTCTATTCAGATTTGCTGGTGGAATTGGACCCGGCGCATTATCAATTTATTTACGATCTGGATAAGCGTTTTCCCTTTGGTCCGCCTTCGCTGGTCAATGCGCGCAGGTTTGTGGTGCGCGGCGATTTCCGGTTTGGCAAGAATGTGGTGTGCAAGGGGGCGGTGGAGCTGATCAACGAATCTGCCCAGCGCAAATTTATACCCGATAATACGGTGCTGGAAGGAGTTGTGCGGTATTCGTAGTGGGGGTGGGGAAACGGCCGTTTCCCCTTCTTCTGACCGGCTGACCGGGTTCTCATTTCCCGTCACCCAATATCCAGGCGATGTGCTAAAATTACGCCATGCGTAATGACCTGATTGTGGTGGGCGGCGGATTGGCCGGCACAGAGGCGGCCTGGCAGGCGGCAGAGCAGGGCCTTCGCGTGCGCCTGTACGAAATGCGCCCGCAGACCACCACCCCTGCCCACGTTACCGACCGGCTGGCCGAGCTGGTGTGCAGCAATTCGCTCGGTTCCAACCTGACCCACAAGGCCCCGGGTCTGCTGAAGGCCGAACTGCGCGGGCTGGGCTCGATGGTGCTGGATTGCGCGGAGCAAACGGCCTTGCCCGCCGGTTCCTCCCTGGCCGTCGACCGGGAACAGTTTGCCGAATTGGTCACCAGCCGGATTGCGTCGCATCCCAACATCGAACTCATCCGCGAAGAAGTAACGGCCGTGCCCGATCAGCCGGCCATCATCGCCAGCGGACCGCTCACCGCCGACGCGCTGGCCCAGGCCATTGGCGCGCTGTCCGGCCAGCAATACCTCTACTTCTACGACGCCCTATCGCCCATCGTCAGCCACGAGACCATTAACCTGGACGTCGCCTTCCGCCAATCCCGCTACGACGAAGGCGAGCAGGTGGATGGCGATTACATCAACTGTCCCATGACCCGCGACGAGTATGAGACCTTCACCCAGGCGCTTCTGGCGGCGGAAACGATTACGCTAAAAGAATTTGAACGCGAAGACGCCAAATTTTTTGAAGGCTGCATGCCCATCGAGGCCATTGCCCGGCGTGGCGAAAAGGCGCTGGCTTTTGGCCCAATGCGGCCGGTGGGGTTGATCGATCCGCGCACGGGGAAACGGCCGTATGCCGTCGTGCAGCTGCGCCAGGACAACCTGGCCGGGTCGCTCTACAACATCGTCGGTTTTCAGACCAACTTGCGCTGGGGCGAACAAAAGCGCATTTTGCGCCTGATTCCCGGCCTGGAAAACGCCGAATTCCTGCGCTACGGCATGATGCATCGCAACACCTACATCAACGCGCCCCAGCTTTTACAGCCCACTCTCCAGTTCCGCAGCCGTGCCGACCTGTTTTTTGCCGGGCAAATCACCGGGGTGGAGGGGTACGTGGGCAATGTGGGCACCGGCCTGCTGGCCGGGCTGAACGCCGCCCGCCTGCTCAAAGGCCAGCATCCGGTCATCCTGCCTACATCCACCATGCTGGGGGCGCTTTGCCATTACGTCACTCACGCCGAAGCCAAGGATTTTCAGCCGATGAAGGCCAACTTTGGCCTGCTGCCGCCGCCGCAGCAGGCGATGGGCAAAAGTGACCGCTACCGCTGGTACAGCGAGCGCGCCCTGACGGCGCTGCGCCGGGCGGCGCGGGCCAATGGTCTGCGGTATGATCGGGCGAAAGCGGAGGCGGGTTTAACGGCCGTGTCTCCACCAGCAGCAGTTAGCAATTCTTAACCCTAACCAACCACCCATGGTCGACGAACTAAAACAATGGTTGCAGCAGCAAGTCAATACTCTCACCAGTGCGACCCTGTACCGCGCGCCCAACATGCTGCCCGACGTTGAGGACGTCATTGATTTCATCCATCTCCTGGCCGATAACGTCGGCCATGCCCGCGAGGTGCAGCTCTCCTCGGTGCAGTTTTGGGCGCTCACCAGCATCGGCTACGACGCCCGCGCCGCCAGCGACTGGCTCACGGTGCTGCAGGTGTTAAAGGAAGAGATAGGCAAGGGGCTGGTTAAGCGGTTTACGGCCGTTGATGCCCTGGCCGCCTGGCGCATGTTGGACGATGTACTGACCTACGCCCTCATCGAAGCCACCCAGTTAGCCAGCGACATCGACCACGCGGAACTATTAGAGCATACCCAGCGGCTGCGCCACCAGATGGAAGATTTCGAGAAAAGCAAATCTAACTTCATCGCTGTGGCGGCGCACGAATTGAAAACGCCCCTCACTCTGCTGGAAGGCTACGCCAACATGCTGCGCGTGGAAACAGAGCCCGATTCCCGCCTGCGCCTCTACGTAGACGGCCTGAGCAACGGCTTCCGGCGCATGTACGAGATCATCAACGACATGATCGACGTGTCGCTCATCGACCTGCAATCGGTGGAGCTGAATTACACCCAGTTTTACCTGGAGCGGGTGATTTTGATGGTGGCGGACAGCCTGGACAAACATTATTTTGCCCGCCAGGTAGACCTGGTTATCATGCCGTTGGGCGAGGAACTGCGCATCTACGCCGATCAAGAAAAGCTGACCAATGCATTTACCAAAGTTTTGCTCAACGCTCTGAAATTCACGCCGGATGGCGGTAAAGTAACGGTTTCCAGCGTGCTGACGCGCCAGGCGGAGGCCAATGAGCATCTGGCGGGCTACGTCGAGGTGCAGATCAAGGATTCGGGCATTGGCATTAACCCCGAAGACCTGGAAATGATTTTTGACAAATTCACCAGCACCATGGACGCCAGCCTGCATTCTTCCAGCAAGACAAAATTTAAGGGCGGCGGGCCAGGGCTGGGACTGCCGATAGCCAGAGGGATTGTGGAAGCCCATGGCGGCCGTATCTGGGCGGACAGCGACGGCCTGAACGAAGAGACCTTTCCCGGATCCACGTTTCACATCGAACTACCGATCTGGCTGCACAAACCGCAGGTTGGATAAGTGAGAATGGTCCAATCGCCAAGACTGTACCATTCTGACGCGCTAAACGTACCTTGAGACGGCTTGAAACGGCCGTTAAGGAGGCTGTTATTTCTACAAAAACGCAGACATATGAAACCATTGCGCCGCGCGAGCGCGCTTTTTTGGTGGGCGTGGAGATTAAGGGGGCGCGTTCGTTAATTCCTGTTGACGACAGCCTGGAAGAGCTGACGCGCCTGGCGGATACGGCTGGCATCGACGTTCTGGGCCGAACCACACAGAGCCTGGAACGGCCGTATGCCGCCACCTACATCGGCCCGGGCAAAATTGAAGAAATCAAAGCCCTGGTCGAAGAGCTAAAAGTCGACGTCATCATCTTCGACGACGAACTCTCGCCGCGTCACCAGCGCGAACTGGAGAAAATCTTCGGCGAAGACATCAAAATCATCGACCGCACCGCTCTGATTCTGGACATCTTTGCCCTGCACGCCAACACCCGCGAGGGCAAGCTGCAAGTGGAGCTGGCCCAACTGGAATATCGCGTGCCCCGCCTGACACGCATGTGGACCCACCTGGCGCGGCAGGCGGGCGGGCGCGCCGGCGGCTCAACCGGCGGCGTAGGCGTGCGCGGCCCCGGCGAAACCCAGCTGGAAACCGACCGGCGCGAGATCGGCCACCGCATCAGCAACATCAAGCGTGAATTGGAAGACGTGCGCGCTCACCGTGAGCGGCACCGGGCCAAGCGGCAGCAGACCGAGCTGCAAGTGGTGGCCATCGTCGGCTACACCAATGCCGGCAAGTCTACCTTGCTCAACCGCCTTAGCGACGCCGACGTGCTGTCGGCCGACATGCTGTTTGCCACGCTGGACCCGACGACGCGCATGGTGAAGATGCCCGGCGGCCGCGAGGTGCTGTTCACCGACACGGTGGGGTTTATCCAGAAGCTGCCCACGGAAATTGTGGCCGCTTTTCGGGCAACGCTGGAAGAGATTGCCGAGGCCGACTTGCTGCTGCACGTGGTGGACGCCACGCATCCCAACGCCCTGGCCCAGATCGATGCGGTGGAAGATACGCTGGCCGAGTTGGAAGTGGACCAACTGCCGCTGGTGACGGCCCTGAACAAGGCCGATCTGCTGCCGCCGGGGCGGGACCCCATCCGCGAGCTGGACATTGAAGGGCCGGCGGTGGTGGTGTCGGCGCAGACGGGGCAGGGGATGGATGAGCTGTTAACGGCCGTTGAAGCCGTCATGGTCTCCACGATGAAGCCGCTGCATGTGCGCCTGCCCTACAAACGCGGCGATTTGCTCTCGCTGCTGTACGAACGGGGGCAGGTGGACAGCGAAGAACACAGCGGCGAGGGAGTGGAGGTATACGGCCGTTTGCCCGGCCGTCTCATCCCCTACTTTCAGGCCTACCTGTTACTCAATGATGTGTAAATTTATTACCAACTGTCTGGCAGGAGATTAGAGACTGGAGACTGGAGATTGAGCAATCGCCAACCTCCAGTTTCCAATCTCTTGTCTCCAGTCTCCAATTCTCTCACCTAGGAGCGCATTGATGAACGATCTAGTCGAAAAGCTGAACGATTTTTTTGCCACCCGGCCAGGCTTGTTGCCCATGCTTGGCGTCGCCCTGGTGGTGTTAAACTTGCTGCTGCAAATTTTCCCTGGACCGGGCAGCGGCTGGCTGGTAGACAGCAACTTGTTCTTGCACATCGGCGTTATTTTGTCGGTGGTCGGCATTTTGCTCATTCGCGCTTTAACGTGACCCTGGTTGGGGCTGCAGACGAGGCCCGTTTTGCGGCTCTACCACTACATTCCCTCCCGGCAATCTATGAACCACATTGAAAAAATCGCTCAGGATGCGCGGGTTCAGGCGGCTATGACCCAGTTTCGCACGCGCCAGCCTGAAGCAATCGACCTGATTCAGGCTATCCAACAAATCCCTGCCCCTACATTTTTCGAGGCCAGGCGCGCCGCTTTTGTGACCGAACGCATGGCGGCTTTGGGGCTGGCCGACGTGCGCCAGGATGGGCTGCATAACGTGTACGGCCGTTTCCCCGGCCAGCGCCGCCGCGCCCCCCTGGTCATTTCCGCTCATCTGGACACCGTCTTTCCCCAAGAAACCGATCTCACCATTCGCACCAACGGCCGGGTTATCTCCGGCCCCGGCATTGGCGATAATTCCACCGGCGTGGCCGGGCTGCTGCTGTTGGCCCAAAGCCTCATTGCGCAGCGGCTGCCGCTGGCCCACGACGTCTGGTTTGTGGCCAACGTCGGTGAAGAAGGGCTGGGTGATTTGCGCGGGATGCGCGCCGTCGTGGAGCATTTTGGCCGGGCGGCTACCTACGTGGTGGTGGAGGGCGGCCTGTTTGGGCAGATTTCTCATCAGGCAATTGGCGTGCGCCGCTACCGCCTGGAGGTGAGCGGCCCCGGCGGCCATTCCTGGGGCAGCTTCGGCACAACCAGCGCCATTCACGTTCTCGGCCGCCTCATCGGCGCCATCGACGATCTGCCCGTGCCCGAGTCGCCGCGCACGACCTACAACGTCGGCGTCATCGAAGGCGGCACCAGCGTGAACACCATCGCCCAGTCGGCATCTCTGCTGCTGGATTTGCGCTCTGAGGACCCAATGACGCTGCAGCACCTGGTGGATAGTGTGGCCGGCCTGGTGCTGGAAACCGAGCAGGCGCACTGCGAGGAGGGTATCCGGGTGGCGATGACGCCGATTGGCTATCGTCCGGCGGGCAAAATTGCGCGGGAGACGCCGCTGGTGCAAACGGCCGTCGCCGCGCTCCGGCAGGTTGGCCGCCCCAACGTCGTTTTTATGATGGGCAGCACCGACGCCAACGTGCCCCTGAGCCAGGGCATGACGGCCGTTTGCCTGGGCCTGACCGAATCCGGCAATGCCCACCGCCTGGACGAATACATCGACACGACTCACCTGCCCGACGGCCTGAGCCAGCTCCTGCTGCTCACCCTCGCCGCCGCCGGTTTCTCGTAGAAGAGGTTGGTTAGGTTGGATGGGTTGATTTGTCGGCTCCACCAACCAACTCGCCAACCAACTCATTCATTATTCACCGTTCACAATTCATCGTTTAAAAGAGGAGTGCAACCATGGATTTCCAACTGAACGAAGAACAGCGCGCGTTTCGCCACGTCGTCCACGATTTTGTGGCCAAAGAGGTCAAGCCCCTGGCCCGGCACACCGATGAGACCGGCGAGTTTAACTGGACGGCCGTGCGCAAAATGGGGCCGCTGGGTCTGTTGGGGCTGGAAGTGCCCGAGGAATATGGCGGCGCGGCCGTCGACGCTATCAGCTCGGCCATTGCCATCGAGGAACTGGCCTGGGGCTGCGGCTCTACGGCGCTGGCCGTTTCGGCCCACAATGGGCTGGCGCTCGGCCCCATCGTACGCTACGGCA
>Ga0209607_1001241_pt1 | contig 21468 bp, 27 predicted proteins | sample AD_UKC117_MetaG_FD_184413 | JGI IMG/M metagenome (GOLD analysis project Ga0209607, IMG submission 184413) | Active sludge microbial communities of municipal wastewater-treating anaerobic digesters from Hong Kong - AD_UKC117_MetaG (SPAdes)... | ecosystem: Engineered > Bioreactor > Anaerobic >... | reverse complement strand
CCTGATAAGATAATTGTATCTATTGGAAAAAATCAATTATCTAATTTTAAAGACATGCTAGATAAACTTGGCATTGCTTACGAAAAGAAGAATATGGATGACAGTATAGTCTTTACTAATAAATCAACTCATAAACTTATTGATTTAAGTGAATTAGATTTACCTTTTACTCCATACGACTTCCAATTAGAAGATGCTGAGAAGATCTTAAAGAAAAAGAGAGTTTTACTTGGTCATGAGATGGGATGTTTTGTTGGCGATACTTTAGTAGTTTTATTAGATGGATCTAAAGTTAAAATTAAAGATTTGGCAGACAAAGGCACTTTTAACATCATTAGTTATGATACTAAAACAAAACAATTTGTGACTAGTACTGCTATATCAAAGAAAACTAGAATAAATGCAGAACTAATTAAAGTTATATATAGTAATAAATCTATATTTGATAATAAAATATATGAAGTATTATGTACTCCAGACCATAAGTTTTTAACTGAACATGATTGGGTAGAGGCACAGAACTTAAAACCATTTGATAAACTTATATCAGAAAATCATAATATAGAAGTAATTAGACTTGAACAAACTAACTATAGAGAAGATGTTTACTGTTTAACTGTTGATAATACTCATACATTTCTTATTGATGGTAATGTAGTTGTTCATAATTGTGGTAAAACATTTATAAGTGTTTTAGTTGGTACTAGTATCGGTTCTAATAAACATGTTTCAGTAACTACTACTGATGAACTTCAATATGATACACTTGTTATTACTGATAAAGGTCCACTTCCAATTGGTAGAATAGTTGAAGAAAACATTGACTGTAAAGTTCAAATATGTAAAAATGGTAAATTTGAGTATACTAACATACTAGAACGTCATGTTATTGAGGAATAATAAATGATTTGTAAAATATGTAATACAGAATTTGTTAATCTTGGAATGCATTTACATCAGCATAATATAACTGCTAAAGACTATTATGACAAATATATAAAAACTGATGAAAATGAAGGTCTTTGTAGAAATTGTAATAAACCTGTTTTATTTAAAGGTCTTACTAAAGGCTATAGAAAATTTTGTTCAAAGCTTTGCTGTAATACATCAGAAGAACATAGATCTAAAATGATTTCTACCATCATTTCTAATTATGGTGGACTTGGCACAGCATCTAAAGCAATTAATTCAAAAATAAAAGAAACTAACATTAAAAAATATGGTACAGAAAACGTATATGCATCAGAGTATGGTAAACAAAAAATTAAAGAAACATGTTTAGCTAAATATGGAACTGAATATGCTAATCAGTCATTTGTTGTAAAAGAAAAAATAGTTAAAACTAGCTTAGAACGTTATAATATGACTAATCCAGGAAATTGTAAATCTGGTAGACAAAAGGCTGCTATTACAATGAGAGGAAATGATAATCACTCTAGTTGGGAAGATTTATTAGAACAAAATTTATTAAATAAAGGAATTATTTATGAGAAACAATATTCAGATAAACGTTATCCTTTTCTATGTGATTTCTATTTACCGGATTCAGATACGTTTATCGAAATAAATGGATATTGGTCACATAATAATCATTTCTTCGATGAACATTCTAAAGATGATCAAGATACATTATTATTATGGATCAATAAGGCTAATAAAGGACATAAACAATATAAAAACGCTGTATATGTATGGTCAGTAAAAGATAAACAAAAACATGAAGCTGCTATTAAGCATAATCTAAATTATTTTGTTCTATGGACCTATACTGATTTATTAAACTACTGTGAAAGTTTATAATGAAAGGAAATTATTTTAATGAAAAAATATTCATTGACGTTAAACAATTCTAATACTTATTGTGTGGATTTGTTTATTCAAATGCCTAAGTTAGTTATTTGTCCAGAGTCTCTTAGATTAAACTGGTATAAAGAAATTAAAAATATTACTCCTGATGCAGATGTTCAGATTCTTTATAGTAATGAGTCGCCTCATTTTGGTAAAGATTGGACAATTTTAGGATATAAGACAGCAAGTAAATTTCTTCCTAATCTAAAGAAGTTTAAATGTTTATTTGTAGACGAATGTCATACCTGTAAAGCTGTAAATAATTGGGGAAAGCCTACTTCAAAAAGAGCAACTGCCGTTATGGATCTAGCACAATCTGTAGAGTATCTCTATTTACTTTCAGGTACACCGCTACCATCTCGTAATAGAGATCTATTTAATATCTTAAAGATGCTCAAATGTGAAAAATTTGACTTCAATAGTCAATGGGCATTTAAGCATTTTGGAGATAAGTTTTGCGATCCCAAAGAAACGTCATTTGGAAAAGATTATAGTGGTAGTAGTAATTCTACTGAATTGCATAATCTTCTAAGTGATCTTATGGTTCGTAGACTTAAGAAAGACGTACTACCTAATCTTACTAAGCAACGTCAATTTATTCCTTTAGAGCCTAAGTTTAAGACTGATTATAAGGATATTGAGCGTAGACTATTTTCTCCTCAAGAAGGCGATTCGTATCTTGGTTTAGCAATGACAGGTAGAGAAATTCTTAGTAAATACAAAATTGATACTGCGATTGAGTTAGCTGAAACTCTTATAAATGCTGACGAGAGTGTGGTTATAGTTACTAATTTTGTAGATACTGCCGATAAGTTAATGGCACATTTTGGAGATAATGCTGTAGCAATCAGAGGCGGAATGTCTGATAAAGCTAAAGAAACTGCTAAAGCTCAATTTCAAAATAAAGAAAAACAAGTTTGTGTTCTTAATATGCAAGTAGGAGGAGTAGGTCATACTTTAACTGCAGCTCATACAATGATAGTTATTGATTACGCTTGGATTCCTTCTGACATGACTCAAGTAGAAGATAGAATTTGCCGTACTGGGCAAGATAAACATTGCATGATTTATTACGTTTACTGTATTAATGCTATTCTTGATAGTCTATTCATTAATATGATAAGTGATAAATCTCAAAATATTGATCTTGTAGTAGATAATTCTGATAATACATTTGATCTAAATGCAGAAAAAGAAAAATCACAGACATTTGTAGACGTACTTAAAAAGTATATTGAAAGCGGCAAAGCGGCAAAGTCAATTTAATAATAAAGGAGATACAGAGATGAGTAAGTTAGGAAAGAAATCCTGGATTATTATTATAAGTACTCTACTTATTACTGGAACAGTAGTAGGAATTATTATATATAAGACTAAACAAGCAGCTGATGAGAATGGAGCTAATATCCTTAATCTTAATCAGACTCAGCCTTATGCTACTAATCCTACATTTACTACTGAGAGTAGTGAAACTACTCCTTCAGAAAATAACAATAATGGATCAACTTTAGATTCTGATACGCTAGATACACTTCATAATACTATAGTTGATTGGGATGATGATTGGGCTGATGAAGATCCAAATGCTGTTAATCCATCTGATTACAATAGAGGAGCAGATGAGGAAGATCAAACTTTATATTTTAATGTAAGAGAAGATGCTAATATTGGCAGTGCTCTTATTGATTACGACTCTATTTCTATAAATGGTGAGTTTATAGATTTACCTATTTCTTATGATGAAGTTGTAAATAAGTTTGGCGAGTTATCTCCTTACAATGTTAATTCAGATGTATGGGGTCCAGATGATATAGTAACTAGATTTACTACAATGTGTATATATTATGATGACACAGTAAATGGAGTTGGATCTATTATATTTACATTTGATACAGGTGATACTGATTCTAAGCCACTAAGAGAATGTACATGTAAGTCTATTATTATTTCAAGTAGAAATTATGACGAAAGTGCTCATAATATGACTGTAGCTATTCCTGGAAATGTACAATGGGGAAATACTTATGATGATGTAGTATTAAACTTCAATGCCGCTCCAAATAGACATGATGCGAGTGGTGGTACTTTTTATGCTACGTTCGAAGTAGAAGGTGGAATTATTTATACTTTTAGAGGCGAACAGCATCAATTAACTTCAATTACGATAGATATTAGTTAAGGAGGTAGACTATGCGAAGATTACTTAGAACATGTATGGTAATTATAATAATGCTTTTAGTTCTATATATCGGTGGATATAGTTGGGATTCTTTTACTAGAACCCTAGAAGTAAAAGATCCTAGTAAAGTACTTGCTCCATTAGTAAATATGTTACCAGACCTGTCCTCTGATGACGCTACAATGCCTTCATTTAATGGCCCTGATTCAACTGAAATTACTTTTGGAACAGAAGATCTTGATCTTCAATTATTTCCAGATAATTATTCAACTGAAGAGACTAACGAAAATGGATTAGTTCCTGGTGGAAGAATAGATATTTCTTATACAAGAATTTTATCTGTTGGAATTAATGGACAAACTATAGATTTATCTACCACCACTTCTGTCTCATTTATTAAGTGGTTAGCTGCTAATTATTCAGCAGGATCAGAATTTACTTATATAGGAGAAGACGGAGAAGTAATTGATCCAAATGCTACTACGGAAACAGAGCCTCTTATTCCTACTCCTAGCGTAACTGAAACAGATGAGACTAGCGAGACAAGTGAAACTACTGAAACAACTCAAGCTACTCCAGTACCTACAGTTAATCCTGTACTAGTAGATGTAGCAGATGAAGTAACTTATGATGACGTTCTTCAAGACACAGCTCATATGTATGCTTTAGTTGAAGACATTGAGGTAGTAGAAGAACTTCCTAATTATAGCGCGTTAGTAGAGAGTGGAGAATGGGTAGCTTATGATAGAAATACTTTTGAACAGCCTGTTCAAAATTATCTATTAGGCGGAATTAGACTTAATAGAAATAACTATTCTTGGATGGGTAGCCCTTTCTTTAATCAAGACGATTTCACGTTTACTTGTCCTTATACAGGAAATATAATTACTGATATGGATGATGGAAAAGATGATGACGATTTTGGTAATCTTGACTATGATCATATCGTACCTCTTAAATCAGCTTATGTTAGAGGAGCCTATGCTTGGACAGATGAACAAAGAAATGAATATGCATATGACCAGTGGGTAGGAGTAGACGTTCTTAACTCTGCTAATAGAAGTAAATCAGCTAAAGGACCGTTAGACTATCTTCCTACTGAAAATATTGAAGACTATTGCTATTCATGGTTACTTATTTGTAGTAAGTATGATCTAGTAATGACTGAAGACGAAATAGCTCTTTGTGAGCAATATATTTTAGAAGCACTTTCAAATGGAGAACCTGTAGAGCATTTAGGTGGACATTATGAAATTTAAGGAGAATTATAAAAAAGCTTATTTTTGTAGATTTTGACGACACATTATGTCTACATAGCAGCTGCATAGCTTATAGAGACTTATTGCTAACTAATAAGAAGGATATTTTTAAAGATAGTATTCCTAATTATCCACTAATTAGATATCTAGAAGAAGAATCAAAAGATCCTGAAACTGGAATATTTTTAATTAGTGCCAGTTGTTCTCTATTTATGCCTTATAAAGAAGACTGGTGCTCTAAAAATTGTTCTAAAGTGAAATTTACTGATTATATTGGAAGTTCTATAGACGCTTCTAAAGCAGAAATAATAGAAGGTTTTAGACATCGTTATAATTTACGACCTGAAGATATAATTTATATTGATGATAGTGCTACTGAAAGAAAAGCTGCTTTAGCTTATAATTTCAAAGTATATTCGCCTACATATTTTAATATTATGTTTACTCCAGCTAAATAACAAATTATAAAATACTATATAACAAATATAAAGGAGACTTATAATGCAAGGCAGAAAGCCAACTAGGTATGAATGGTCAATTTTAGAAGCAAACAATCTTAATACTAAGGAGTGGCTAGTCCAGAAGATTGTTACTAAGGATATGCAACTAATTAATAAAAAGACTGGTAAGATTATTGTAATTCAAAAGAAGTGATGGAGGAATTTAGTAAGTGAACATTATATTAAGTGGGCCTGACTCATGCGGAAAAACTACATTAGGAGAAAAACTTAGAGATAAGTATAATATGAAAATTATACACTCTACTGCTACTACTAGAAATACGCTAGAATATCATTTAGACTTATTAGATTATCATGATAATACTATTTTTGATAGATTTTCTGTTGGTGAAATGATTTTTCCTAAGATTTATGGAAGACCTGCGATGCTTACTGAGGAAGAGTTTTTTAAGACTCTTAGAAGAGTAGAAGACAATAATGATATGTATATTATCTTTACATGTTCAGACATTGAAATTCTTAAGCAGAGATTGATTGAACGTGGTGAGGAAGATTATCTTGCTGAAATCACGCAGCAGTGTGAGTTATACAATGAAGTAGCTGCAAAGATGGCTAATTTCTTTGGTAATTACAAGAATTTTTATGTAATTGATGTAGCAGTAAAGGGATGTTATGATAAGCTTGATGCTTGGATTGATTCTCACTTTGGAAAGATTACTCCAAATATTGCTTATAAGCAGCTAGCAAATGATCTTCTTGATTGGGGACATCCTATTCCTACAAAGAATCCTAGAGGAACTACAAAGGAACTTACAAACTATTCATTTACTATTGATGATATTGAAGGAAATGAATGTATTACTTTGGCTACAGGTGGAACAAATCTTACTTATGTAGCAGCTGAACTTCTTTGGTACTGGTCATCTAGAAATGATCTTGCTTTTATTGGAAAATTCTCATCTTTCTGGGATAAGGTTACTGATGATGGTAAGACAGCAAATTCTGCTTATGGCTATATTCTTCAAGAAAAGCATGGCTTTAATCAAATTGAAACAATTATTGATTTGCTAAAGTATGATCCTTTTAGCAGAAGAGCCGTTCTTAATATTAATGTACCTAATCCTAATGTTAAAACAACTCAAGACGAAATGTGTACAATTTGCTTGAATTATCAGATTAGAGATAATGTACTTGACTGCAATTGCGTAATGAGATCTAATGACTTTAATTTTGGTCTTAGAAATGATATTGCCTATTTCATCTATCTGCAGAAGTATATTGCTGATAGACTTGGAGTGGGATATGGTAAATATACTCATCATGCATTTAGTATGCACATGTATAATAAGGACTTTAAGTTTACTAAGGATATTGCTTATGGAACAATGGAAACCTCTAGAGAAAGACTTGATGTTGCTAAGCTTATTACTAACAAAGATAAGTTAGTTAAGTGGATCGATACTAAGTTTACGTCAAAGGAAGATTTTACAGAAATGCTTAAGAAGATGAAGATCATCTACGAGGTATAATAATGGAATATCCTGTAATTACTTTATGTGGAAGTACAAAATTTAAAGATGAATTTGTTAGAGTAAACCGTGAACTTACTCTTCAGGGTTATATTATTATAAGCGTTGCTTGTTATGGACATGCTGGAGATGACTTTGACGATTCACAGAAAGAAATGCTTGATGATATACATAAGAGAAAGATCGATACGGCTGATGGAATATTTGTTATTAATGTAGATAATTATATTGGTAAGAGTACTCAGTCAGAAATTGATTATGCTAAAGAACACGGAAAATTTGTTAAGTATTTAATAGATCCAGTTACCTTAAGGCAGAATATTTGATTTACTCTAGAAGCATTCTATGATATAATATATAATATATATAATATATAAAATATTGTATAAGGAGCTATATTTATGGAAACAGGTTTTATGAGTCCAGATGGTAAAATGTATACATGTCAACGTTTTGAGCATCTGTCTTTAGCTAAAAAATTATGTGATAAGTTTGGATATTTAGATGAAATAAAGAAATTAAATAAATTTTATTCTGGTATTGATTGTGAAAACTATTTATTGTCTAAAGGTTTTCTTTGTATTTATTCTAGAAATTTGACTCATGGATGTATAATGAATGCTACTATTGGAAATAAAACATTTTTACCAGTAAAATTATCAGATATTCAAGAAAAATTTATTAAAGATAATTTAGTAAATGCATTTAATTCAGAACAATTAAAAACTATGTATGACATATTAAGCCAGAATGAAAGTGTAGAAGAAAGAATAAACTATTTTAAAGAAAGTATATATGACTATAAAAGGGGGTGGAATTTAATATGCTTCGAGGAGTCCGGGGAGTCAAAGGCGTTGCCTTAGACGTAACTACAGCTGCTGCTACTGTTGCAGAATTCCAGAAGCAAATGCTGTCTCGATTCAAGTTTATGGAAGAACAGCAGGTCAATAACATTTATAAAATCATTAGTAAGGAGATTTTTATTGAAAGTACCTAGTTATATCGTAGAAATCGAAGGAATTGATAAAACTGGAAAAGACTTAGTAAAGGCATATATTACTTTACTCTCAGATTATAAGTATATCGTACAGTCTAGAGGTTTATTATCCAATATGGTTTATGCAGAGAAGTATGGTCGCGACTATGATTATTCTTTGATATATAGACCAATTATTGTCTATCTTGATGTAGATGAAGAAGATAGACGAGTTAGATGTGTACTTACTAATGAACCTAATATCGATGCCGAGGCTGATAAGCGTCTATTTAATAAATATAAGACTAAGTTGAGAAAATCTGGAATAACTATCTATGAGTTTAATACTACTCATCAGACTCCTTATCAGATTGCTACTCAAGTCTTAGAGTTGATTGAGAAAGGAAATTAATTAAATGAAAGTAGCAGTACTTAAACTTGGAGCAAGAATCGCAATATCATCTAGTGGAACTAGTGGTGGAACAGGAGAAGTAGTTTCTATAATTAAAATGCTTACTACAGCTGGATGCGAAGTAGATGCATTTACTAAGATACTTAGAAAAGATGAAACTCCTACAGAATTTAGAGTATTCAATATTGAAGATTATTATGATAAGATATCAGCAAGTGATTATGATTGCTTGTTAGTTCTTAATGGATCAGTTAACTTCTTTGGTGGAGCTGAAGATAGAGCTCAAATTCTTAACTATCATATCATTAATCATTTCGCAGGTAAAGTATTCTATATTCTTTGTGATCCAAATCTTATGCTTAGACAGATTTGGCATTCCATTACCGTAAAGCCTTGGGCTTCTAATTATAGACAAGAAGATATTGAGATTACTAGAGATGATATTGTTTATATTTCTCAGCCTAGAAAGATTGATAGGGTTAAGGAAATCGCAAATAAATTTGTAAAGATTAATACAGTAGTTCATTATCCATTTGAGCAGTTCCCTCTATTAACTACTAATAGCTTACCTTATAATGAGTATCCTACTTATGATCTCCTTTATGGTGGAACATTTAGAGGCGGTAAGAGAGAACTTGATATGGCTAAGTTCTATTTTGGAATTGATGGCTATAACGTAACTATGTTTGGTAAAATTGAGAATAAGAACTTTAAGCCTGAAAATATTGCTGGACTATCTGATCCTAATTATGAAGACTCAGTTCCTTATGATAAATTTACTGAAAAAATGAATCAGTCTAAGGCAACTGTTATCATTGGAGATGGTCTTTATAAAGAACTAAATGATCTTGCTCAGAGAATTTATGAATCAGTTAACGCTGGAAATATTATTCTTATAGATGCTTCTTATGATCATGACAAGCTTGTGTTTAAGAATGAAGAACTCAGAAAGTTCAATTACGTAAATACTAAAGCTGATGTTATAGATAGACTTGCTAAGCTACAAAATGAGAGCTTTAGAAGATATATCTATAATCTTCAAAAAGAAGATATCGCTTTCGATAGAGTAAGTTATGCTAATGGCTTTAGACGAATTTTGGAGGAAAATTAAATGAAGATTACTATTCTATCAGGTGGTTCTGGTAATGACAAGATCGTAAAAGGTCTTGCTAAAATGTATAAAGACTGTGATGTTAAAGTAATTCTTAATGCTTATGATTCAGGTAAATCTACTGGAATTTGTAGAAAGATTACTAGAACACTTGGAGTTTCTGACATTAGAAAGAATCATTCTAGAATGTATGCTGCTACTTCAGATACTGTAAATAGATCGATTTTGGAATTTTATAATAATAGATATAATTTGAATGGTATTGATGATGTTCTTAGTCGTTTAGACAAATGGGATCTCAACCAGTTCACAGAATATGCTGTTAGATTTTTTGATCGTCCTGAAGCTGCAAATTATGAATTTAAGGATTTTAGCATAGCTAACATTATTTATTCTGAAATGTATGCTGAGATTGGGTATTCCGCTACTAATAAATATTTTACTGACTTTTTAGGAATTAATGATTTTGTAATTCTTAATTCCGATGATTATGTATATCTTAACGCAATAACTCAGAGCGGTTATGTTATTGATGATGAAGGAGATCTTGTAAGTTGGTGTAATGCTGATGATAAGATTGTAACTTGTAGATATGAAGCTAAGTCTATGCCTAGAGGACTTAATCAAGCTGCAATTGATCGTATTAGAGAAAGTGATCTTATCTTAATTTCTACTGGTACTTTTTGGAGTTCGATTTATCCTACCTTACAGTATGAAAACTTCTATAAGTATATTAATGAATCTAAAGCTAAGAAGATCTGGGCTATAAATAATACTGAAGATAAAGATGCTTTTGGAGTAACTAGTAATGACTTTATTGATTACTTTAAGAAGCTAGGTCTTAATCTTAGTGATTTTACTATTCTAGAGAATGCTGATTCTATTGATAGTCTACATCTTCCAAATTCTGAATTTAATGTAGTTATTAGACCTATGGGAAACAATAAGGGTCAGCATGATTCTATGAAGTTTGTAAAAGAGATCTTTAAGGTTTATTACGGAATCACTTCTGATTATGATAAGATCCTTTTAGATTTTGATGATACTATTTGGGCTAGAAACTATAAGTCTAGTGAGATAGACAGAAAGGTCTCTATTGACAATCTGGAGATGCTGAATAAGATGGCTAATAAGATTCTTATTGTTTCAGGTAATACATACCTGAGCATTTCTAAGAAACTATTTGAGGTATTCGGTACTAATCTCGAAGACTGCGAGCTCAATATTTGGGCAGATGTTAATGCAAGAAATTACTATAAAAATGAAGTAAAATCTACTATCGAAGACTTCGTTCTTCCTCTTGATAAAGTAGATACCGTTACTAACATTCTAAATACTTTAGGAATTGTATATACTTTTGATAATGAAAAGAGTGTTATCAATATTAAAGTCAAATCACTTTCGGATTTAGAAAGAACTTTACTTTGTGCTTATCTTAATGAATCAGTATTTAGTAGAGAAGCTCTTAGTAATTTTGTAGCTAAGAAGACAGGTAAAGCAACTGTAGATATTGTTGCTAAAACAAATACTAAGAGAGCAGTATTTGACTATCTAAATCTTTCTAAAGAAAATACTCTCTATATTGGAGACGAGATTGACTCTGGAAATGATAGAGATATTGCTTATGCTTGTAATAACTTCGTAAATGTAGTAAATGTAAATGAAACGAACTTTATTCTTAAATTGATTGGAGATTTTATATGAGACTAGGTTTAATTATAGCTGCTGGGAAACAATCTAGATTTAAGCAGCCATTGCCAAAATGTCTAGTTTCTATAAATGGTACTTGTATATTAGATACTACTATTACTAATATGAGTAAATATTGCGATGAAGTAATAGTAGTATGCTCCATTGAAAATGAATCTTATTTTAAGAAATATAATCATGTAAGTATTAATTCTGGAAAAGGTTCTGGAGATGCTATTTATAGAGCTATTCATAAACTTTCTAGAGATCATGTTTTTAAAGATGATGATACTGTAATTATTCAGTGGGGAGATGCTTTAGTACCTGAAAAAATTTATGAGATGCTTCATAACATAAGAAGCAATTCCTGTATTATTCCTTGCTTATATGAAAAGGAACCATATGTACAGGTAGTTCCAATTACTTGCAATAAAGTAGCTATTAGATTTTCTAAGTATAATGATAATATATCAGACGGATATCACGATATGTGCGTTTTTAGCTGTAAGATAAATTATCTTTATAAGCACCTAAAGCTCTTTTATGATAAGTTCTATAATGGAGAACAATATGATCACGTTCATGGGAATGAGTTTGAGTTTTTAGACGTATTTAATGATACAGATTGCTCAGGTAGCATTCTTCCTATAACTAATGAAGCCTTAGCTACTAAATCATTTAATACTGTAGAAGAATTAGAAAAATTAGGAGGAACTTATGGGATCTAAATTTGTTTTAGATGAGTCATTTTATACTCGGAATAATGTTCCAACTAAATTTAAACGCGGTAGTTCTTGTATTAAAGTAGATGGAAAATGGACTATTGACAATGACATGCCTATTTTAACAAAAGATAGTAGTTATGTAGAGTCAAGAACTATTCTCAATAAGTAATATTTAATTATAAGGAGAATAATATGAAAGCAATTAGAACTGATATAACTAAAATTAACGCATATTGCATTGTAAACGCTGCTAATAATACATTATTAGGTGGTGGTGGGGTAGATGGTGCTATTCATAGAGCTGCTGGTCCAGAATTACTTGAATATTGTAGAACTTTAAATGGATGTGAAACAGGTGAAGCTAAAATTACTCCTGGATTTAATTTAATGGCTCGTTATATTATTCATACTGCTGGACCTATTTATTCTGGTAACGATGAAAAAGACAGTAAATTACTTAAAAATTGTTATATTAATTGTTTAAATTTAGCTAAAGAAAATAATTGTTATGAAATTGTATTTCCAGCAATTTCATGTGGAATATATGGTTATCCAATTAATAAAGCAACTAAAATTGCAATTAAAACTGTTAAGAAATGGTTGAAACAAAACAAAAATTATAATATACACATAGTGTTTAGTTGTTTTGAAGACGAAGTATATAATGAATATTGTAAATATATAAAAGGAGAATAGTAAGTGAATAATATGACATGTCTTACCTGTCATAAAGATAATTCACTTGAAATGACAGTAAGAAATTTAGATAGCTTATTAGCTAGAACAAATTCTTATGAAGGAAGAATTCCATATTTTAATTGGAATGTTAAACTTAAATATATAAAGATGGTTATATTGAATTAGGAGGAACTTATGGGATCTAAATTTGTTTTAGATGAGTCATTTTATACTTATGACTTCTATGAAAATGCTAGAAAGCAGATTAAGAAAAGGGTGCCTATAGTCATTCCTTCTTACAACGCTTCAGAAAATAATATTCTTTTAGATTTTATTAGAGAAAATAGTACTAAGAAAGACTATTGGCCTGTATTTGTAGTAGTTAGACATACTCAGAAAGCTGCGTATGAAAAGAATTATTCTGACGTTCCAGGAATTACTTTTATTGGAATGAAAGATAGTCTTATTGCTGGAAGTGGTAAAGTAAGAAGAGAAATAAACAACTACTTCACTGGAAAATATAAATCTATTTTTGTAATGGACGATGATACTATTCCTAGATTTATGGCTAGAGCTTATAGCGCTGATGGTTCTGAAAGATATTCAGTAGACTATTCTAAAACTAATATAGTAAATATATTTAGTATGTGGCAAGTAGCTCATGAATGGTTAATGGATCAATATCCTCATGCTCACATGACATTTCTTTATAATCGTGGATTTATCTTTGACTTAAAGTATGCTAGAAATCATTGTTATACTCTTGGTGGAAAAGCTGGATGTGCTATGTGCATTGAGCTTGATAGACTTAAGAAATATAACTTAAATTATCTTAGTAATGAAGAGATAAATGGTGGATTTGATGATGCTGATCTTCTTCTTAGAGGACTTCCTTATGGAGTTTATCCTATTAAAATTGCTTTCATGACTTGCGAATTTCCACCTATGTCAATAGATTGTCGTGGATCTCAGGAAGCAGATGCTTCAGTAGATAATAGAATAGTTCGTCAATGGGAAGCTTTATATGATATTTATAAGGATAAGGATGTTATTGGAGATTATATTAAGCTTAATAAGAAAGGTAATCTTATTATTAACTGGCGTAGATTCTTTAAAAACACTTATCCCGAAGTAGCTACTCGTGGATCTATATATGATAAGGTCCATAGGTGAAAAGCTATTTATATATAATAGTGGACGAGAACAATACCTTAGTGCTTTAGCACTAGGGTATATTTTTTGACAGTTTACAAATTGGGAAACGGTGATATAATAAATATATAAACAAAAGGGAGATTAAGATTATGAACAAGCAAGATTTAAACAAGTTTGTAGAAGTTTTTGTTGATTTTGTAAAAGACGGAAAAACAACTACTCCTAATGACGAAGAAAAAGATTATGTTATTTCTAAGATTAATTCAGTTAAGCTGGATATGTTTGAGAAATTTTTAAGTGACAAATCTACTAGACCTGAATATGAAAATCCTGATGATTGGGATAGATTCTATGATAATATGTCTATTGATACTATTGATAGAAGAGATATTGCTCACTACAATCTTCCTGAAGAAAAGATCAAGATTGATTATAATTGGTACAAGGCTTATATGAATGGTCTCTATCATTTAGCTCAAAGATACGTTGAAGCTTGTGAAAAAGATATTGATCTCTATGATAATAATCTTGTAGTAGGATATGAATTCTCTAAAAGAGGAGTTTGGGTATTCTTCTATGCTCCTAAAGGAACTGAGCTTAATAAGACTTGTAAAAACGGAGCAGGTCCTAAGAGAATTGACATAAATGTTATCTTTAATGAATTCTTAGCTCATGCTAAAGCTTTACTTATGGATTATAAGAAAGTTGCTAATGAGCAAGGAGTTTATATTGAGCCTTGTGTTTCTAGAGCTGAAGCTACAGTAAAGGTAATTAATGGAAAAGAAGTAAAGATTCCTGATCCTGATCATCATTCTGGAAGATGGTTTAGCATTGGTTCTTATGATATTACTAGCAATGCTAATTCTTCTGAAACAAATAATCCTTTTGTATATGAGCTCTTTAATGTAGTTAAGGGTGAATATGAATCTAAGAGAAGACCTGATGCTAAGTGAAATTATTAAAAAATAATATAGGAGAAACTAATTATGGGTGTAACTATAAGAAATAAACAAAAATCAATAGATATGGGATGTGGAGGTTTTTCTAATTTAAGAGATACTATTGCAGGTCTGTTGAGTAAAGAATTTCAAACTCTTTATATAGAATGGACAAAACCATTTAGTTCAATTACAGATGAAGAAGGAAATAAAATGTTATCTAAATTATATGAAGATAACATATTAACAGATAATGATGATATACTTTTAGATTTTTTATTTGCGTTTGATTGTGGTGGAAAACTATCTATTAAAGGTTGTAAAAGATTACATAATCTTATTAAAGATTATGATGATAATATTTTATATGGTTATATAGGTAGAAAAGATTGTGCAAAATTTAAAGATTTTAAGGAAATTGTAGAACTCTGTGTAAAAAATAAATGGATAATGAGTTGGTATTAAAATAATAAACTGGAGGTTAAATAATATGAAATTATTTGATAAAGTTAACTGCGAAGGTTATTGTAAAAAAAGCTAAAGATGGAAAATATATTATACTTTGTGATGAATTTTGCAAAGGAGATGCATACAATTCTTCTGGTGAATTACTAGAAGAAGATGTAGAACAATTAGAAAAAACTTATTGTAAAGGAGAATAATTATGATTGATTTTCTTAAGAAAGTAGAAGAATCAGATAATTTTGTTTTCTTAAACTATAATTCTGCAGATGATTTTGTTAATGATAAAGATCCTTCTGCTTATCTAATTATTAGACATAAGAAAACAGACGACTTTCAATTTAAAATTACTAGATCTACTGACGAGCCTAATAAATTTAAAATTATGACAGTCGTGATTACGGATGACACTAATGAGTTTAGCGTAAATGCTTCTATTAAGGATCATCCTCAAATTGATAAGATTATTAGACTGACTGCTAATGCTCTAAAAGATTCCAAACGTAAAAGATATGCTAAAGATTTAGAAGCTCTTAAGTAAAAATTATTTACAATTATACTGTTCTATAGTATAATGTATTTATATATAACTACGAGGAGAAAATTATTAATGCTAACTTCCATGACAAAAGAAGAATATATTAAGAATATTGAGCTTCTGAATTATTATACTAAAAAGTATGACGAAGGTAATCCTGAAATTAGTGATGAAGCTTGGGATGATCTTTATTTTGATTGTGTTGCTTATGAAACTGAGACTGGTCATATTGATCCTAAGTCTCCTTCAGCGACAGTGCAATATGACGTACAGAATGCTCTTAAGAAAGTAACACACAATCATCCTATGCTCAGTCTTTCTAAGACTAAGGATGTTAGCATTCTTAGAGCTTGGCTTAAGGAACCTACACTCGTAATGCATAAAATGGATGGTCTTACTTGTTCAGTTAGATATGTAAATGGTAAGTTAGTATCTGCTGAGACTCGCGGAAATGGTAAGATTGGAGAAGATATTACTACCAATGCTATGAGACTTCCTTCTATTCCTAAGACCATTGCTTATAGAGATGAGCTTGTAGTTGATGGAGAAGTTATTTGTAAGTATGATGATTTTGAAGAATTTTCTAGTATGTTTAAGAATCCTAGAAACTTTGCTTCTGGTTCTATTAGACTAGATAATCCTGATGAATGTGAAAAAAGAAAGCTTACTTTTGTAGCTTGGGACAAAATTACTGGTACTGAAAATCTCAGCGATAAGCTTGATACTCTTAAGAAGCTGGGCTTTATTGTAGTAGATTATGAAGTAACTGATATGAGTAATCTTGAAGAACAGCAAGACAAAATGAAAGCTACTGCTGCTACTCATAAGTACCCAATTGATGGTTTAGTTTATAAAATCAATAATTATAATTCTTATATGGCTAAGGGTTATGATGATCATGATTTTGAAGGTGGTAAGGCTTTTAAATTTAGCAACGTTTATTATAATACTAATCTTGTTGATATTAAGTGGACAGTTGGTAAAACAGGTGTTATTACGCCTACAGCAATTGTTGAACCAGTTATTATTAATGGGGCTACGATTCGACAGGCATCTATGCATAATTTAACAATTATGAAATCTATACTTGGAGATCATCCATACGCAAATCAGCCTGTACAAATTTGTTTAGCAAATGAGATTATTCCACAGTTAAAGAAAATTATGTAAAATATGTAATAAGGAGTTTTCAACATTAAAAGCATTAAGTAAACATGTAAATTTCATACATCATATTGATAAATTAACATATTATAGTATTTTAATAAAAAGTATTTACAAAAGACTTTAATGTATATATAATTACATATATAAAATTTTTGTAAGGAGATTACAAATGAATAAGTTTACTAAGCAGATTACTGATAAAGCAGCAGCAATCATTTCAAAGTTTAATGACATTGAGAAAGCTATAGTTATTGGCAATGCTGTAGATGATAATTTTGCAGTTGATTTTGATAATAAAATTTGCATAGCATTATATACAAAGCCTGACACAAAGATCTCTAAGCTCTGCTGTGATCTTAATGCTACCCTTGGAGATAGTGGTCTAAATGAAATTGATCTTTATCCTATGGCTGATGAAGTCTTTTATGTAGCTGCGGCTAGCCTAATTCCTGACGGAGAAGTTATTTTCGAGAGAAAGTAATTTAGAATAGTCAAATAGATTTTTTAGTAGAGACCTTTGGCCTCTATTTTATGAAAGGAGAAAGATACTATGAGTCACAGAGAAGCTTCGTATAGAAAATATGAAAAAATGACGTCTAGTGGTTTAAAGTCTATGGGTAACCATGAACTTGTTGAAGAGGCTAAAGATACTATTAAACTTGGTAGAAGAAAAGCTATTTATAGTAAAGATACTCTAGAGTCATTCTTTAAAACTGGTTGTTCTGATCAGAGTTTATGCAGAGAAGGATTAATGGACTTACAAAATGGTATTGAAATGCTACTAAAAGGTCTAATTGAATATTATGGTGAAGCTTATAAAGAAGAACATTATACTAATGTAAATGGTGAAATTCTTGAAAACCTAAGCAGACAGCATCCTGAATTACGTGATTTACATGATGCTTTTGGTATTTTACAAGATGATGAGTTCTCATTTACTATGTACAAGTGCTCTAAATTCCCAAGATATCAGACTTATAAAACAAATAAGAATTTTAGATCTCTATCTTATATGTTAACAGATTTACTTATAGCTTACGTTGATACATATATTTTAAATGGCTAAAATACAAATTCTATAAAAAGTATTCACTATATTATATGACTGTGATATAAAATACAAATTCTATAAATTATCATAAATAGTTGTAAACTAATATCACCAAGCCAACACTAAAAATCACCGTACAGATTGCGGTAAAATAATAGGAGGACTAAAAACATGGATAATAACCAGAAAATTATGTTTGAAGAACTAAAAAAGAAAGGCTGGAATACAGAACAATTATATGAACAACGAATAGCGCTCGAAAATGGTGTTACGTTAATCGATTTAGACCCAACAAAATGGAATGCGGCTCAAATGTTCGAACAACGTCGTGCGCTTGAAAAGGTTATTACGTTAATTGATTTAGACCCAACAGAATGGAATGCAGCTCAAATGTTCGAACAACGTCGTGCGCTTGAGAGAGGTTTTACGTTAATTGATTTAGACCCAACAAAATGGAACAATGGCCAAATGGAACAACAACGATTAGCGCTTGAAGATGGTTTTACGATAATTGATTTAGACCCAGCAAAATGGAATGACTTACAAATGCGAGAACAACGATGTGCGCTCAAAAAAGGTTTTACTTTAATTGATCTAGACCCAGAAAAATGGACTTGGCATCAAATGGAAGAACAACAATTAGCGCTTGAAAATGGTGTTACGTTAATTGATTTAGATCCAACAAAATGGAACAATGGACAAATGGAACAACAACGATTAGCGCTTGAAGATGGTTTTACGATAATTGATTTAGATCCAACAAAATGGAATTATAATCAAATGGAACAACAACGATTGGCACTCAAAAAAGGTTTTACTTTAATTGATCTAGACCCAGAAAAATGGACTTGGCAACAAATGGAAGAACAACGATTAGCGCTCAAAAACGGTGTTACTTTAATTGATTTAGACCCAACTAAATGGAATGACGATCAAATGCTACAACAACGCCGTGCGCTTGGAAACGGTGTTACGTTAATTGATTTAGACCCAACAAAATGGAATGACTTACAAATGCAGCAACAACGCCATGCGCTCAAAGACGGTGTTACTTTAATTGATCTAGACCCAGAAAAATGGACTTGGCAACAAATGGAAGAACAACGAATAGCGCTCAAAAACGGTGTTACTTTAATTGATTTAGACCCAACAAAATGGAATGACTTACAAATGCAACAACAACGCCGTGCGCTTGAAAACGGTGTTACTTTAATTGATCTAGACCCAGAAAAATGGACTTGGCAACAAATGGAAGAACAACGATGGGCGCTCAAAAACGGTGTTACGCTAATCAATTTAGACCCAACTAAATGGAATGACGATCAAATGCAACAACAACGCCATGCGCTTGAAAACGGTGTTACGTTAATTGATTTAGACCCAGACAAATGGACTTGGCAACAAATGGACGAACAACGATTAGCGCTCAAAAACGGTGTTACGTTAATTGATTTAGACCCAACAAAATGGAACGATGGCCAAATGGAACAACAACGATGGGCGCTTGAAGATGGTTTTACGTTAATTAATTTAGACCCTTCTAAATGGGATGCAGATCAAATGCGACAACAACGATTGGCGCTTGAAGAAGGATTTGATATATCACATTTAGATCCAACTAAAATGAATTGGAAAGAAATGGAAAAATATAGATGGGCCTTAAAAACCAATAATAACGCTGAAAAAGCCGTATCAGACTTTATATATTCAGTAGACAATTCAAATAAAATAAAAACAGTGTGTGATAACTGTGATAGTGTAGCTGAATTTTTCTCAACTTCGTTAAAAATAGAATCGTCTATATTCTTAAAGGTGGTAGCAGTTGATAACCCATCAACCGAATTATTAAAAATAGAACGAAATACTAAAAACGAATTCTGGGTTAGACTAAATATCGTAAATAACGAAGGCGAGGATTTTATCACAAATATTAAAATAAAAACAAAGACTGATTTAGCTAAATCGGTAAGCACAATTACTGATTTTATGGCTAATATTCAAGCGTTTAGCAAATATGTAGATGATTTATCTGAATTAATTTAAAAGTGAAGCTATGCTCAGCTAAAGACTGACCACTTTTCTGGCTCGGAAAATTATAAAAAACGATGAAGTATAGAGCAGATGTTTTTCATTTGCTCTATATTTTTTTTGAAAAATATTATTTACGTATGTTACATTTAAGTATATAATATAATCATTATAAATAAGGAGAAAATCTTATGCTTTCAATTCCTACAGTTTGTCCAGTATGTGGCGCACCCACTTCAATTGAGCAGAAGTATAACACACAGGTTCTTATGTGTTCGAATCCTAACTGTGGAGCTAGAATCGAAGGTAAGTTACTTCAGTTTGCTGGTTCTCATGGACTTGATATTGAGTCAATGTCTATTGCAACAGTAAGAGATCTTATTAGTCTTGGCTGGCTTGTTAAAATGGCAGACATCTTTACTCTTAAAAACCATAGAGAAGAGTGGATTGCTCTTAAGGGATATGGTGTAGAATCTGTAGATAAGATCTTGGAAGGTATCCCGACATCTATTGAGCTTTGGAAAGTAATTGCTTCAGCTGGAATTTCTGGAGTAGAAAAGCAAACAGCTATTCTTCTTGCAGATAATTTTGTTACTTATGAAGCTTTTAGAAACGCTATTGATGATCCTAATTATAACATGATGTGTCTTAAGGGTATTGGAGAAGTTACTGCAAAAGCAATTAAGACGTTTGATTATTCTGAAATTGATGACGTAATGAATTATATTACTATTAAGCAGAAGATTACTGGCGGTAAACTTGATAACATGAGCTTTTGTATTACTGGATCCTTTGTTACTTATATTAATAGAGATGAGCTTATTAAGGTAATTGAAGCTAATGGTGGTAAGATTGCTGGAGTTAATAAGAATCTTACATATCTCATTTGCAATGATAAGACTTCTACTTCTGGTAAGAGCAAGAAAGCCAAGGAACTTGGTATTAAGGTAATTACAGAAGATGAATTTAATATGCTTCTTGATGCTTAAGGAGAAAAATATGAATATTGAAATCAGAGAAATCGATTCATCTAAAGAATTACTTACTATTGACGCTGCTGAATATTGGTATGGCGGTAAAATAACTTATAGACAGAAAATTGTAGAGAGTCAGACATTTTATATTTATAGATTTTCTGAAGATACGGTAATTTTATTTATCACAGACGGTCTTAAGACTGATCCACCTTTGAGTCCTACTATATATGAGCATGATAGAGAACGATATGAAAAGGTGTTTACAATTCCTAAAGGAATAATTCA
>Ga0209607_1001235_pt1 | contig 21557 bp, 16 predicted proteins | sample AD_UKC117_MetaG_FD_184413 | JGI IMG/M metagenome (GOLD analysis project Ga0209607, IMG submission 184413) | Active sludge microbial communities of municipal wastewater-treating anaerobic digesters from Hong Kong - AD_UKC117_MetaG (SPAdes)... | ecosystem: Engineered > Bioreactor > Anaerobic >... | reverse complement strand
AAAAATATTAGTTAATCAACTTAATAATTATTACACTAGGTATAATTCAAATTGAAGCAAATGCCAAAGTAGCAATTGTAAAGACAGGAGATGTGTGTTGTATGAATTATGAGGGTTGGTGTCAATGGTACGATGAACAAGGGTATGTAGAGTATGAGTGTGTTGGAGCTTTTATTGTCGAGTTACCCGATGAGAGATAGTCTATTTTTGTGTAGATAAGTAAGTTACCTTTGTTTTACACAGATAATACTTTGAATAAAATAAACTCTGAAATTAGCATAAGTAAAATAAAAATTTGTATAAAATACAAGTTGAGTATTTTACTTATGTCTTTTAAGTGGTTTTAATATAATTTTATAAGAGTATCGGATTTCTTCCCTATTGAAAGCAATTGCACTATTAACAAAACAGTTGCTGTAAATTACTTATTTGTTTGATTTTATTCTCACCCTTCAGGGTATGGGGCAAAAGAATAAAATCAAACAAATAAGTTAGGATTATGATACGATACTCATTGTAATTTTAAAAATATATACTTAATGTAAAGAATCTGCAAGAAGCTTAACTGGAGAGATTGCCAGAGAAATTAGCGGAAGCTACTAGCAACAATAAAAAGATGATTAAAATAATAAAATTCTTAATTTAATAAATATTATTCTCATGATGAAGAAAGGTTCGAAAAATGTAAGTGTTTTGGTTATAGTGCTATGTAGTCTATGCATTATTTCGTGTAAAAAAAATACGTCGATTCTGGATTTAAATGTCGAAAAGGAAAGTTTACAGCATAAAGTACTAAAATTGGATTCAGAATTATATAAAATTGGTTATATATGTGTATTTGATAGTTTGCTATTCGTTAAGGATGAAACCAGAGATGCGTATTTTACATTAATTAACCTAAATTCAAATGAAGTTATATGTAGGTTTGGTGAGAAGGGGAAAGGCCCGGGAGAAATGAAATGGCCACTATTTATAACATGTAACGAAAAACATAAAACATTTGAAGTAAATGCCATACAGCCAAAAGGTTTAGTTGTGTATCATATTGACAGCTTAATAAATGAAAATGTGCATTATAAACCAACGGTATTAAAGTTTGATGTTGATAAAAATTCAATATATTCAGTTGATCGTTTGGGTGACTCTTTATTTATAGCTAAAGGTGGGTTTCATGCAGGGCAATTTGCAATAATTAATGAACTGGGAGAGTTATTGTCAGTTCAGGGCAATTATCCAACTGAAGAAGAATCAGTTCATCAGGATCAGTATATATTAGGGAAAACATATCAGGGCTTTATTAAAACACATCCTCAATTGCCTAAATTTGTATACACATCATTAGTAGGTTCAATAATTGAATTCTGTGATTTAGATAATAAAAATAATCTGAAAAAGTATCGTTTCTATTATTCAGATTATCCAAGATTTAGAGTATCAGGATATAATTCAGCATTATATTCAGATAATATAGTAGGCTATAGTAGTTTATATACTACCGGGAAATATGTATATGTATTATATTCTGAAGAAAATGTTATGAATTATGAAAAAAACCCTTACATGTTTAATACAATTTTAAAATTTAATTGGGACGGGGAGCTTGTTAAAAAATACACTACTGATATTCAGATAAGAACTATCGCGGTTAGTTCAGACGATAAGGTTATTTATGGTACAAGTGCAAACCCTGTGCCTAAAATTGTAAAATTTGAATTGTAATTACAAATGAAATACAGATTGTTAAGTATATTAATAATTGTTACTTTTTTCTTAAGTTGTCGTAATAAAAATTCTTTGGAATATATTGTTGGTCAGAGAATTGGTAAAGAAATGGCCTTTCCGGAAAATTATACTGTTATAAATGATACGATGAATAAGGCATTAACGGATTATGAAAGTCCCATACAAATTATATATTTATTTAATGGGGATTGTGGGTTCTGTAAAGGCAGTTTGAAAAAATGGGAAGATTATATCGTGAATTCTGCATTTAAGGAATATACTGACTTTATCTTTATGGTTTATACAAGCAATGAAGAATTTTTGAAAGATGATTTTCAGGAAAAAATATTATTTAAACAACCTGTTTTTTTGATTGATAAGGATGTTTTTTTTGGCAACAATGGATTATCAGATCAGATTATATCTTCTTTGACTTTTTTAATAATTGAGAATAAAATAATTGCTATTGGTAATCCGGTTTACGATAATGAAAGTAAAATTATATTTGATGAAATGGTTTTGTCTTATTTAAGAGGAGAGATTAATTAGAATTCAATAATTTCTTTTACTAGGTTTGAATAAAAATCAAATAATTACCCTATTTTTGAACAAAGCAATCTATTAACCCTGTTATGTATAAAATTTTAATCTCACTATTTTTAACCGCTTGTATTATTTATAGTTATTCCTGCCAATCGCCGCAGGCATCCGAAAATGCCAGCGAAATGGGCAAACTGGCTTATGCCCGTAAAGGATAAAAACACAAAACATGTTATAAAACACATGGGGGGGGGTAAAGTTTGTTTTATTAAAAGTAACTATCTTCGGGTTTGAATATTCAAAAATTGTGTTAGCTGGCACTTTAAGTATTAATCTAAAATTTAAAAAATTATGAAAAAAAATGTTTTAAAAACTTTTGCTGTAATTGCTTTATTTGGTTTATTCTTTTTAACAAACATAGTAATAAAAGGTAATAAAACTGTAAAAGCAAAAAAGAAGCCAGATCCTGTAGCTTGTATGTTTAGTGGTTCTTGTACAATTGATGGTGTAACATATGCTTATTAAGGAATTTATTTACCGGAAAAATAACTTGAACAAAAATATAAATCCCCACTAACTGAAGTGGGGATAAGTTTTTAATTAAATTAGAAGATAACATTTTTATATAATGATAAATAATTTTAAAACCTATATTTATTTCTTTGTATTTTTAATAGTTCTGGTTTCTTGTACAGAACAAAAATTAAATAAAAAATCATTTAAGTCTTTTCTGGAGAATATTGATATGAGTAAAAGACAAATTGATAATTTTTCTATACCAGGTTGTTTAGATCCTAGTTATTTGAATATATATGATACGCTAATTATTATTACTCAAAATAAACTGGAGAATGGAATTTTTAGTTTCTACGGTATAAAATCTAAAAAATTGGTAGCAAGTTTTGGAAGACAAGGAAAAGCTTTGAATGAATTTGTGCAACCTGCTTACACAGAGGTGGATAAAAAGAATGGATTGTTTTGGTTTATTGATTATCCAACAACAACATTTTATGCATATAGTATATCAGAAATATTAAAAGACTCAAGAAAAGTCAAACCCATAATAAAAATTAAATTTGATCATACATATATGCCAATTTTTAATTATCATATTCTTGATGATACAAGCATTATGATTCCTTCGAGCAATAAGAATTCACTTTGTACTATCATAAATACAAAAGGAGAAATAGTAAAAACACATGGTAGTCAACCAATGTTTGATAGTGAAGATTTACCAAAACAAGCTTATAATGATCTACATGCAAGATTAATTAAAACAGATATAGAAAAAGGAGAAATAGTGTTTGCTTATCATTACTATGATAAGCTTTTAAAATATAATTATAGTTTAGATAAATATTGGATTGTGACTGGTCCAGACCATATTAAACAAGATGGAGAAGCATTAGAAAATGGTCTTTTGTACAGACCAATAACTATTAAAAAGGGATACTTTTATTCTTTCAAAAAGGCAAATGGGAAATTGTATGCATTATATAATGGTAAGCCTCAGTTTAATAAAGATTATACTGCTAATTATCCTAATATTATAAATGTTTTTGATTGGGATTTAAATCCATTAGAAAAATTAGAATTTGATAAAAGTATTATAGCTTTTGATATTGATGAAAATAGTAATACCCTTTATGCTATCACAGGAAGTAGTATAAATAATTTTTTATCATATAGTTTGAAATAGATTTGTTAAATGTAATTAAGTGTAGTAATAAATGAAGAATATTATCTTATTTCTAATAATTATTTTTTATTTCTCTAATTGTAAGAATGAAAATAAGGATTTAAAGAATATTGAGTATGCAAATAATAAGACCTTAAATAAGATTTTCTATTTTCCTGATACATTAGAAATTTTAAATAAGGATTCTGTTATTACTTATGAAACTTATAATTTATTGTATGGAAATATAAAAAGGCCTAAGATAGTTACATTTATATGGGGAGATTGTCATGTTTGTATCAGTAAAATTGAGAAATGGGATAGCATTATTTCAAAAAATATTTTAGGTGATAGTTTAAGTTATATTTTAGTAATTAGTACTTCTGATAAGGATTATTTTTTAAGAAATTTTTATCGTGAATACAATAACATAGATAAAATGATAATCGACACAAATGATATTTTTTTTAAATTAAATGATATTAATAATAATCCAGAAAATAATACTTTTTTGTTAGATAAAAATAATATTATAAAATTCACAGGGAATCCTGTAGTTTATGATAAGTTAATTGATTCATATCGTAAGGTATTATTGAAATTGTAATGAAGAAAAAAACATTAATAAGAACTTATTATAGCTTTCTTGTTTTCATATTGGCTTTAATATTATTTTTCTTTAATCTTTCTTATGATTTTTATAGAATTAAATCAAACTCAATGTATCCTTTATTGAGGGATGGTGATTTTATTATAATTAAAAGAAATAAACCTTTATTTAATATTATGGATATAAAGAGAGTTGATATTAAAAGAGGTGCAATATATATATTTCAACAAAATGATACCGATTCTCTAAATAATGACTTTAAAAAATTAGATAATAGTAATCTTATAAAGAGATGTATAGCAATACCAGGTGATGAAATTAGATTTAAAGAGAATACTTTATACATAAATAACTCTTTATACAAAACTTATTCAATTGATTCTTCATATTATGAAGCATTAAATATATTTAATAAATTTGAAAATTGCGATATGTTTTTGTATGATAAAGTTTTATATAAGAATATAAGATTAAATGTATGCGCTTTACATTTAACAATATGTGAAAAAAGTTACTATTTTATTGGAGATAACTTTTATTTTTCAATAGATTCCAGGCATTTCGGCCCTATTCCGGAAAGTGCTATAATAGGAGAAGCTAAATATGTGTTGTTTTCATGGTCAAAAAATAATCGCTTCTTTTTTAATCCTGTCTTCAAAAAAATCAAATAATTACCTTAATTTTGAACAAAGCAATCTATTAACCCTGTTATGCATAAAATTTATCTCTCACTGTTTTTAAACGCTTGTATTTTTTGCAGTTACACCTGTCAATCGCATCAGGCATCCGAAAATGCCAGCGAAATGGGTAAAATGGCTTATGCCCGTAAAGGATAAAAAATGCAAAACATGTTGTATAACATGGGGGGGGGTAAAGTGCAATTTTAAAAAAAGATAACTATCTTCGGGTTTGAATATTCAAAAATTGTGTTAGCTGGCACTTTAAGTATTAATCTAAAATTTAAAAAATTATGAAAAAAAGAATTTTTATTGCTGCTCTTTTAGCGGTAGGTATTATTTCCATGTTTTGTGTAAAGAATGCATCTGCTGTAAAATTAATACAGAAATATTCTATGCAAAGAATTGGTCAGTGCGATATTTGTACCGAGGGGGGGAAACAATGTGATATTTCTGCACAAGGATGTGATTATTGGAAATAGTGATCTTTATAAATTATTTTTGTGTAATAAGATGCTGGCTTTTCAATAAAAGAGCCAGCCTTTTTTAACTATCGTAGAACTATGAAAAATTATTTGATTAGGTATATAAGTATTGTATTTTTAGGATTAATGTTTGTTTTCTCTTGCAGAAACAAAGAAAATAAAAATTTAAGTTTTGACCTAGAAAATTTAAATGTTGATATAAAATTGTCTCAATCATATAATATAAATAATATTTATAGTAGCGAAGAGAGAATAAAATTGTCTACGTCAGATTCAAGCCTGGTGGGTATGATACTCGATTTTAAAATAAGTAAGAATCGTTTCTACTTATTAACTTTTGATGGATTTGTTTTTTCTTTTGCTAAAAATGGTGATTTAATTTACAAAATAAATAAAACAGGTAAGGGGCCTGAAGAATACGTGCATGCAATGAGTCTTTGGGTGGAGCCGGATGATAAATATATTAAAATAATGGATCGTGGAAGCAAAAGTGTAGTTATACTCGATAGCCTAGGGCATTTTATTTCACGTTGGAATATCGGTTTATATGCAATGAAGATATTTGAACATGATGGATTAAATTATGTGATGGATGGTGGATCAGAAAATTTTTGTAAAAAACAATTAAGCTTTAATCAGTTATTTATATTTGATAATCAGTTTGATTTAAAAGTACGTTTTCTTCCAACAAACGAAATAATGTGTAATATAGGAATTGGAGACAGATTAGATATTATTTCTGTTAAAGATGAAATGCGCGCTAGAGTATTATATAATGATACTATTTACAGTATTAAGAAACAAAATGATAATGTTAAAATCACACCAAAATATTTATTGGATTATGGAAACAATGCAATTCCAGATGGAATTTTTGAAAAAACTCAAAATATTACTTTGCATGAGTTTGAAAAAATATGTATACAAAACAAATATATCTACGATATTTACAGGTATTTAGAAACGAAAGAACATATATTCTTTACTTTTAAGCAAGAAAGGACTTCAAATTTGTATTTTTATTCAAAAGTTAAAAAACAATCAAAAATAATAGATAAATTCATAATTCCATTTAATGGATTTAAATATAAAAGAAATATCACCTATTATGATTTACCATATATCTCAAATGATGATTATCTTTATTTTATACTAGAACCATCAGATTTTATTAAGGAATTGGATAATATAAAAAATAATCTGGAAGAGCAGAAATGGGAAAAATTTAAAAAAGAAAATCAGGAATATTACGAATTTGTAAGTGGTTTAACAATGCTTGATAATCCCGTAATTGTTAAAAGAAAAATAAATAGTGAAATGTTTAATTAGTTGATATAATATGTTATGAAGGTTAAACTATGAAGGAAAATAAGAAAATTGTTTTAAATATCATTATTATAGTACTAGGAATTATTTTTATATATTCGGGTTACACTGTTTTTAAAAAGGATAATGGTGAATTCAATAACGAGCAAAGAGAATGTTTATTTGAGAAAACCATTTTACAAGTAGTTTTAAAAACAAATATAAGTTATGAAGATACTAAACTAAAGAATGCTCAACTTTTAGACAAGCATAATAAATCTATACATCTAAAAAGTATAATGGATTCTTTACCATGTTTATTTTTATACGTGCCAATGCAGGGATGTGAGAAGTGTGTAGATGATATTATTGTATTAATAAAGGAATTCTCTGATACAAATAAAATCCATAAAGTGAAGATATTAGTAAGATCACCTAATTTTAGAAGTTTCTTGGCTGTTTACGGTAATAATGGAATAAATATTGAGGCTTTTTATGTTCAAGAGGAGCTTGGCTTAAAATTAGAGCAATTTGACACTCCATTTTTATTTTTATCTGATTCCAGTTTGTATACGGATCATTTTTTTCTTTTAGATAAGAATATTCCTGAAATTAATCAGTTTTATATTGAAAAAGTGTTTTCATTAGTATCAGATGTTGAGGAAAGAAAATGATTGAAAATATTAGGAGAATTATTTTTATTTGCAATACTTTTCAAGAAATAATTTAATTGGTTTATTTTTGAACAAAACAATCTATTAACCCTGTTATGTACAAAATTTTTATTTCACTGGTTTTAATAAGCGCTATTTTTTACAGTTACTCCTGCCAATCGCCGCAGGCATCAGAAAATGCCAGCGAAATGGGTAAACTGGCTTATGCCCGTAAGGTAATCGATGTTAATGCTAAAGTTATTAAGCCGGCCAGCTTTTATAAGGAGGTACTTGGTAATGGTGTTTTAAACCCGGTAAAAAAAGCCCGTCTGGTTTTTAAAGTAAACGAAAATATCCAAAAGGTATATGTGCAAAACGGGCAATGGGTTAAGCAAGGCGAGCCATTGGTTCAGTTAGAGCAATTTAACCAAAAGGTAAGCCTCGAAAAAGCAAAAAATAACCTGCTAAAGGCCGAAATAGAGCTAAAAGACATACTTTTTGCCCATAGCCCCGATTTATCGGATACCTCGAAGATACCGCCCAAAGTGTTAGAAACGGCCCGTGGCCGCAGTGGGTATAATGACGCTTTAATAGCCGTTAAAGAAGCGGAGTATAACCTGGCGCAAACCACTATTTATGCTCCGTTCGATGGACTTATAACCGATATGCAGGTTAAGGAAAATAATTTTTCGGGCAATTACGGGTTTTTTGCTTCGCTGCTCGATAACCGCCAAATGGAGGTTGTTTTTGGTGTAATGGAAACCGAACTGGCTATGTTATCTAAAGGGGCAAAAGTAATGGTATCGCCATATGCTTTCCCCGAAAAGAAAATCGAAGGGCAGGTGAGTGAGATAAACCCCGTGGTTGGTGAAAATGGCATGGTACAGGTTAAGGCTGTTGTGCCAAATGCCGATGGTGTTTTGCTGGATGGGATGAACGTTGAAGTGCTTGTTAGGCAGGCTATTCATAATCAGTTGGTTGTACCTAAAGAGGCTGTGTTGTTGCGGCAGGAAAAACAAATGCTTTTTACCTTAAAAAACGATAGCATCGCCCAGTGGGTTTACATTAAAACGGGTATAGAAAATACGAGTGGGTTTACCGTTATAGATGGATTGTCGGCTGGCGATACGGTAATTATTAGTAATAATTTTAACCTGGGGCACGATGTGGTGGTTAATGCAACATTGTTAAATTAAGCCTTGCATTAAGCTGTTTAAGAATGAGAGAGCCGGTCCTTAAGAAAAGAAATCCTTTTTTTAGTGCGTTTACTATAAATGTTATTTCTATTGTTTTTGTTATTATAGGCATAAGTTTTATCCGTTACCTGCCCGTAAAACTTAATCCCGGCCGCTCGCTTCCTGCTATATATGTAAGTTTTTACTACTATGGGGCTACGCCCGAAATTGTCGAAAAACAGGTAACCTCGCGCCTCGAAGGAGTATTTGAAACCATAAAGGGTGTCGAAAGTATTATTTCTAATTCAGGCGATGGCTGGGGCGAAATACAAATTAACCTCGATAAAGAAACCGATGCTCAAATGGCTCGCTTCGAGGTGCTTTCGTTAATACGTGATGTTTACCCCAATTTACCTTCCGAAGTAACCTATCCGGTTATAAGCCAGTCGGGCAGCGATAACGAAAAACGCGTGCAGTTGTTAACTTATACTTTAAATGGTAATGCTAACTCCCATCAGCTGTTTCAGTACCTTAACAACGAAGTGCAGCCTGTATTATCGCGCATAGGCGGGATACAAAAAATTGAGACATATGGCTCAACACCATATCAATGGGAAATATGCTATAAATCAAGCTTGTTAAAAGAGCTGGGTATCGATAAGTCGGATATCCGCCTTGCCTTGAGCAATTATTTTAACCAGGCCGATTTGGGTAATGCTTATTATTACCATACACCTTTAGATTCTATGTTAATTATGTCGGTAGCTAAAGGGAATGCCTCCGACAGTGTGGTGTTAGCCGAAATACCAGTTAAAAATGTTTCGGGGCGTATAATTTATTTAAAAGATATATCAACCATAAGCCATAAACAAAAAGAAGAACAATCTTTTTTCCGTATAAACGGTTTAACAGCTGTAAATATGGTGGTTTTTGCTACTGCCGAAGCAAATCAGATTGAGCTGGCAAAAATGGTTAAGCAAAAAATGGTCGAGATAACTCAGAAAACACCCGGAGGGTTTTCTTTTACCTTGTCGTACGATGCTTCGGAATACCTTACATCCGAAATTCAAAAAACTTTTTGGCGCACCGTAGCGTCTATTGTGGTGCTTCTGCTGTTTGTATTGCTCGTTAGCCGTAGTTTCAGGTATCTTCTGGTAATTGTTGCCAGCTTGTTTGCAAACCTGGCTATTGCCGTGTTTTTTTATTACATCCTTAAAATCGAAATACATCTGTATTCGTTGGCTGGCATAACTGTATCGCTGGGTATCTTAATCGATAATGCCATTATTATGACAGATCATATCCGGCATAAAAAAGATAAAAAGGTGTTTTTGGCTGTTCTGGCGGCTACGCTTACCACCATAGGTGCGTTGGTTGTTATATTTTTCCTCGAAAAAGAACAGCAAATCAACCTAATCGACTTTGCCTGGGTTATTATGATAAACCTTTCGGTGTCGTTACTCATTGCTTTGTTTTTTGTGCCTTCGGTTCTCGAAAAAGTGCCTTTAAAGAAAAAAACCGGGAAACATTTTTTTAGGCGCAAACGGAAAATCTTACGTTTTAATATTTTTTACCAAAGGTATATTTGCCGTGCATTACGATATAAGATTGTATTTATATTGATTGGTGTATTTGCTTTTGGCTTGCCTGTTTTTTTACTTCCGGGCAAAATGGAAAGTGGAACGGCATTTAGCAAGCTGTATAATCGCACCTTGGGTAGCGAAACCTATCAGGAGGGCGTAAAGCCTGTTGTGGATAAAGTGCTGGGAGGTACCTTGCGCCTGTTTAGCGAATATGTGCGCGAAGAAAATTATTTTGCTTCGCCCGAAAGAACAAGCCTGGTGGTAAGGGTTAAATTACCCGAAGGGGCATCAATTAAGCATCTCGATAATATTTACCGCGATTTTGAAAATTTCTTAAGCCCGTTTGCCGAGATAGATTTTTATCAAACCGATATTTATAGTTTCGAAAATTCGAGATTGATAATCTATTTTAAAAAAGAGTTTGACAGGGGGGCGTTCCCTTACCTGTTAAAAGGGAAACTGGAAAGCAAAGCCATCGATATTTCAAGTGCCGATTTTTCGATATATGGTGTGGGGCGTGGGTTTAGCAATGCCCTGTATAGCGGGTTTAAAAACTCAAGATTGGTGTTTAGCGGTTATAATTACGACCAGTTAATAGAGTTGGCACGCCAGGCTAAGTCTGAGTTGATAAAAAATCCCCGTATCAACGAGGTGTTTATCGAAAGTGGGGAGTCGTGGTGGTTTACTGATATGCAAAAATCATATTTTAATATCGATAAGAATTACCTGGCGCAGGCAAAAGTGCCTGTTGGCATGGTTGTAAATGAAATAAAAAATTACAACCTCTCTTCTGATTACCTGATGAATGTTGCTTTTAACAGGGAATTTGAAGAAGTAAGGCTGGTGTCTGATATTGCAGAATCAACCGATTTGTGGAAATTAAAACAGCTACCATTTAACACAGAGAAAAGGTTGAAACTAAAAGATTTTTCGTCGGTTTATAAAGAAAGGGCAAGTAAAACCATTTACCGTAAAAATCAACAATATATTTTAACAGTTGCTTACGATTTTTTAGGCCCCGACGAGTTAGCACGAATGGTGCTTAACGATTACGAGAAAGAGATAAGCCAAAAGCTGCCTATTGGGTATAAAGCAGAAATTCCGAAATACGGAAACTGGTGGAATGCCCAGGAGCAAAAACAGTACCTGCTTTTGTTTGTAATGCTGGCTATTGTGTATTTTATTTGTGCTGTCTTGCTCGAGTCACTCGTTCAGCCACTGGTTGTTATGTCTATGATTCCGCTTTCGTTTATCGGTATATTTCTAACTTTTTACTGGGGTGGCTTTAAATTCGATCAGGGGGGTTATGCATCTTTTTTACTTGTAAGTGGCCTGGTGGTTAACTCAGCCTTGTATATACTTAACGACCTGAATAATTATCAACAGCAAGGTAATCATATCAACCGCCTTAAGATGTATGTAAAAGCGTATAGTTTTAAGATTATACCTATTTTGTTAACTATTATGTCGACAATACTTGGTTTGGTACCTTTTGTTTTCTGGGGTAGCCGGGAGCCATTCTGGTTTGCTCTGGCATTAGGCACTATTGGAGGTTTGGTGTTTTCTATACCATCATTAGTTATTTTTTTACCTTTAATGATTAAAAATAAATCTGTAAAAACAAAAAAACAAAATGGTTGATTTTTTGGTTAAAAGGCCGGTAGCAACAATAATGAGCTTTATAGCTTTTGTGGTATTGGGGTTAATTTCAACTCAAAGGATACCGGTTTCGTTGTTGCCCGATATTAATATTCCGGAAATTACGGTATATGTTAGCAAAGAAAATACTTCGCTGCACGAGCTGGAAACATCGGTGGTAACCCCTTTTCGTAAACAGTTGTTGCAAGTGCCCGGAGTAAAGGATATTAAAAGCGAAACCCGTAATAATCAATCGTTTATTCGTTTAATTTTCGAATATGGTGTCGATATCGATTATGCTTTTATTGAAGTAAACGATAAAATTGATGCCATAATGGCTTATATGCCTAAAGAGGTAAGCAGGCCTAGGATTATTAAAGCAAGTGCAACCGATATCCCCGTTTTTTACCTGAACATATCGTATAAATTAAAGGAGCTAAGCAGTGAAAGTTTTTTGCAACTTAGCGATTTTGTTAATAATGTGATAAAAAAACGGATTGAGCAGTTGCCTGAGGTGGCTTTGGCAGATGTTACCGGTACAGCCGACCCCGAAATATTTATTATTCCAAAACAGGAGAAAATCCGTAGTTTAGGTATTACGCTGGAAGATATACGGCAGGCATTTGTCGCAAATAACCTAAATCCGGGAAGCATTCTTGTACAAGATGGCCATTACCAGTATAATATCATGTTTAATAACCAGCTTAAAAATATGGATGATATACGTAATATCTATATAAACAAAAACAACAGGGTGTTTCAGTTAAAAGATATTGCTAATATTGGGATAAGGCCCAAGGAGCGTACGGGGATGTTTTTAAGTAATGGCAACGAATCGGTTAGCCTGGCTATTATAAAGCATTCGTCGGCACAGATGAATAGTATGAAAAATGAAGTGAATGAAGTAATACGCACGTTTGAAAAAGATTTTCCCGAACTAAACTTTGAAATAAGCCAGGATCAAACCCTGTTGCTGAATTATTCCATCAACAACCTGAAGCAAAGCTTAATTTTAGGTTGTATTTTAGCCATTGTGGTTATGTTTTTGTTTATCAGAAACCCAAGGGCACCTTTGCTTATTGCATTTAGCATTCCTGTATCTTTAATCGTAAGTATGTTTATTTTTCATATGGCGGGAATATCCATAAATATTATCTCCCTTTCGGGTTTAATCCTGGGTGTTGGGATGATGATTGATAATTCCATTATTGTAATTGACAATATATCGCAATTTATGCAACGTGGCGATAGTTTGTTAAAAGGTATTGTACAGGGGGTCAACGAGGTTATCCGCCCTTTAATTTCTTCGGTATTAACAACCTGTGCAGTTTTTATACCACTCGTTTTTTTAAGCGGTATATCGGGTGCTCTTTTTTACGACCAGGCTATGGCTGTAACCATTGGTTTGTTTGTTTCGCTTGTGGTATCCATAACCTTATTGCCAGTTTTGTATAAATTGTTTAATGTAAATCTCGAAAAAAAGGATGGTTTGCATTTTGTATTATTTGATTTAGAAAAACATTATAATAGTTGGTTCGATAAAACATTCCGTTACCGGAAGATTATTTTCCCCATGTTTTTTATTTTTATTCTTATGGGTGTTGTTGTTTATGGCCGCTTAGAAAAAAGGCAAATGCCTCATATCGATCAGCAGGAGATGTTTGTAAAGATAGACTGGAATCAGAATATATCTATTACACAAAGTAAAGAAAGGTTATCTGGTATTTTAAATGTATTTGGTACTATACAACAGTCAGATGCCTATTTGGGAGTACAACGGTTTTTATTGAATAAATCGATGGACCTGGGGCTTAATGAGAGCCTGGTTTATATTCAGGCCGGAAATTCGAACGAAATAGAACATATAAAGGAAAATATCAAAGAGATAATAATTGAAGAGTACCCGGCAGCAAGAGTTGAGTTTTACCCTCCCAAAAATGTTTTCCAACGAATATTTTCAGGAAGCAGCGATGCTTTGCTGGTTGCAGAAATAAGCACTTCATCGGGCCAGTTGTTGCCCGGGCTAAATCAATTGGATGCCTTTACCCGGGATATTCAGCATTATACAGGTGTGGATGAGGTGCCAAAGGTGCCATTGCAGGAATATTTAAGTATTACCCTGGATCAACAAAAAATGTTGTTATACCAGGTCGATCAGCAGAATATACTTGTGCAGCTAAAAAATGCATTCAGTCAGAACGAAATAGGGCGTATTGTAAGCCAAAATAGCTTTATCCCTGTAATTACAACCGATAAAAAAGAGAGTGTTAATAAATTGCTTGGTAATACTTTTGTGCAAAATAAAAGTGGTGCTAAAATCCCTATACTTAGCTTAATTACAACACAAAAAAGGCAGGATTATAAAACCATTTTGTCCAACGAGGCAGGGGCTTATATTCCTTTGGTAATCGATATTGAAAGTGGTGATGTTAATCGCAACATCCAACAAATAAATGATATAGCTACTCAGAATCCCGAATTGCAAGTGTCATTTTCCGGGGCCTGGTTCGAAAATAAAAAGCTTATTAAGGAAATGAGCATCGTACTGTTTATCTCCTTGTTGCTCCTGTATTTTATATTGGCAGCACAGTTCGAATCGTTAATACAGCCTCTTATTGTACTTATTGAAGTGCCAATTGATATTGCAGGTGCATTTTTATTCCTATATTTGTTTGGCAGTAGCATTAACTTGTTATCGCTAATTGGTATTGTGGTTATGACAGGTATTATTATTAACGATTCTATTTTAAAAATTGATACCATTAACAAGTTACGGCAAGAGGGGTATGGATTATTGGAAGCAATACATTTAGGAGGGACAAGGCGGTTAAAACCAATTATTATGACAAGTTTAACCACAATACTTGCATTGGTTCCATTTTTATTTGGGCACGATATGGGCTCTGAATTACAGTACCCGCTGGCTATTGCCATTATGGGAGGGTTGTTTGTTGGAACAATCGTTAGTTTGTTTTTTATCCCACTGGTTTATTATTTTTTGTATAAAAACAGGTTAAAAGTGTAATATTGATTAAACATTTTGAGTTATTAATGTTCTAAGAGTTATATTTTATAAAATATTTAATTGAAATGAAATTTAAAAGTCTTGTTATTAGTTTACTGATATTGCTTAATATGAGTTGGGTAGTTGCTCAGGAAAAAATTACCGAAGAGTTAACATTTAATGAGGTAGTTAGGTTAGCGCGAGAGCAGTCTCCCGATGCCATTATGGCAAAACACCGCTTTAGAGCCAGTTATTGGGAGTTCAGGACATTTAAAGCCGATTTCAGGCCAAACCTTTCCTTAAGTACTACTTTCCCTGAGTTTAGCCGGGCTATAAAAAAGTACCAAAAGGAAGATGGTACCTACTCATATGTTGAGGATAATTTAAACAGTACATCTGTAAATCTAAACTTACGCCAGAATGTAGGATTTACCGGAGGGCAGATTTTTGCAACATCTAATCTTACCCGTTTGGATGTTTTTGGCAGCGATGCTTCAACCTCATATCTGTCTACACCAATAAGTATTGGGTACCGGCAACCTGTTTTGTTTTATAACGAATATAAATGGCAGAAAAAGATTGAGCCTTTAAAATACGAAGAAGCTAAAAAAGATTATATCTCATCGCTGGAAGATGTTGCCATTAAAGCCGTTAGTTATTTTTTTGATTTAGCTTTAGCGCAACAAAATCTACAAGTAGCTAAAATAAATTATTCAAACGCCGATACCCTGTATCAGATTGCAAACGGGCGATACAATATTGGTACTATTGCCGAAAATGAGCTGATGCAGATGGAGCTTAGTTTGTTAAATGCAGGATCATCACTAAATTCGGCAGTTGTTGATTTGGAAATCAGAAAATTTCAATTACGTTCATTTTTAGGGTTTAACGATAAAGTTGATTTGGTTTTGGTTATCCCGGATGAAATACCCGAACTTACGGTAGATGTTGAAAAAGCATTGGAAATAGCAAAAGCTAATAATCCGGATATTATTGGTTTTGAAAGGCAGCTGATAGAAGCTAACCGCGATGTGGCAAAAGCGCGTTCTGAGAAAGGATTACAAGCCGATTTATATGCAAGTATAGGATATACCCAACAATCGCCCGAATTTCAAAATGTTTATGTTAATCCTCAGGACCAGCAACGTATAACGCTGGGATTACAAATACCTATCCTGGACTGGGGTCTGGGGCGTGGAAGATACAAAATGGCACAATCAAGCCAGGAGGTTATCCGTACTAATGTGGAGCAAGCCCGCACCGACTTTGTACAAAGTGTTTATTTAAATGTTATGCAGTTTAATTTGCAAGACGACCAGCTTTTAATTGCAGCTAAATCCGATACCATTGCTCAAAAGCGTTACGATATGACTAAACAGCGTTTCTTAATCGGAAAAGTGGATGTGCTGGATTTAAACGTGGCTCTATCGGAAAAAGACGTTGCCAAAACCAATTATATTGCTGCATTGCGTAAATATTGGTCGAATTTTTACACTCTCCGTAGAATCACTTTATACGATTTTATTGAAGATAAAGAATTGAAAACAGATTTTGATGAATTATTAGAATAGAAAAGGAAATCTTTTATATAATCCTAAAAGCAATAAAAATTAAGGTAAGTTTTGCTTTTAGGATTTTCTTTTTCTATAGATTTGTTACCGTAAAATAAATATAAAGTAAAAAGTAATGTTAATTCGCTGAAAAAGTGTGTTTCTAAAAAATAATTTTATCTTTGCACTTCGATTTAATAAAGAATTAATTATATAATATCAATAAAATAGTTTGACAAATGCAAATTAAAGGAGCTATTAGGACTTTGGCCATTTTGTTGGCCGTAATATGTATTTATTACTTATCGTTTACCTGGATTACTACAAACATTAACCAGGATGCGAAAGAATATGCACAGGGAAACCCCGATAAGGAATATCAATATCTTGATTCATTATCTGGAGAGGTTGTTTATAACCTGGGATTTAGAAAATATACATTGCGTGAATGTCAGGAAAGAGAAATAAATCTTGGTCTTGACTTAAAAGGTGGTATGAACGTTATCCTTGAAATATCAGTTGAAGATATTATCAGGGCTATGGCAAGTAACAGTAAAGATACTACGTTTCAAAAAGCTTTACATTTAGCACGCGAAAAGAGTAAAAACAGCCGCGAGGATTATATTACTTTGTTTGAACAATCGTTCAGTGAAATTGATCCGAATGCCAAATTAGCTGCTATTTTTAATACCATCGAATTAAAAGATAAAATAGAGTTTAACTCTACTAATCAAGAGGTAATTAAAGTTATCCGCCAGGAGTCAAAAGATGCGATTGATAACTCGTTTAATATTCTTCGTAGCCGTATTGACCGTTTTGGTGTAGTACAGCCAAACATTCAACGTTTAGAAGGTACAACAGGACGTATAATGGTTGAGCTGCCAGGTGTTAAAGATCAGGAACGTGTTCGCGATTTATTACAAGGAACAGCAAGCCTTGAGTTCTGGGAAACATACAATAATACCGAGGTTTATGGTTCGTTATTACAAGCAAACGAGATTATCTACGAATTAGAGCAAGCAAAAAAAGAACTTCAAAAAACAGAAGCTCCTGAAAAGAAGGAAGTTGTTGAAGAAAAAGCAGTGGAAGAAACTGCAAAACAGGAAGGCGAAGAGTTGGCTTTGTTAAATCAGATTGAAGCAGATAGTACAAAAACAGATTCAACTGCTTTATCGCAAGATCAAATTTCTGAACGTTATCCATTGTTTAGTGTGTTGCGCCCAAGCATTAATCCACAAAGCGGACAACCTATGGAAGGTTCTGTAATTGGTATGGCACATTATTCTGATACATCAAAAGTTAATGCATACCTAAATTTAAAACAGGTACAAGCTACATTCCCAAGGGATATCGCATTTAAGTGGGCGGTAAAATCATACAAGTACGACGAATCGAAAAGTTATTACGAACTACACGCCATAAAAATGACAGGCCGCGATGGCAGGCCTCCTTTGGATGGTGATGTAATTACGGATGCCCGCTCTGAGTTTGACCAAAATTCGGGAGCTGCTGAGGTTACTATGGCTATGAATGCTGATGGAGCCAAAACATGGGCCCGCTTAACTAAAAATAATGTGGGTGATTTTATTGCAATTGTTTTAGATGATTATGTTTACTCTGCTCCACGTGTTAATCAGGAAATTACCGGAGGCCGTTCTTCAATTTCTGGTGATTTTACAGTTAACGAAGCAAAAGACTTAGCCAACATATTAAAATCAGGTAAATTACCTGCTCCTGCACATATTATTCAGGAAGAAATTGTTGGTCCTTCATTAGGACAGGAAGCTATCAATAAAGGATTAAACTCATTCTTTATTGCCTTTATAGTGGTATTAATCTATATGATATTCTATTATAGCCGTAAAGCTGGTTTGGTAGCCGATATAGCTTTGTTGGCAAACATGTTCTTTATTGTTGGTGTGTTGGCCTCATTAGGAGCGGTTCTTACTTTACCCGGTATTGCAGGTATTGTGTTAACCATTGGTATGTCGGTTGATGCCAACGTGCTTATTTATGAACGTATCCGTGAGGAATTAACTGCCGGTAAAGGAGTTAAGCTCGCAGTTAAAGATGGTTACAAAAATGCGTATTCGGCAATTATTGACGCCAACGTAACAACCTTACTTACAGCAATTATACTTTATGTATTCGGTACAGGCCCGATTAAAGGTTTTGCTACTACATTGTTAATTGGTATATTAACATCTTTGTTTACTGCAATTTTTATTACCCGTTTAATATTTGAATGGTACTTAAACAGAAATAAAGAAATCACTTACTCAACCAAATTAACCGAAGGTTTATTTAAAAATGCCAAAATTAAATTTTTAGAGAAACGTAAGTTATTCTATGCTATTTCGGCTGTTTTAGTATTTGTTAGTGTTGGTGCGTTATTTACCAGAGGATTAAACTTAGGTGTTGATTTTACAGGTGGTAGAACATACGTTGTTCGTTTTAACCAATCGGTAAGCACGGTTGATGTAGCAAATTACTTAGCTGAGGTTTACGGACATGCTCCGGAAGTAAAAACATTTGGTGCTGACGATCAGGTTAAGATTACTACAAAATACCGAATCGACGAAGATGCAGTTGAGGTTGATAATGATGTTGAATCAAAATTATTCGAAGGAATAAAAGCAGTATACGGACTTGAAAATCTTACACAAGAGCAGTTTTTAAAAGGTTTTGTGATAGGTGAGAATAACTCCGTTCGAAATGCAGGTGTGCATGATGTGGAGAATGTTTATGGATTAAGAAGCTCGCAAAAAGTAGGAGCAACCATAGCCGACGATATTTTATACAAATCGTTTGTAGTAATTGCATTAGCTCTTATTATGATGTTTATTTACATCTTTATAAGGTTTAAAAACTGGCAGTATGGTTTGGGTGCGGTAGCAGCCTTAATGCACGACGTATTAATTATATTAGGTATATTCTCATTACTGGCAGGCGTACTTCCGTTTTCGCTCGAAATAGACCAGGCATTTATTGCTGCTATATTAACTGTTGTAGGTTACTCGGTTAATGATACTGTGGTTGTTTTCGACCGTATCAGGGAATATGTAACGCTATATCCAAAGCGCGACCGAAATACAGTTATGAATGGAGCTTTGAATAGTACATTAAGCCGTACATTCAATACATCGCTTACTACATTTGTAGTATTATTAACTATCTTCTTATTGGGTGGTGAAGTAATTCGTGGTTTTGTATTTGCTCTTTTAGTGGGTATTGTTGTCGGAACATATTCGTCGTTGTTTATTGCAACTCCATTAGTTTACGATACAGTGCACAAAGGAAAAGAAAAAGAAGAAAAGAAATAAAGAAGATACCATATATTGAAAGCCCCTGTTTGGGGCTTTTTTTATTCCTCAAACAAAATGTATATTTGTGAAAAATTGCAGATATGTTGGGTAATTTGCTTTTTATTAGCGGACAGGAAATTTTTGTTATTCTTTTGGTAGTATTGCTACTTTTTGGCGCAAATAAAATACCAGAAATTGCTCGTGGATTAGGTAAAGGTTTTCGCGAATTCCAAAAAGCTACTGACGAAATAAAACGCGAGATGAATAATTACTCCGAAGACATTAGCAAGGAAACAGATAATATTAAAAAGGAAATAGAAGATAATAGCAACGATTTAAAAGGATAATAAAATGGATGTATTCTTGTTGATAGTAGGTTTACTTATGTTGCTGTTAAGTGGTGATTTCCTGGTAAAAGGAAGTGTTTCGCTGGCTGGGCATTTTAAAGTATCAAAGCTGGTAATAGGAGTGGTGGTAGTTTCATTTGGTACTTCGGCTCCCGAATTAGTGGTTAGTTTGGATGCTGCAATAAAAGGGCACCCCGACATTGCTATTGGGAATGTAATAGGATCGAATATTGCAAATATTGCACTAATACTAGGCTTTACTGCTATTATTTTGCCTATCAGGGTAAAAAAGAAAGCTATCCATTTCGATTGGGTGGTAATGATGTTTGTTAGCTTACTGTTTTATGTTTTTTGCCTGAATAATATATTGCAGCTTTTTGAAGGGCTTATTTTTATAGGTATTTTAGCAGCGTATATATTTTATTCCATTCATAAATCCAGGCGGTATAATAAGGAAAATCCTGATGAAACAGTTGCCCCAAAATATAATTTGTTGATTTCTTTTGTGTTAATTATAATTGCGGCGTTTGGATTAATCTATGGAGCCGAGTTTTTGATCAGGGGGGCTACCAGTATAGCAACAAAAATGGGAGTCGACGAACGTATTATTTCGGTATCGGTAGTCGCTCTTGGAACAAGCCTTCCGGAGTTAGCTACTTCTATTGTGGCTGCTATTCGCAAGGAGCTTGATATTTTTATCGGAAATATTATTGGGTCGAACATCTTTAATATCCTGGCAATACTTGGTTTATCGAGTGTTGTAAAGGCAATTGATATAAACCCTATGGTACTTAGTTTCGATATATTCTGGATGTTGGCCATATCTTTATTGTTATTTATTTTTATTTTACCAATAAAAAAAGGAATAATAACCCGCTGGAAAGGTATAGTGTTTATTTTCATATATGTTCTGTATATTTATCTTGTTTTTATGCATAATAACTAAAAAATGATAAGCGCACAGCAAATACAAAAATCATACGGCGATCTGCAGGTTTTAAAAGGCATTGATCTTAAAATTGATAAAGGAGAGATTATTTCTATTGTGGGCCCGAGTGGTGCAGGTAAAACTACTTTTCTTCAGATTCTGGGGACACTTAGTCGCCCGAATTTGGGCAAAATCCTTTATAACGATATTGAGGTAAGCAAGCTTAAAGACAAGCAACTGGCAGCTTTCAGAAATCAGAATATAGGATTTGTTTTCCAGTTTCATCATTTGTTACCAGAGTTTACTGCCCTGGAGAATGTGTGTATCCCTGCATTTATTGCGAATACTCCAAAG
>Ga0209607_1001232_pt1 | contig 21580 bp, 18 predicted proteins | sample AD_UKC117_MetaG_FD_184413 | JGI IMG/M metagenome (GOLD analysis project Ga0209607, IMG submission 184413) | Active sludge microbial communities of municipal wastewater-treating anaerobic digesters from Hong Kong - AD_UKC117_MetaG (SPAdes)... | ecosystem: Engineered > Bioreactor > Anaerobic >... | reverse complement strand
CGTATGGGCCGCTGTGACGGACGCCGGAAACCAGCACTACCGCAGCGCGGACGTCATGAACACCGAGGCTGTCATCAACTTCACCATCCGGTACCGGGAGGACATCAAGCCCGGCATGTGGGTGCGCTTTCAGGGAGATAAATGGAACATCTCCACTCTGGGCGAGTACAGCTTCAAGCGCACCTATCTGGGACTGAAGGCTTCTATTGCCAAGGGGGTGAGCGGATGAAGCAGGTCAACGCGGCGCTCAAGGATATCGGCATCCCGGTTTACACAGGCGTCTGGCGGGCCACTTCGCCCAACCAGAATCCGCCCGTGCAGTACTGCGTCTATTCCACGACCACCACGGAAGCCAGCCATCATGACGATCATGTGACCAGCCTGCGCACCTATGTGTACCTGAACCTGTGGAGCGACATCGATCCGACCGACATGGCGGATACGATCCGGCAAGCAATGTACGCCTATGGCTTCTTCATGGTGGAGGAATCCGACAAGGGCTACAATCAGCCCGCCTACGACACGGCCACCCGGCAGTACACGGTGCAGTGGACATGGTGCTGGAGGGAGGACGTGGACTATGGCAATTGAACTGAGGGGTTTTGATGATCTCCAGAACGACATGGTCAACATGGCATATTCGCTGGATCAGGGGCCGGGCGTGAACCGTGCCCTGAAGGCAGGCGCTGTGCCCATCGAGGAACAGATGCTCCACAATGCCAGCACCGACCCGAAGATCATCACGGATGCCCTGCACTCGTCCATCCATACGGGCAAGGTCAAACAGAAGCGCGGAGGCGGCAAGCAGATCACCATCGGTGTCCATCACTCCGAGAACGGCGCATATTACGCCAACCCTGTGGAGTTTGGGCACGGCGGGCCTGCTCCAGCCCCCGCGCATCCTTTTGTGCGGCCTGCCTTTGACACCCGGGCCGATGAGGCCTTTTCCGAAATCAAGCGCGTCCTGCGGGACGAGCTCAAGAACCGATGAATTGGAGGTAAATCATTATGGCTAATACTCCTGCGGCTTCTCCGACTGTTTCTTCTACGGTCGGCCTGAAGAACATGGTGATCGCCCCGCTGACGGTCGACACCGAGGAAACCCTGACCTATGGCGATCTGCAGCTGGTGGCTGGCGCGATTGAAGCCAGCATCACCCCTGAGAACGCCGACCCGGACATCCAGTACGCCGACGACATCGAATTCGATGTGCTGTATCCCGATCCGGAGCTCACTTTCACCACGAAGATGGCGGACATTCCGCTGGCCATCCAGGAGAAGATCTTCGGCAACCAGATCGATGACAACGGTGTCCTGATCCGCTCTTCCACGGACAAGCCTCCGTACTTCGCCGTGGGTTTCAAGAGCGAAAAGTCCAACCACAAGTTCCGCTATGTGTGGCTGTACAAGGTGAGGGCCAAGCCCCTGACCGAGAACTACGCCACCAAGGAAGGCACCACCATCACCCGCCAGACGGGCGACGTGGAATGGACTGCCATCAAGCGCACCAACGACGGGCGCTATCAGGCGGTCGCCGATGAGGGCGAGAACGGCTTCACGGCTGAGAAGGGTGAAACCTTCCTGCAGTCCGTGTATACGCCCGTGATCACGCCCACCCCGTGAGCCTAACCCCTGCTGCCGCACGGTCATGACGCTGTGCGGCAGCTATTTTCTGAGTTTTGGAGGTATGAAAATGATCACCTGTACGCTTGGTGAAAAGAAATACACTGTGGACTTCGTTTCCGGGAGAGCCCTGCGCGAAATGGAGCCCGCTTCCAAAATGTACGGCAGGCTGGTACGCCTGTCCCAGGACGCGACTGAGGGCAAGGATGTCTCCCAGGAGCAGCTGACCGTGACCGATGCCCTGGACACGATGGTGAAGTGGTTCTGCATCCTGTTCAACAACCAGTTCACCCCGGATGAGGTCTACGACAACTATCCCGCTGACCGCCTGATGCATGACATCGCGCTGGCGCTGATGGCCACCCAGACCCAGACCACGGAGGTGCTGGACACTTTCCCTACGATTCCGGCGGTGCAGGAAGCGGAGCAGATTCTGGCGGAGGCGGAGAATCCGGAAGTGACGATCCCGCAGGAAGCCTGACCCTGCCGGAATACATCTATGCCACCTACAACGAACTGATGAAGAACGGCTGGCGGATGAAGGAAATCGACGAAATGGACATGCTGGGCTTCCTGCGTCTGCGGGCATGGGACGCCACACGGGAGCAGGAAAAGAAAAAGCCCCGGCAGCGCTTCATTGACGAAGTCTGGCCGGGCGTGAAACCGGGATGATGCAGACCGAAAAACTGGAATTTACAGTGCTAATTCCATCAGCCAGCAATCCACTTTTTCTCCCTCAAACAGCTCATGTTTCGGAAGTGGTTTAATGATTTTAAACCCGGCTTTCTCGTATGCCCTAATAGCTCTTTTATTATCCTGGTGCGGATCAAGAAGAACTCGCTGAGCTGCCATGTTTTCTTTCAGATGAGAAACCATCATTTTCAAAAAAGATGAACCTATTCCCTTGCTCCAATATTTCGGCTCACCGATAAACTGATCCATGGCATACACAATATGTCCATCGTCAGGATAGTCATATTCATCGAACAATTCTCCGCTCAATTGATATGCCTGCGCATACCCGATGGGGGATTTCTGATACTCGATGATCATTCTGAACCCATCGGGAATTGCTTCCAAAAAATGTGCAGACAAGGTATCCATCGTAAATTTGACATCGCGGCCTTCGTAGTATTCAAGCACTCTCTGATCTGTCAACCATTGAAACATGAGCGAAAGATCCGTTTCAGTAAAATCCCGGATTGTTATTTCGTCCTTTTCTATTTTCACGTGATCATCCCCACAAATCCCGATTATCGAGCCGAAGCTCCCAACCAGTATTCTACCATTATCCCTGAATCTCCTGCAATCAAAGAGAGGTGAACTTTTATGGCTGAAACCCTGCGCGAACTGGTGGTCGCGCTGTCGCTGGACTCCAGCAATTTCTCGCGTAATATGCGCACCATCAACGCGCAGATCAAGGAAGCCGAGTCCACCTTCCGTCTGGCCGGGGCTGGTGTACAGAACTACGAAAAGACCATCGCAGGCACGGAAGCCAAGCTGTCCATGCTGGGACAGAAGCTTACCCAACAGCAGCGGGCCGTGGAACAGTACAGTCGGGCTCTGGTGGCAGCGAACGATAAGCTGAAGGAAAACTACGACCGGCATCAGGACTACACCCAGCGGCTGGAGCAGGCAAAGGCCCGGCAGGAAGACCTGCGCTTCGAGGTGGAAGCAGCTACCTACGCCTATGAGAATTACCGTGATTCCCTGGGCGAAACGGACTCCGCCACCATCGCCGCCAAGCAGAATCTGGAGCGGTACCAGGAAGAATACGCGGATGCCACCGCCGAGGTCACCAAGCTGGAGGGTCAGGTCAAGGCCCTGCAGAAAACCATGCAGAACAGCGCGGATGCTGTCAGCAAGGCCACCACTGACCTGAACAACGCCAAGGCTGCTGTGAAGGACACGGAAGCGGAGATCCGCAGGCTGACGGAACAGCTGTACCGGATGCAGTCCGCATGGACACAGGCAGGCGAATCCCTGACTGCTATCTCCAAGAAATGTGAGACGATCTCCAAAGCCATGACCAAGGCCGGAAAATCCCTCACGACCCACGTCACGGCTCCCATCACGGCACTGGGCACCGCCGCCATTAAGGCATCCGTCGATTATGAATACGCCTTTGCCAACGTTCGAAAGACTGTGGATGCCACCGAAGAGGAATATGACCGCCTGTCCGACTCTGTCAAGCAGATGAGCACGGAGGTTGCCGCTTCTGCTGAGGATATCGCGGAGGTCATGTCCATCGCCGGACAGCTGGGTATTGAGAACGAGCACCTGGCCGATTTCACCCGCACCATGATCGACCTGGGCAACAGCACGAACATGGTCGCTGCAGATGCCGCCAGTGAAGCAGCCCGGTTTGCCAATATCATGGGCATGAGCCAGAACGAGTTCCAGAACCTCGGCTCCACCCTCGTTGACCTGGGCAACAACTATGCCACCACCGAATCTGAGATCATGAGCATGTCTCTGCGTTTGGCTGGCGCGGGCAGGCAGGTCGGACTTTCGGAAGCGCAGATCCTGGGCTTTGCTGCCGCCTTGTCCTCTGTCGGCATCGAAAGCCAGATGGGCGGCTCCGCTTTCAGTAAGGCCCTCATCAAGATGGAGGTTGCCGCCGCGACGGGCGGTGACGCGCTGGAGGACTTCGCCCGCGTCTCCGGGATGAGCGCATCCCAGTTCAAGGATCTGTGGGAGCGGGATGCCGCTTCCGCTTTCCAGGCATTTATCGTTGGCCTGTCCAAAATGGATGAGGAAGGCGTCAGCGCCATCAAAACCCTGGACGATATCGGCATTGCTGAGATCCGGCTTCGTGACACCCTGCTCCGTGCGACAAACGCATCGGAGCTTTTTAATAAGACGCAGGCCACTGCCAATGCCGCATGGGCGAAGAATACCGCCCTGACCACTGAAGCCAATAAGCGGTATGCCACCACGAAATCCCGCCTGACCAACCTGAAGAACACGGCGCTCATGTTCGCCCGGCAGATCGGCGACGACCTGAATCCGACGATCCAGCAGATCATCGACAAAGCCGGAGAGCTACTGCAGAAGTTCCTTTCACTGGACAAGACCCAGCGGGAGTCCATCGTGAAATGGGCTGCGTTTGCCGCTGCTGTCGGCCCGGTCGTACTGGTGCTGGGCAAGGTGGTCGGTGCTGTCGGCACTGTTACCGGAGCCCTGGGGAAAGCTTTCACGGCCATCGGTAAGTTCTCCGCGTCCGTCTCCATGGCGGGCGGTGGGATCGGCGGCTTTGTGAAGGTGCTGGCTTCCTCCAAGGTTGCCATGGTCGCTCTCGCCGCTGCGCTGGTCTACGGTGCGGTGAAGCTGGTGGACGTCGCGTCCGGCGCGAAAGCTGCCCGAGAAGCGCTGGAAGGCATGGCGAAGACTGCCAAGTCCTGGAAGGAAACCGCTGCCGAAACCTTCTACGGCAGCAGCCAGGGTTTGTCCTTCTTCGGCATGAGCAAGGACGACTTCAAGCGGGCCACCGGGAACAGCCGCGAATGGCTGAACGGCCTGCTGGACGTCTGGTCGGACGGCAAGAAGGAAACCAACGAGATCGTTTCGGAATGGACGGATTCCTTCAAGAGCCTGACCGCCAGCACCCGCGAGGAGCTCACCAGCCTGAAGGAAACCGCCGATCAGGCGGGCTATTCTTCCGTTTCCGCACAGCTGCAGGCCGACATCGACACCCTTGACTCCATGGATAAGGAGATCGCCCGGCTGCTGAAAAAGAAGCAGAACAGGAAGCTGTCGGAACGCGATAAAGTCCGCCTGCAGGAACTCATCGACACCCGCGAGGCCATCGAGGTCAAATACCACCTGTCCGCCGCCGACACAGACGGCTTCGACACCATCCGGAACAAGGTGGAAGCCGAAGTGGCTCGTGCGGAAGCCCGTGGGCAGGAAGTCAGCGCCACTGTGTATGAAAACGCCATGGTTGCCGCCGCCGAGGGCCTGTCCGCTGTCAATACTTCTCTGGACGAGCAGTACGACAAGGAATATGCCCTGATCCAGCTGATTGAGAACAGCACGGAGCGTCAGCAGGCGTTGGATACCCTGAACGCCAAGTACAACAGCGACCGCCGGGCCGCTGCCATGGAATATGCGCAGCTGATGGCTGACGTCGTGATGCCTGTCTGGCAGCAGAGCGACATTCAGGAAGCCAAGACCCAGGTCGGCGACCTGATGCAGCTGCTCCGGCAGTACAGCGCGGCTTCCACCGATGCCGAGAAGAAATCCTTCCTGCCGCAACTGAACCAGCTGACCTCCAGTATGGACGAGGGAGCGTTGACGGAATATGTCGCGCTGCTGACCCAGATCCAGTCCCTGCTGGACAGCGGAATGTCGGAATCCGAGGTGCAGGCCATGTTCCCGGATATTGACTTCTCCTCCGCGCTGGAGCAGCTGGCCGCGATCCAGACCTATCTGAATCAGAACAAGTGGGACACCAACCTGACCAGCCTGAATGAGATGTTCGGCGAGGCTGTCGGTGAGGAAGTCCTGAAGATCACCACCGATCTGGACATGACCGGAGCGCAGGCCCGCTGGGATGAATGGGCCAGCAATCCCGGCGCGATCACCACGGATGCGGTCATTCAGGGATACACGGAAGCGGAGAACGCGACCAAACAGCAGCCGTTGGTGGATGCCTTTGTGGCGAAGTACACCGAGCAGCCGGAAGGCGCGGATAAATCCTCCCTGACTCCTGCCGGACTGGTGGCCTATGTGCAGACCTATGCCGAAGCTACCACGGGCACTGATGTGTCCGGGCTGAATCCCACCAATGTGACCGCCATGGTCAACGCCTACAAGGAACTGGCATCCGGCACCGATGTCACCCAGCTGAAGCCCAGCGAGATCACGGCCTATGTGTTCAAATACCTGGAGGACAACAAGGTCGATACCACCGGGCTGACGCCGGAAGCGGTGACGGCCTTCGTCATGGCCTATGAGGAGGTCACTGGCGGTGCTTCCACCGCTGCCCTGAAGCCCTCTGATGTCGTTGGCCTGATCACCAAATACGCCGAAGCCGAAAACGTGGATGTGTCTGCGCTGACCTCCGCCCAGGTGGAAGGCATCGTGACCAAGTTCGCCGAGGCGACTGGCTGTGACAAGTCCGAGCTCCTCCGGGAGTTCACCGCCTACATCACGGAATACAAGGAAGCTGCAGGCGTGAAGAAGCCCACCCTGAACATGCAGGTGGGCCTGTCCGGCTATGATCTGCTGGCTTACCGCCGCTGGCTGAAGAACAATAAGGTCGAGGTGGAGGGCGTCGTCCGGCTGTCCGAAGTGTATGAAGATCCCAGCGGTGTGCTGGGCGAGTCTGGGGTGAAATACTGGAAAGACGGCGAAGAGATCCCTGTCACCGCTGTCACCTCCGATATGCTCCGGCCAGAGGATGTGGCCATCCTGGACAAGGACGGTACCATGCACATCCTGCTGACCACAGAAATCACTGGTGCACCGGAAGCTATCGCAGAAATGCGGGAACAGGTCGCCGAAGTGGATCAGCTTGGCATGACCGCAATCGGCACCGCCCTGACGGGCATCATGCCCAAATCCCTGATGGATTATATTGACGCTGCCGAACAGCGGATCAAGAATGCCAAAGGAGACCTGGATCAGTGGTACAACTTCATCTACGGCGGCAACGAAGGCATCATGCGGACGCTGAACCAGTCCATGATCAACGACTTCGATCCGGAGAATGTGGCCCAGCTGGCCACCTATGTTTCCGAGGTCGTTACCGCCATCCAGAACGGGCAGGAGGTCGGCCAGGAGGATGTCGACAACCTGAAGAAGATCCTGCAGTTCGTACAGGACTTGGATTCCGTGGGTGTCGGCCAGAACGTGACCGAAGGCATCGCAGAAGGCATGACCGCCGCCGGATGGGATACGGACGCTGAGACGCTGGCTACCAATCTGGAGACGGCCATCAACTCCGCGCTGATCATCAACAGCCCGTCCGAACGCATGAAGCCCGCTGGCGAATATGTCGCGGCAGGCGTCGGCGCAGGCATGGGCGGCTACGACTTTTCTACGGATGCAGCGACCCTGGCGACTAATCTGGAGACTGCCATCACCGCCGCTTTGACCGCTGAATCTCTTACCCCGTCCGGGACAGGAGCCATGGCCGGGCTGGCTGGCGCTCTGACGGCCTATGACATGAGTGGCTCTGGCACAACGGTATCTGCCAATGTAAAGAATGCCGTTTCTCGCAGTCTGACTGCCACCAGCCTGAAATCCATCGGCACCAATGCTATGGCGGGTCTGAAGGCAGGCATTACCGCCGGGCGCTCCGGTGTGGTCAGCGCCATGCAGTCCGCTGCCCGCGCTGCCGTGAACGCCGCCAAGAAGGAACTGAAGATTGCTTCTCCTTCGCGGGTGTTCCGGGATGAGATCGGCACCATGACCATGAAGGGCTTTGGAGAAGGCGTCCTGCAGGAGAGCCGGGTACAGGCGCGGACAATCCGCAACGCCGCCCGCTTCCTGACGGGTGAAGCTAAGGAAGGCGCGATTGCCTTCGGAAACAACGACAACCGGAAGACCTACAACCAGACGAGCTCCGTCAACCTGTCCGGCAACAATTTCTATGTGCGGGATGAGCAGGATATCCGCTCCCTTGCCATTGAGATTGCCACTCTGACCAAACGCCAGCAGCGTGGACGCGGGCTCCGGATGGCCTGATTTAACTTGACTTTCAGGGCAGGCAGAGTGAGTAATACTGCTACCCCAACGGAAGGAGGAAACGCCATGGGATTCATGATGCAGATCAGGCCGGAGGTGCTGAAAAAGCTCCGGGAGGATTATCCAACCGGGTGCCGCGTGGAGCTTGTCCAGATGCTTGAGGAACCGCGCAAGGACATGGTTCCCGGACTGACCGGAGAGGTCATGTTCGTGGACGACGCAGGCGGCATTCACGTCGCCTGGTCGAACGGCTCAACCCTCGCGGCGATCCACGGCATCGACGTCATCCGCAGAATCGACTGATCACAATCAACCGCCAAAGGGCCACCCGTCAAAAGGTGGCCTTTTGACGTATTTGGAGGAATTCTCATGCAGGACTATTTTCTCTGGAATGGGGTGGACTGCCGCACCTACGGCATCCACGTGACGGAGCAGCCACCCATCACCATTCCACTGGAGCGGAGCACCCAGACCAATGTGCCCGGCAGGCCGGGGAGCCTGACGCAGCTGGAAGGCGAAGATGTCTACGACGATATGATCCTGACTGCAACCTGCTTTATCTCTGATCCGGCGCAGATTCCGGCCATCGCTGCCTGGCTGAAGGGCAGCGGTACAGTGACCTTTGCCAACCGGACTGGCGGCTACTATAGAGCGCGGATTGCCAACCAGATCCCCTTTGAAAAAGTGCTCCGGGGCAATCCCCACTGTACCTTTGCGGTCAACTTCCGCTGCTATCCGTTCTTCTATGCCGATGCCGCCGCTGACATCACGGTCACCACATCCGGGACGGTCATCACGAATCCGGGAAGCGTGTATTCCGAGCCGATTCTGACAGTCACAGGCTCCGGGAATATTACCCTCATGGTGGGCTTGACCATCGTGGAACTGGAAGGCATCTCAGGGAGCATCGTTATCGACTCCGTGCTTCAGGAAGCCTATCAGGGCAACACCCTGATGAATGACCACATGAACGGCGAGTTCCCGGTGCTGAAGCCCGGAGCGAATGCCATCAGCTGGACAGGAACGGTGACGAAGGTGGTTGTCAGGCCGAATTGGCGGTATTTATAACGGATTTTGCCTTCCAAAACGCTCTGCTCCATGGTATAGTGGTTGCGGGCCATAAAGCCAATCAATCGGGATTTCTCGAGGCGAAATATGTGAGGATAGTATGGAATTAGTCGAAATACTTCTGAAAGACGCGGACAGGATTGCTCCACTGGTGGCTGCGTTTCGGGTTCAGTTAAAGTCCTATAAGGGCATTATTGCACAGCCGAATATTGAAGCCGGGAAGGAAGAAATCATTGAGTTTTTGAATTCCGGCTTTCCTGTATATGCTGTTGCAGATGACGGAGCCCTGGTGGGCTATATCGTATGTCGGGTTGATGAGCCTTGCTTATGGGTCGAACATATCTATGTACGGAAAGATTTTCGAAGAAAAGGCGCCGCTACTATGCTTTTCAGAAAAGCTGAAGAGATCGCTGCCTCTATGGGGGAAGATACCGTCTATAATTTTGTCCATCCGAATAACGAAGGCATGATTCGATTCCTCGCCTCAAAAGGTTACACCGTTCTGAATATGATCGAAATCAGAAGACCATATAAGGGTGAGAAACTAACTACAACAATTCATGTTGATGCAGAGGCTTTTGACTACTGAATTCCAGGTTGCGGAGGGAACTCATGAATAACAAAGAAATCATAAAGCACTTTTATGAGGTTGTTGTTTCAAGGAATCTGCTTGATGAACTTCCGTGCTATGTTTCTGAAGATTGTTCACATAGAACTGGCAATGCTTCTACGCCTATTGGCATAGAAGGAATGCGGCAGCATCTTATTGCAATCAGAAAAACATATCCGGATTACACGATGAAGATTATCCACCAATATGAAGACGGCGAATATATTGTTTCAGAGTTTATTATGACTGGAACACATAAGGGTGAATTCATCGGAATCACCCCAACAAATAAAGTTATAGAAATCTTCGGAGTCGACATTGATAGAATCATAAATGGAAGAATCGTAGAGCATTGCGGTGCAGATACCACGTTTGATGCTTTTTGGAACAACGGATTGATAAAACCAGTTTAAGCATAGAATTGTACTTGTTCAAAGATTGAGTATTCATCAGCGTCGCATCATGCGGCGCTTTCTTTTTACCATTCTGGAGGTGATACCCCATGATCTGCTTCTATCCGGCTGACTGCACCGACTTCTCCACCAACGGCAACGGCACCCTGGCTCCGCTGTCGGCGGAGGTCACGGAAACGCTGAACGGCGAATATGAACTGACGCTGGTGCATCCCATTGATAAAGCCGGGAAATGGCAGCGGCTGGTGGAGGGCTGCATCCTCCGCGCTCCGGTACCCGCCGCCATGACGCCTCGCGTCAACTTCACCGCGCCGGGGGACGACAACCGGACGGAGGTCTGGCGGGTCAACACGGACTTCTCCGGCGCGGAGACCCGGAAAGGCACCCTGCGGCTTCGCTCCGGGCCGGGCACCAAGTACAAGGTGCTGGCGACCTATAAGAACGGTTCCTTCGTGCAGGTCATTGCCAAGACCAACAGCAGCTGGTATGAGGTGACCGCGCCGGATGGAAAGCACGGATACATGTCCACCACCTACCTGGTACTGGATCATACGGAAGGTTCCGCGTCCGAAGCGACCTCCTCCGTGGTGGAATCCCGGCAGCTTCGGGATCAGCCCTTCCGCATTTACCGCGTGGTGCCGGAGCTCGACAAGATCACGGTGTACGCCCGGCATGTGTTCTATGACCTGCTCGACAATATGATCAAATCCTACAAGCCCTCATCCTCTGCGGTGGGGGCTTCTGTTGTGCAGACGATCTCTTCCTCCTGCCTGTCGGAGCACGACTTCACCTTCTATTCCGACCTGGACAGCCAGGCCGAGGATGTGGAGTTCGAGAACTGCAATCCCGTGGATGCCCTGCTGGGCGAAGGCGGTGTGGTCGAAAAGTACACCGGAGAACTGACCCGCGACTGGTGGGACGTGTATGTGGTAAAGCGTGTCGGTCAGGACAGCAACGTGCAGATCCGGCAGGCCAAGAACCTGCTGGGCATCAGCTACGACATTGACCTGACGGATGTGGTCACCCGCATCATGCCCACGGGCGAGGATGCCGACGGCAATGTGCTGTACCTGCCGGAGCTCTTCCTGGACAGCCCGCTCATCGGCAGCTATACCCATCCGAAATGGATTCATCTGGCCGTTTCGGAAGCCAAGGAAAAGACCGACGGCGACGACAAGAAAACCAAGGAACAGTGCTATGTAGAGATGCGCTCCCAGGCACAGGCTCAGTTTGACGCTGGATGCGATACGCCGACCGTCACGCTGAGCGTGGACTTTATCAACTGCGCGGACACCGAAGAATATCGGGAATACGGCTTCCTGCAAAATATCTACCTGGGCGATGCCGTCCGGGTCATTGCTCCCCGCATCGGGGTTTGGGTGTCCATGCGGATGACGCAGTACACCTATGACTGCCTGACGAAGAAATATACCCAGATGACGCTCGGCACCGTGGCAGATACGGTGGAAGGCAACGTGATCAGCGCTCGTCAGCTTCCCAGCGGCATCATCACCGGAAGCAAGCTGGCGATCAACTCCGTTGGCACCGGACAGCTGCAGAGCGGCTCGGTCGGCTCCGTGCAGATCCAGATGGCGGCGATTGAAACGGCCCACATCCAGGATGCAGCCATCAGCAAGGCCAAAATCGGTGAAGCAGCTGTCGGAACGGCGCAGATCGAGGATGCCGCCATCGTCCGGGCGAAGATTGCCCAGGGCGCTATCGGATCGGCCCAGATCGACGACGCTTCCATCACCCGCACCAAAATCGGTGAAGCGGCCATCGGCGCAGCTCAGATTGAGGATGGCGTGATCACCTCCGCGAAGATCGGCGCGGGAGAAATCCAGACCGCCAACATCCATGACGCGGCGATTACCACGGCAAAGATCGTGGACGGCGCTGTCAAAAACGCAAAGATCGAAAATGGTGCGATTGACACTGCCAAGATCGCGGATGCCGCCATTACCAATGCGAAGATTGGAGGCGCGGCCATTGGCACGGCAAACATTCAGGATGGTGCCATTGTGCGGGCCAAAATCCTCGATGGCGAAATTGTCACCGCGAAGATCGCCGACCTGGCAGTAACCGGAGCAAAGATTGCAGACCTGGCCGTTACGACCGCCAAGATCGCGCAGGCGGCAATCACCAACGCTCAGATCGCAAACGCCGCCGTTGACACTGCCCAGATCGCTCTCGGCGCGATTACCGCCGCCCTGATTGCCCAGGGTGCTGTGGGCACCGCGCAGATCGCGGATGCCAGCATCACGGACGCAAAGATCGTAGAGCTCACCGCCAATAAGATCAACGCGGGCACACTTTCCGTGGAGCGCCTGATCATCCGGGGAAACAACCAGTCCCTGATCTACGCCATCAACAACATGGGCCAGCTTGTTTCGGCGGAGGTCGATACCATTGACGGATATGTGCTGACTCAAAGAACGATTACTGCGGACAAGATTGTGACGCACAGCATCACCGCCAACGAACTGGCCGCGCATACGATCACCGCGAATGAAATCCTGGCCGGTACGATTACGGGCAACGAGATCGCTGCTGCCACCATTGAAGGCAGCAACATCAAGGCCGGGACGCTGACCACATCTCATGTGGCGGCGGACTTTGGACAGTCCCTGGATCTTTCCAGCAATCAGAGTGTGGCCATCAGTGTGGAACGGGCTATGGCCGGGATGGAAGTCGGCGGCAGGAACTATGTGCTGAACTCTGATTCTGAGAATACAGGCACCGCTGATCTCATCGCCCGATACTCTCTGGCTGAAGCTATGGAGGAAGACGAGAAATATACTATTTCCCTGTCCATTTCCATGGAGGATTTGTCGAGGATCACGGTGCGCACATCTGACGGAGACAAGGTGCTTGCAACCATTTCACTGGATGATGTCGGAATCCAGACAGTCAAAGCCACATTCACAGCGGAATATGCCAGCGGCAAATCGCCGGAGGATAATCCCAGCTATGGCGATATTCTCATCTATCGGGAGCCGACAGGCGATGCCGATCCCGGCACAACCACTGTTCACTGGATTAAGCTGGAACGCGGGACACTGGCGACAGATTACACTGCCGCGCCGGAGGATGGCGAGGCCTCCCTCGAACTGAAGCTCTCCTCCGTCCGGGCGCAGATCAGCACGGAAGCGGACAGCATCCGGCAGGAGGTGCAGGCAACCTACGCCCTGGCCAGCGACATGTCGCAGGTGAAGACGCAGGTCGGCACTCTGTCCCAGCAGTCTGAAAGCAATTTCACCTGGGCCGTGACGAGGATCAATCAGTTGCAGGAAGACCTGACCAACGCCCATGAAGCAACCGAGGATGAACTGGCCATCTTCCGCACCTATATGTCCTTTGATGAAAACGGACTGGTCATCGGCAAGACCGGAAACCCGTTCACCTTCCGTGTCGTGAACGACAGGCTGGCCTTCTATATGAACGACACCGAGGTGGCGTACCTGAGCAACAACAAGCTGTACGTCACACAGGCAGAAATCCTGTCCAAGCTCATCATCGGGCATTTTGCCTTCGAGCCACAGACCAACGGTAATCTCTCCCTGATCTATAACGGTTAAGAGGTGATCCCATGGCAACCACAGTATCCTACAGCGCATCCCTGTGCACGAGGCACTACAATTCATCATCCAATGCCAAGAACGGATATGCCAGTCAGGAGTTTTATGATTCCAGCTACAACAATGTTGGCATAATCAGCTTCGTCGGCATGAACCTTGCCAACAAGGTGATCACCAGCATCTGGCTGGATATCGATGCTTCAAAAGCAGGTTATGGCGCGGGAAGCACAAAGACCGTTTTCATGCGGAAAGCCAACTACCAGAATGGCATCGCCTCCGGCATTGCGGGTTGGCAGTACACCGGGGATGAGCTTGGCACCTTCGATGGTTCCTTCTACGGGAACTACACAAGTTATTACATCACCGGGTCGCTGTTCAATGCCATGGCGGCATATATTGCCGCAGGCAACAACAGCTTTACGATTTATAATCCGTATCCCAGCGCGTCGTCCCAGGGGTATTCCTACAACTACCTTCAGTGGTCAAGCGTGATCATCACGATCACCTATGAGGAAGCTGTGTCCCAGCCGACCGTATCTTCCTCCTCCGTGAACCTGGGCAGCGCCGTGACGATCTACACCAACCGACAGAGCACCGCGACGACACACACTTTGCTCTACAGCTTTGGCAGCGCCAACGGCATCATCGCGAGCAATGTCGGCGCTTCTGTCAGCTGGACGCCACCCCTCTCACTGGCCAGTCAGATCCCCAGCGCCACCAGCGGCATCTGTACGATTACCTGTCAAAGCTATAACGGCGGGACACTGACGGGTACCCGAACGTGTACGGTGACGCTGAATGTGCCGTCAACCGTTGTGCCTTCGATCGCCTCCGTGACGGTGGAGGACACCAATAGCACAGTCGTGTCCAGGATCGCCGCCTTCGTCAAGGGGCTGAGCACATTGTCCGTCGCCATTACGGCTGCGGGCGTGTACAGCAGCACGATCTCTTCCTACCGCACATCGCTGGATGGCGTGAACTATACGGCGGCATCCTTTACCGCCAGCAAGCGCCTCTCTGCCGCCGGGGATATGACGATGACGGTCACGGTTACGGACAGCCGTGGCCGGACGGCAACCTATACGACCACCTTCAACGTGCTGGACTATTCGCCGCCTTCCATCACAGCCTTCTCCGCAGAACGCTGTAACAGTGATGGATCGGCTGCTCAGCTGGACGGCACGAAGGCCCGGTACTCCTTTGCCGGAAAGGTCACCGCGCTGAGCAACAAGAACGGTCTTTCCTGCGTGGTGTACTACAAGCTGAAGACCGCCACAGCCTGGACGACGGCGGAGCAGATGGCCATCACCAGCTATACGCTGAGCGCCACAAACAAGCTCCTTTCCCAGACCTTTGACGCGCTGTACAGCTATGACCTGAAGGTGCGGCTGACCGACTATTTCTACTATGTGGAACAGGCGGTCAGCATCGGCACCAAGGGTGTCATTCTGGACTTTATGGCGGACGGCACTGGAATCGGCATTGGGAAGGTGGCAGAAACCTCCGGGTACATCGACTGCGGCTGGCCGCTGAAACTGAGTTCCGCGCTGGCGGTTGCCTATGGCGGTACGGGAGCCACATCGGCGGCGAGCGCCATTGCCAATCTCGGCGGGGTAAAGAAAACCGGAGACACGATGACAGGTAACCTGAACATTTCCGGCTATCTTTATCCCTCGCTGCTTCTGCTCCCAACCTATAACGATACCACCAACCGAACGGTTTTTGAGGGCAGCTATGCTGGGGCGTCCTCCTTCGCTGCCTGGGAGGACAGCACGGGCAACAACCGCCGGATGCTGGAAGTCCGCACGAAGGCTTATCAGAACAGTCTCGACTGGGCTGTGCTTCTGCGGGTCTGTGACGCGGGCACCTGGGGCAACTACCGTGTGTTCCATTCCGGCATGGTTTCCGGTGTGCCTGTCGCCAACGGCGGCACAGGGGCCACCACCGCTGCAAACGCCCGGAGCAACCTTGGCACAAACAACGCGGCAAATATCACCACAGGCACACTTCCGGCGGCGAGACTGCCGTTCAAGTACGCCTATGGCTCCACGTCCATCAACGGTTCCAGCGCTACCTATGTGGATTACTCGTCTGCGGGCTTCACATCAACTCCCGTGGTTCTGGTGACCTATTCTACGACGTCGGGCAACTGGTCGGGCGACAACGGTGCGATCAAGGTGCACAGCAAAACGACCAGCGGATGCTATATCGTAGTCGGCGGCAACTTCAGCACAAGCCGTAACGTAGACTGGTTTGCTTTCGGTGTATGACTATGAACAGATATCATTCCCGGGATCAGCCCGCTTCCAATACGGAGGCGGGTTTTTCTATATCAAAATGATTGGAGGAAACGACTATGCGGAACTTTTCTATCGACCTGGTCTGGGCGAAGATCCAGATCGCCATCACAGCCATCGGGGGATGGCTCGGATACTTCCTTGGAGGCATCGACGGCCTGATGATCGCCCTGCTCATCTTTATGACGCTGGACTACATCACGGGCGTGATGTGCGCCATCGTGGACAAGAAGCTGTCCAGCGCCGTCGGCTTCAAGGGCGTCTGCAAAAAGGTGCTCATCCTGTTCATGGTAGGCATTGCGAACATCGTCGATCTGCATGTGATCGGCTCCGGCAGTGCGCTGCGAGGCGCGGTGATTGCCTTCTACCTCTCCAACGAGGGACTCAGCCTGCTGGAAAACGCAGCCTACATCGGTCTGCCCATCCCGGACAAGCTGAAGGCTGTTCTGGAGCAGCTGCATGATCGTGACAAGAAGGAAGGCAAAGACAATACGACCGACCAGGGCGACGGCGAATAAGCTGCCGCCCTCTTTTCATGATTGGAGGAATCATCATGGCGGACAGAATCAATACGCCCTTCACCAATGAGCACTTTGCCGACTGGTGTCAGAAGATGGTCGGTCAGCCTTACTGGTACGGCACCTGCGTCTACAAAGCCACAAATAGTCTGCTGTCCCGTAAGAGCAACCAGTATCCGTCCTCTTATGCGTCCAGCCGCATGTCCCGTTACAAGCAGGACATTGCCAATAAGGCTGTTGTGTCCGACTGCATTGGCGGCTGCAAGGGCTATGCCTGGACAAACGGAGGTCAGGGTGTACTGGAAGCCATCGGGACGGATAAAGCCATCACCAGCAAATATGGCTCCAACGGGTGCCCGGACAAAGGCGCGAACAGCATGTTCTCCTGGGCAAAAAAGAAAGGCATGGACTGGGGCACCATCGACACCCTGCCGGAGATCCCTGGTCTGGCACTGTACAAGGACGGTCATGCTGGGTACTATATCGGCAATGGTTATGCCGTGGAGTGGCAGGGCTTCAACTGGGGCTGCGTAAAGACGCAGGTGAAAAAGCGCCCCTGGACACACTGGTACAAGCTGCCGTTTATCGATTATGGCGATACCAGCGGCGCACAAATCGCTGTGGAGACTGTCACCGTGTACACCCTGGGCAGCAGGCTGCTGAAGAACGGCTGTTCCGGATCGGACGTCAAAGCCCTGCAGGAACTGCTGAACCAGCTGGGTGCCACCCTTGAAGTGGACGGCCAGTTTGGCAGCAAGACAGAAGCCGCCGTGAAGGCATTCCAGAAGAAAGCCGGAGTCAAGCAGGATGGCAAGTATGGTGATCAGACCCACTCTGCTCTGATGGCCGCTGTGGCGGAGGACGATGCCGGGCATCAGGCCATGACGGAAACACAGCCTGAACCGGAGCAGGAACAGCCCGTCGCCGGGCAGACCACTATCCGGGTGCTCATCAAATCCTCCGGCGGCAAGGTGAACATCCGCACGGGCAACGGCACCAGCTATAGCCGCATCACCGCCGTCGCACCGGGCACAACGCTGGAGTACGTGGCCAGTGCCTTCAACGGCTGGCAGGCCGTGAAAATCGGAAGCCAGGTCGGCTGGGTTTCCGGGGAGTACAGCGAGATCACAACTGAATAAATGCCTGGGGAACCTGCTTTTCTAGTGGGTTCCCCCTATTTCGGTGGTGTTCTTTGCAAGAAAAACGAAGTATTTCAATGAAATCCACAGAAATAATTCAAAACAGAGTCAATTCAATGTGAAATTCACAGAAAACGAGAAAAATATGTAGAAAAACCTTTTCCAAATTATTGACTTTCTTTGACCTTAGATATATAATATAGGCACCATCAAGGGAAGGGGATCGAGAGAGAGCCCGAACAAGATGGAATGAATGCGACCCTGCAAGCGTGGCAATGAACCAAGCGTACAAGGCCAATGAATTGGAGGTTTGCATTATGAGTACTTATCTTCCTACCGTGTTTGGTGAAAACCTGTTTGACGTCTTTGATGACTTTGACCGTGACTTCTTCCGTGGGTTTGGGCGTCCGGAGCATGTGCTCTACGGCAAGAATGCCAGCCGCCTGATGAAAACTGATGTGAAGGAAACCGATGAAGGCTATGAGGTGGATGTGGATCTGCCTGGCTTCAACAAGGATGAAATCAAACTGGATCTGAACAACGGTTACCTGACCATCTCCACCGAGAAGAGTTTGAACAAGGAGAACAAGGGTAAGATGCTTCGTCAGGAGCGTTACGTCGGCACCATGCAGCGCAGCTTCTATGTGGGTGAGAGCATTACTGAAGATGACATAAAAGCCAAGTTCGAGAATGGTGTACTGAGCCTGATGATTCCTAAGAAGGAAGCCCCGAAGGTTCCTGAAAAGAAACAGATTTTGATTGAAGGATAAACACACACACTGCAAGCCCGCAGTCTGGTTCTTACGAGCCGGGCTGCGGGCTTGTTTTTTGTTTTGACTACGGGATCAGCTTTCCAAAACCGTATGAATGTTGGTGGGAAGTTCCCTCTTCCAATCCATCCCGATCGGAATCGGTGGAAGCCACCGAATGATGGGCTTCCGGTCTGGAAACTTTGCGCTCCTGGGGCCAACCCAGAAGGTATGCCAGTGCGCTGCCCGCACATGAGGACACGAATAGAATCGTGAGGGTTTACCTTCGGGCAGGGCCTCATTTTTTTATTGTCCCGGTTGCCAAACCAGTCTTTTTTGTCCTGTGGGTTCTGAAGGAGAAGAACGATATAGGCTCCTTCAGATTGGAGCAAACCCATGACAGAAACCCAACGGAAGCGGATTACCAAGCTGCGCCAGCAGGGATTTGGTTATACCGCCATTGCGTCAGAACTTCGGATACCTGTGGGAACCGTTAAGACTTTTTGCCGTCGGAACAACCTGCAGGCTGGGGATCTCGCGAGTGACACACAAATCGAAAATATAGCTGAATCATCGCCGGAGATTGACTTGATAAGTGTCGGAAGCAGAGGTAATAGTACTACTGCTACTAAGCCTGAAAGCCTTGTAAAACCTGGCGTTTCGGATGATCAGCCCATCTGCGAAGTGACGGTAACCTACGCCGATGAACCTGATGAAGCAGCTGTTGCCGACGTGCTGGAAATGCTTAGGAGCGCAAACTACAGGAGGTGATGACATGGCTCGGTTGACAGACGATCAAAAGAAGCAAATGGAGGTTCTCCGTATGAAAGGCAGCGGGTACAAGAGGGTTGCGGATACACTCGGCATTTCTCTCTCAACGGTGAAATCCTATTGCAGAAGACACAGACTTGCTTCTGGCGATGTAATTATGGAAGAACCACGCAGAGAACCTACCCCTCATCATGAGGCAATTACGCGTGCCCCAAAGGCCGAAAAAACAGAACCAGTTTGTGATGTGACGCTGTCCTTCGCGGATGAAAGTGAATTCTCGTTAAGAGATCTTGCCAGCATTCTGGCCCACAGTCCAGTTGGGAGGTGACCTTTTTGAAACGCGTAATTTGCCTCTACCGTGTTTCCACTGTTGGTCAGGTGGATCACGATGACATCCCGATGCAGAAGCTGGCGTGCCGCGAATATGCAGCAACCCATCCCGACTGGGAGATCGTTGATGAGATTTCCGAAAAAGGCGTTTCTGGTTACAAAGTCAGCACCAACGCCCGCGATGCCATCGTGGAAATCAAGAAGCGGGCTGTGACGCATCAGTTTGATGTGCTCCTGGTTTTCATGTTCGACCGCCTTGGCAGACGCGATGACGAGACACCTTTTGTCGTCCAGTGGTTTGTTCAGCAGGGTATCGAGGTCTGGAGTGCCCGTGAAGGTGAACAGCGCTTTGACAACCATGTCGATAAGCTGCTGAACTACATCCGGTTCTGGCAGGCGTCCGGTGAGAGCGAAAAAACGGCCATCCGCGTAAAGACAAAGCATGCGCAGATGGTGCAGGAAGGACAATACCGGGGTGGCCACATTCCATTCGGCTACAAGCTTGAGCATCAGGGGCGTACCAATAAGAAGAATCAGCAGGTACGGGATCTCGTGATTGACGAGGATGAAGCAATCATCGTCAGGGAGATCTTCGAACTGCTGACCAATCACGGTTATGGGACAAACCGGGTTGCACAGCTCTTGAACGACCGGGGCATCAAAACTAAGAGAGGGACAACCCTCTGGCGGGGGACGACGATCCGGTCGCTGATAGAAAATCCTATTTACATCGGCATCTACCACATGCAGGGTGTTCAGTCTGAGCCTTTTGATCATTTGAAAATCATTGATGAAGATCTGTACGCGAAATGCATTCAGACCGTGAAGGGACGTTCGACCAGGAATTACGGTTCTGAATCCTTGACGCCAATCCGTACAGACACTCGCAGCCTGCTAACGGGGATCATTTACTGCGAACACTGCGGTTGCCGACTTTGCTACAATCACCATCACGAGGTACGGAAAAAAGCGGATGGTTCAGATGCTGTTTATGACTACGAGGTTTACCGCTGCTACCGCAAGATTTCATCCAGAAAAACCTGCAGTGGACAGACTGCTTACAAAGCAAATGTTCTGAATGAAGCCGTCGAAACTCAGGTGAAGCTTTTCCTTTCCCGAATCCAGTCAATTCCTCAAGAACGACTGATGCAGCTTGCAAGCGCCAGGAACGAGGAAACCTACAAGATCGCCTACAAGCAGGCAGAAAAAGATTTTGAAAACGCGCAAAAACAGGTTACAGCACTGGAAGAGGAGGTCGTCAAAGCTCTGACCGGAGAAAGTCAGCTTGATCTGAGCATCGCCAATCAGATGCTGCTTAAGCATCGTGGAAAACTTGAATCAGCGCAGAAAGCAATGAATGATGCAAAGGCCAAGCTTGAAGCTGAGCAGGAAACTGCCAGGGAAACAAAAGCCGAAGTCGATGAGCTGCTCTCTTGGGCTGATTGTTATGAAGCAGCTGACATCAGCACAAAGCACGTGATTGTCGCCAGGCTAATTGAGCGGATTGACATTTCAAGCGGTTACAAGGTACACATTAAATTCAGAATTTCGCTGAAGCAGTTCCTCGGTCAGGCCTAAACCTGATCGGGGATTTTTTTTGCAGGGCTGTGACCCTGCTTTTTTTGTATATGGAAAGTGTGCTTGTCCGGCATATCGTTCACACCCATGATAGCATTTCGTTCACGTCGATTCTGGCAAGCCGTTCACACCCACGCTGACATTTCGTTCACGTCGATTCCAACAAGCCGTTCACATCTACACTGGCACTTCGTTCACATCGACTCGACGTGA
>Ga0209607_1001231_pt1 | contig 21584 bp, 18 predicted proteins | sample AD_UKC117_MetaG_FD_184413 | JGI IMG/M metagenome (GOLD analysis project Ga0209607, IMG submission 184413) | Active sludge microbial communities of municipal wastewater-treating anaerobic digesters from Hong Kong - AD_UKC117_MetaG (SPAdes)... | ecosystem: Engineered > Bioreactor > Anaerobic >... | reverse complement strand
TGACCTGCTCGGCGGGGTTGGGCGGCAACATGCCTTCGTTGATCCCGGCGTAGGGATAGTCCCGGCAGGCCCGGAAACGGTGGATGGAATCGTAAATCACCGCTCTGATGCCAGCCTGGTTCAGTGCCGGAATCATCCGCACATGGAAAGCGGTTTCCGGCGGAAACATCACGCTGGACGCTTCGATGCCGAACGCGGAACGGATAATTTTGCGGTGCCATTCGACCTGCTTGACGATATTGCGGGCCGGTGTCAGCGCCATCAGCGGATGAAAGAAGCCGAATGCCGAGAAATCCACGCGCGGGTGACCCAGCTCGGTCTGTTCCTGGGCCACGGCGCGCAGTTCGTTGTTCCAGCCGCCGAATCGCCCGCCGCACAGGCCATCGGCGGCGCAGCGGTCCAATTGCTCGATCAGCGAGCCGCTCCAACTGGTGGACAATCCGGCGTGAGGCAGCCCGCCGCCGACGTACTGGCGCACGGCGTTCGGAATGAAATGGGTGTAGGGACCGCCGCGCGCCCCGAAGATCGAGTCCTTTTCGCCGTCCCAGTACATGCGGTCGGTGGCGTTGTAGTAGGGCTGATGCATGTGCTTGTGAATGCCGAAGTACAGCTTGACCGGCGCATCGCCCGGTCCGGTTGCCACCCGGACGACCGGCTTGGCCTTGGCGTTCGGCGCGATCCGCAACTGGCGAAACTCCTTGATCCAATCGCCGCCGCCGGCCTGCTGGATGTCGGCCTTGCGACAACCTTCCGCCTGCACGGTGAAGGTGTTGGGCCAGAGCCAGCCGGCGGGGATACTGGCGGCATACTGGTAATCGCCTTCGATCACCGTTTCTTCCAGCGCCTTGCCCGCGATCAGACGTTGTCCCTCGGGCGTATGCAGAATAATCTGCGGGAAGGGGACCGGACCATCGGCGACGAAAGCGATGGAAAACGCCGGATTCTTCCCGGATTCATCGCATTGCAGCGAGTCGGGCAGTTCGATGCGCAGGATACGAGTGAAGACCTCAACCATTGCTTAACCTCATGTGGGTTCCATAGGGATGGAGTGAGTGTAGACCGCCGGACGCAACTTGCCGCCTATACCCCGAAACGGCTGGTTAGCCGCGCAAACCGCTTTGAGCGGCCGGTGGCCTCCTTTACACTTCGCGAACCCGACCAGAAAAATAACCAGTTGATTGTTTTTGTTTTTATCCACTCTTTCAGCAAGGGGCGCGGCGAGTATGTCGAAGATCATGAAATTCACCAAGATTGTGGCGACGCTGGGACCGAATTCCCGCGATCCGGAAACGATCGAGCAACTGCTGCGGGAAGGCGCGGATGTGATTCGGCTGAACTTTTCGCATGGTTCGCTGGAAGATCACGAAATGGCGGTGCGGCAGGTGCGGGAAGCGGCGCGCAAACTGAACCGGCACGTCGCCATCTTTCAGGATCTGCAAGGTCCCAAGATTCGTCTCGGTCAACTGGACGGAGAATTCCTCGAAGTGGGCGCCGGGGAGACGCTGGTGCTGAGCACCGATGAGCTGATCGGCGGTGTGCACGACGGCGTCAAGAAGGTGGCCATCGATCACCGCAGCCTGCACGAGGAGGTCAGCGCCGATGATCGGATTCTGATCGACGACGGCTTGTTCGAGTTCGTGGTCGAACGGATCGAGGGGCACGAGATTTTCACCCACGTGATCAACGGCGGTCGCCTCAAGCCGCGCAAGGGCGTCAATCTGCCCAACATCAAGCTGAAGATTTCCGCGATCACGGAAAAGGATCGACGCGATTTGCAGTTCGCCTACGACCACGGCCTGGATTACGTGGCGCTGTCCTTCGTGCGCGAGGCGGCCGATGTCAAGGAGCTGATCGATCTGATGCTGACCGTGCATGGCCGCAAGCTGCCGATCATCGCCAAGATCGAGAAGCCGGAGGCGTTTCGGCACATCGATGGCATCATCGCGGTGGCCGACGCGATCATGGTGGCGCGCGGCGATCTGGGCGTGGAAACCTCGCCGCAGGATGTGCCGATCATGCAAAAGACCCTCATTCATAAATGCAACCTGGCCGGTAAGCCGGTGATTACCGCCACCCAGATGCTGGAATCGATGATCGGCAACCCGCGTCCGACTCGCGCCGAGGCCAACGACGTGGCCAACGCCATCCTCGATGGAACCGACGCGGTGATGCTGTCGGCGGAAACCGCCGCCGGTCGGTATCCGGTCGAGGCGGTGCGGATGATGAAGAACATCGCCCTGACCGTCGAGACCAGTGAGGTATTCAAGACACTGGTGCGCAAGAATGTGGTGGCCCAGGAATCGCTGCTGTCTGATGTCTGCCCGCCGGTTGAGGATGCCGTTCACTTCGCCACCATCGATCTGGCCGATAAAGTCCGCGCCCGCTATCTGGTGAGTTTCACCAACAGCGGGGCCAGCGTGTTGGGCCTGACCAAGTTTCGGCCGCTGATGCCGTTGATCGCCTTCAGCCCGAAGCCGGCGACCTTGCGCAAGTTGGCGCTGGTGTGGGGGGTGGAGCCGTTGCAATTGGGCGCTGTGCAGTCGGTGGATGATCTGCTGAGTTCCGCCACCGAGTTTCTGCTCAACAAGGGCATGGTGCGGGAAGGCGAGACGGTGGTGTTCACCGCCGGGGTGCCGGTCGGGGTGTCCGGCGGCACCAACATGATCAAGGTGGTGAAGGTGGAGAAGGCGGATTGAGGTGCATTTTTGAAGATATACAACTTCATGCTGGGTGGAAGCGGCACGCGATCCAGGCAGCTTCCGCCAGTTTCTGCTTGAAATGTTTCCATTAGTTGATATGGCAGCGGAATTATCCTAACTTGTTAGAACAATGTGAAAAAATATCAAGCAAATGAGATGTCGTTCAGTTGGGCGTTTTATCTGTGATATATCGGAAAATAGTGTGAATTTGTACTACGTCATCTTTAGCCAAACGCTATAAATTGTCTCTTTTTTAAGACAAGTTAAACGGCCATAGGGTGTTTATTTGGATTTTTTTGATTGATCGATCATGCCTTATCCAAGGCAGCAATCAGTTAGGTTGGGGATCCGATGAGTTTTCAGCCTTCCTCCATGGACGACTCCTCCGAAGCCAATGAAAGCGACGGACGTTTGCGCCGACAGCAATTCCTGCAAATCCCTGGTTATGAAATTCATTACAAGATTGGCAGTGGTGGCATGGCAACGGTATATCGTGCCAGTCAACGATCTCTCGGTCGCGATGTCGCGATCAAGGTATTGAGATGGGAATCCGATGACGACGATCAGTTCGTGCAGCGGTTTAAAAAGGAAGGCCGGATTCTTGCTCAATTACTTCATGCCAATATTGTTACCATTTATGATGTTGGCATTTCCGAAGACAAGAAGCTTTTTCTATCCATAGAGTATCTTACCGGCGGTACGCTGGCGGATCGAATCAAGCTCGGTCTATCGTTCGATTCCGCTATTCAGATTGTAAAAGCGATAGCGAGTGCCTTGGGATATGCCCATGAACGAGGCATCGTGCACCGGGACGTCAAACCTTCCAATATCATGTTTCGCCATAACGGCACGCCAGTGCTCACCGATTTTGGGGTCGCACGGGTCGTTGAATCCAAGACCGCTCATACCATGGAGGGACTAACCGTTGGTAGCCCAGGATACATGAGTCCCGAACAAGCCATGGGCGAGAGCGCTACGCTACAGTCCGATCTTTACAGTCTTGGTGTCGTGTTTTATGAGATGCTTGCGGGGCAGCGTCTATATCAGGCGGAGAATCCTATTTCCGTCGCGATGAAGCATTTGCACTCTCCCATCCCGAAGTTACCTCAGCAGTATGCTTATCTCCAACCTGTTTTAAATAAACTGCTTGCCAAAAAAAGTGCGGATCGATATAGGAATACCCGTGAATTCCTCGATGCGCTTGATGTGGTCGTGCCCAGCGATACGGAGACACAACCAAAAGCAACTGGAAACTTTGAAGATCTGGGTCTCCTGGAATTCACGACGGGCAAGTTTCGCAGTCTGCTCGCAAACCGAAAATCGCGGCTGCCGATCGTTATTACTATCTTTGGCATTATCGTTCTGCTGGTAGTGATTTTTTATATGTTATCGCGAAAATTCACTGATCAACCGGAAATCAGGCCAGCGGTTAAGCCCATCGATTCACTCGAACCGGCGCAACGCATTCAACAGGTCGCGACTTTGTTAAAGCTGGCCGAGGCGCAGCGGAGAATCGGGTTATTGGCGGGTGATTCCAAAGAAGATAACGCAGAGGCAACTTATCGACAGGTATTGACGCTTGAGTCGGAGAATGCCCAAGCCTTAGCCGGCCTCGAAACAGTTGCCGATGAATATGCGCGGCGGGCACGGCAGCAGCTCGCCGCCAACGCCTTGCCGGAAGGCTTGAAGCAGATCGAGTTGGGTTTGGCGGCCTTTCCTCAACATCGGGAGTTGCTGCGGTTGCGGCAGGATGTGGAAGGGCGAATGACTGCGATCCGACTCCAAAAAGCCCGAGAAGAAGAACAACGGCGGTCCCAGTTGCAAGCCGAACAATTCCTTGAACAGGCGCGGAGCGATTTCCAGGAAGGCTTGTTGGAAGTGAGCCTGGTGCATATCGAGCAGGGTTTGTTGGCGGTGCCCGATCATCCGGATTTGCTGACCTTGCGCGAACAGGTGAAGGCACGACTGGTCGAGCAGCAACGCCAAGCAGCAGCGGAGCAGCGGCGGCGTGAGGAAGAGGCACGGCGGCAGGCGGAGGAAGCCAAGCGACGGCAACAGGAAGCCGGGCGGTATTTGGCGCAGGCGGTGGAGGCTCAGCGCAAGGGTGAATATGCAGCCAGTGGATCGTTGATTGAGAAGGGCTTGGATGCGGTTCCCAATCATGTGGAGTTGTTGCGTTTGCGGGAAACGGTGCGCGCGCAACTGGTGGAGGAACAGCGGCGACAAGCGGAGCAGGCGAAACGTGAGCAGGATATTAAGACGCTGTTGCAACAGGCCGAGGTGCATTGGCGGGCAAAGCGTTTGACCGCGCCGGCGGGGAATAATGCGGAAGCGGCGTATCGACAAGTGCTCAAGCTGGATGAGCGTAATACCGAGGCCCAGGCGGGATTGGAGCGGATTGCCGGGGAATATCTGCAACAGGCGCGACAGCGACAATCAGCGGGCGCGTTGCAGGAGAGTCTGGGTTTGATCGATCAGGGTTTGGCGGTGGTGCCGGACCAGAAGGAATTGCTGCGGTTGCGCCAGGAGGTGGAACACGGGATCGCCGAAGCGAAAGCTCGGCAGGAACGGGAAGCCACGCGGCGGTTGCAGGCCGAGCAGTTTTTAGCGCAGGCCCGAAGCCGGTTTAAGGAAGGCGCATTGGAGATCAGTTTGGCGCATATCGAGCAGGGTTTGTTGGCGGTGCCCGATCAGCCGGATTTGCTGGCTTTGCGCGAACAGGTGAAGGCGCAAATTGCCGAACAGGCGCGGCAGCAGGCGGAGGTGATCAAGCGCCAGCAAGAGGAGGGGGCGCGGCGGCAGGCGGCGGAGGTGGAACGGCAGCGGGCCGAGCAGGCGCGGCAACAGGCGGAAGCGCTCAAGCGCCAGCAAGAGGAAGAGGCGCGGCGGCAGGCGGCGGAAGCGGAACAGAGGAAAGTTGAACAGGCCCAGCGTCGGCAGGAGGCCGATCAGTGGCTGGTGCGGGCGGTCGAGTTGCGGCGCAAAGGTGACCCGGCCGCTAGCTTACAGCAGATCGACAAGGGTTTGGCGTTGGCGCCGGACCATGAAGGCTTGACGCGCTTGCGCCAGGAGGTGAACGCCGAAATCGCCGCGCAGCAACGCCAGCAGGCCGAGCGGGAACAGCGCGAACGAGAGATCGCCAGTCTGTTGGAACAAGCGGACACGCATGTGCAGGCATGGCGGTTAACGACGCCGGCGGGAAACAATGCGCAAGAGACCTATCAGCAGGTGCTTAAGCTGGATGCGGGTAATGCTCAGGCGCAGGCGGGATTGAAACGGATTGCCGAAGGGTATTTGCAACTGGCGCAAAAGCGGCGGGCGGCAGGGGCGTTGCAGGATAGCTTGACGTTTATTGAGAAAGGCTTGGAGGTGGTTCCGAAGCACGCGGAACTGTTGCGCCTACGGGAGACGGTGCGCGCCGAGGAGTCGGCGGCGCAACAGCGTCAAGAACAGCAGCGCCAAGAACAGCAAAAACAGGATCAGCAGCGCCAAGAACAGCAAAAACAGGATCAGCAGCGCCAAGAACAGCAAAAACAGGACCAGCAACGGAAGCTGGAGCAGCAGCGGCAAGAGGCACAACGTTTGGATCAGCAGCGGAAGCTGGAACAACAGCGGCAGGAGCAGCGGCGTTTAGAACAACAACAGCGTCTGGATCAGCAGCGGAAGCTGGAACAACAGCGGCAGGAGCAGCGGCGTCTGGATCAGCAGCGGCGATGGGAGCGGCAACAGGAGAAGCAACGGCTTCTGGAGCAGCGGAAGCTGGAACAACAGCGGCAGGAGCAGCAACGTAAACTGGAGCAGCAGCGGAAAGAGCCGCCGCCGCGTAAGGAACCGCCGCCAGAATTGAAACCGCCACCACAATCCGAACCGACTAAGCCGCGTGTATTTGGGACATTTTAGGGATGCCGAAATTTTGAATTGGGCGACCTGCGAATAGGGGGCTACCCAGGGTGTAGTAAAGCGGGTCCGTTTCGAACCGATCAACAATATGCAACCGAGGGGAATATGAACGATGAAAACCATCCTGATGAGTTCGGCCGTCGTTTTGAGCATCGCATCGCTGGCAGCTTCGGCGGAAGAAACGAGTTCGAGTTTTTCGTGGGGGAATGTGACCTTTCAGCCGAGGGCATATGTGGGGTATGCGGATTATGAGCTGAAGTCAGGGAATTTTAATTTTATACCGAATGGGGGAGCTGTTTATCATCGTCCTATTGGATTCTTTTTTACTTCACCAGATTTCTCTCAAGTAGATAAAATTCAATTTTCTGGTGTCTTGGGTGGAATTGGTGGAACTATAGCATCTGGACCATTTTTTGGTGATTTTTATTATCAATCTACAGCTAATGAAGTGGCAACTAAAAGTCAAGAAGAGCATGGCTTATTAGATTATAGCTATGATTATAGCTATGGTGATGGTAATGCAAAACATGAAGATTGGGCCTTATCATTAGGTTATATGATTACCGACCAATGGTCGGTATTTGCTGGTTACAAATCTGGAAAGACTGATTTTGATCAGATAAATTTTGCTCAGATAAATTTTGCTCAGATTGATAATGGAATTATTAATGCAACAATTAAATTAGATGGTAACTTTGAACAAAGCGGCCCTTTTTTAGGAACAGCCTATTCTTTACAATATGGTCCTGGTGTACTCACGTTCAGAATAGCTTATGCTTATCTAGATGGCACCGAAAAACAGGCCATTGATGAGGAGACAGCAGATCCTTATTTTGGGTTTAAATATAATTTAGATCATAAGCTTGACGGTAATTCAAACGCTTTCTCTTTAGGAGTGTCTTGGACACAACAGATAACCGATGCTCTCGGAGTATCAGTTGGTGCTAATTACCACCGATATAAATTTAATCTGTCAGGAGGTGGGCAAAGTGAGTACTATGACGGACAACAAATTGGTTCAACTGAAATTACCGGTGGATCTCTAACTGAAAGTTTATTTACCTTGACAGCCTCTTTAATTTATCGTTTCTAGCAACGGATTAGCTTAAGCCCGTCTCAGCCGGCGGGCTTTACCATGGAAAAATAGCCTCTATAACAACCTGAACCCACCAAACTGTGTATTTTTGATAAAAATCAATGAAGTGCAACCCAATGGAGTACAAAGCCATGAAAACCATCCTGATGAGTTCAGCCGTCGTTTTGAGCATGGCGTCGCTGGCAACCACGGCAGAAGAAATGAGTACCAGTTTTTCTTGGGGGGATGTGACCTTTCAACCGAGGGCGTATGTGGGGTATGCTGATTATAAACTTGATTCGGGTGTTTTTACCTTTACTGAGGGAGATTCTCTCCCACTCTCTGGTCATCTAAATTTTGATCATGATAACCATGACAAGATCGAATTTTCAGGGTTGATTGGTGGTATTGGAGGAACTGTGGGGTATGGACAGTTTTTTGGTGATTTTTATTATCAGTCTACCCTCAATGAAGTAGCTTATTCTGGCTATTCAACGCAAGAAAGACTGGTAGATGAGCAAACTGGAGAAACACAACTCGATTTTAATTATAATAGAGGAGATGTTAAGGCTCAGCACGCAGATTGGGCCTTATCCTTAGGTTATTTAATTACTGACCGATGGGCAGTATTTGCCGGATATAAATCAGGTAATACCGACTGGGATCAGCCAATACAACTTATTGCGATATCCCCAATTTCTGGTTTGATAGAGAATGCTAAAATAAGCGGTAAATTCGATCAGGATGGTCCATTCTTGGGAACTTCCTATTCTTTTCCTATTGGCCCTGGAGCACTTACGCTTAAAGCAGCCTATGCCTATTTAGATGGCGCTTATAAGTGGAGTTTCAATGATTATAGCCTAATAGATGACATGTCTCAAAGTGTTTATCTGAATTTAGATGGCCATTCTAATGCCTTCTCCATTGGGGTATCCTGGACACAGTCTTTGACTGATAATCTGGGATACTCCATTGGGGCTAATTACCACCAGTATAGATTTGATATGTCTGGGACATCCACTGCAACAGAGCAGAACACTGGGGAACTGAACCAAGATGTTACTGGAGGTTCTCTCACCGAAGATTTATTCACGCTTACTGCCTCTTTGCTCTATCGCTTCTAGTGATACACTACCCCGAGCCCGTCCCATTTGTGGTGGGCTTCTTTATGGCTTTCTATCCGGGGGTAGGCAAAGCAGTAATAGCAATGAGGGCAATGTAACGATTAAAAATGGTTCAATGACTGAAACGCTGTTCACTTTTACCGCAGCCATCATCTACCGTTTCTAATAATGGCCCCCTAAACTCGCCTCAGTCAGTGGGCTTCTCTCTTGGAGAATAATCATGATGCGCAAACACTGGCTAATCCTGAGCAGGATGGTCTTAGCGTTCGGCATTCAAAGTGCGTTCGCCGGCGAAGCTTGGCTGGCGATTACCTCCGAGCCACCGGGCGCCGCAATCGCGGTGGACAACGCCTATCGCGGCATGACGCCCCAGCATCCGGGTGATGTTCTGCGCATCCGGGTTCCCGAAGGCACGCGCAAGATCGAGGCCAGCGCACAAATCGATGGTCAGAATTACACGGCCCAACGAACCGTGAAAGCGCGCGGCACCGGGGAAACCGCCGTAAAACTCCAGTTGCGCGCTGCACCCGTACCGGTTCCGGCCGTTCCGGCAGCCTCTACGCCCCATACTGGCAAACCGTGGTGGTCTGAATGGGGCCTTCTGCCCGGCAACGTGGAAGTGCCGGGGCGGAATTTCTAGATCGCGGCATTTATCTCCGGAGATGGATCTCGCTCCGGTATATTGAGAGCCTGCATGGCGATTTTGCCGGGCATGGATGCAGGGCGGAAACCCGGTGTCACGGGCTTGTAGTGCTCGGGTTTCATTCAACAAATCCTCGGCAATTGTTCCCCGCTCAGCCAGTCCACCAGCCGACGTCCGCCAAACACCGTCTCCATCTCCACGAAGCCGTGCGAGTCCGCCACCACCTCGCCGATCAGAGCCGCTTCCCGGCCCAGTGGATGGCCGCGCATCGCCGCCAGCAGGGTGTCCGCCGCCGCCGCCGGGCAGATCGCCAGCAGCTTGCCCTCGTTGGCGACGTAAAGCGGGTCTAGCCCCAGAAACTCGCACAGTGCTCGCACCGGTTCTTTCACCGGAATCGCCGCCTCGCGTAGCCGCATCCCGACTCCGGACTGGCGGGCAATTTCGTTCAGGGCGCTGCTCAAGCCGCCACGGGTGGGGTCGCGCAAGCAGTGAATGTCCGAAACCGCCGCCACCATCGTCGCCACTAATCCGTGCAAGGCGGCGGTATCGGACTTGATGGACGTATCGAAACTCAGGTTTTCCCGTTGCGCCAGCACCGCCATGCCGTGCTCGCCCAGCGAGCCGCTGAGCAGCACCGCGTCGCCCGGTCGTGCCCGGTTGGCGGAGATGTCCACGCCCGCCGGAATCACGCCGACGCCGGTGGTGGTGATGAATACCCCGTCGCCTTTGCCACGTTCCACCACCTTGGTGTCGCCGGTGACGATGGGCACTTCCGCGTCTCGCGCCGCCCGTGCCATCGATGCCACGATGCGTTGCAAATCGGCCAGCGGGAAGCCTTCCTCCAGGATGAAGCCGGCAGCCAGATATAGCGGCCGTGCGCCAGCCATCGCCACATCGTTGAGCGTGCCGTGCACCGAGAGACAACCGATATCGCCGCCGGGGAAGAATAGCGGCGAGACCACATGGCTGTCGGTGGCCATCACCAGCCGACCGGTCGGCACGGTCAAGCGGGCGCAGTCATCCTGGGCGCGCAGCCAATCGTTGTCGAAGGCGGCCAGAAACAGTTCCTCGATCAACTGGGCCATCGCCCGGCCGCCGCCGCCGTGACCGATTTCGACGCAGCCCCGAGTGAGATCAAGCTTGCGGGCGTAGGTTTCTCGCCGGGGGCTCACGCGGTCACCGCCTGCCGGAATCGCCCATAGTGATAGTGTGCCGCGCAGGCGCCTTCGGCCGAGACCATGCAGGAACCCAGTGGATGATCGGGGCTGCAGGCGCTGGCGAACACCTTGCACTCTTCCGGGCGCTTGACGCCACGCAACACCTCGCCACAGGCGCAGGCCTTGTGGTCGCTGGCCTGAATCGCGGGCACGGCGAAGCGGCGCTCGGTGTCCCAGTCGGCGAACGCTGGTCGGATGGCCAGGGCGCTGTTCGGCAGTTCGCCCAAGCCGCGCCATTCGAAGCTCGGGCGGACCTCGAACACCTCGTCCATCCATTGTTGCGCCTTGCGGTTACCGTCGACACCGACCGCGCGGGTGTATTCGTTTTCCACCCGAGCCTCGCTGGCGTTGATCTGGCGCACCAGCATCAGAATCGACTGCAACACGTCCAGCGGTTCGAAGCCGGCGATGACCAGCGGCCGGCGGTATTCAGTGGCGACAAACTCATAGGCGCGTGTGCCGATGACAGTGCTGACGTGCGCGGGGCCGATGAAGCCGTCAACCCCGCCGACGCCACGAGGCGCCGCTTCTTGAGGAGACGAGGAAAGATCGGTTGCTAGCAGCGCCCGCAGCGCTGGCGGGGTGAGAACGTGATTGCAGTACACGCTGAAGTTGCCCAACTTCTCACGCCGGGCTTGCCGGAGGACGACAGCGGTGGGCGGCGTGGTGGTCTCGAAGCCGATGGCGAAGAACACGACGTGACGGTCGGGATGGGCGCGGGCGATCTCCAGCGCATCGTTGATCGAGTACACCATCCGCACATCCGCGCCGCGCGCCTTGGCCTTGAGCAAGGTGTCGCCCTGGGTGCCGGGGACGCGCAGCAGGTCGCCGTAGCTGCACAGCATCACCCGCTCGCGTTCCACCAGATTGATCGCGGCCTGTAATCGTCCGCTCGGCAGCACGCATACCGGACAGCCAGGGCCATGAATCAGGCGCACTTCGGCCGGCAACAGGTCCTCGATGCCATGGCGGCAGATGGCGTGGGTGTGGCCGCCGCAGAATTCCATCAGCGCATACCGTCGCTCAGGCTCGATCTCCCGCCGGATGCGGGCGGCCAGACCTTGCGCCAGTCGGCCATCGCGAAATTCATCCAGGTATTTCATGGTTGGCCACCTCCGAGAATTCGGCGATTAGTCGCAGGGTTTCCGCCGCTTCTTCCGGGTCCAGGCGGTTGAGGGCATAGCCGACGTGGACGATGACGTAATCGCCGATTTGCAAGTCGTCCACCAGCGCGGTGGAAATCGTCTTGCGCACGCCGCCCATGTCCACCACGGCGTGCTCGATGTCGACCAACTCGATGACCTGCGCGGGAATGGCGAGACACATGCCGGGGACCTCCACAAGGGCACAACATGAGACGGGACAGACGATACGACGAGTTCTCTACATCTTAGACCACCCACCGTACCCGCGAGGCATTCCCGTCGATGACCAGCCAGCGCCGAGTTGGGCACAGGGGTATTAATCATCGTTTAAGGTTGGCGTGCTAGGATCTGAATCCCACAGAATAATAGAGGGAAATTGAATCATGAAGAAACGGTTTGTTTTCGGATTACTTGGCATGACAGCGCTGACTGGCGTGGTATTCGCCGTCGAAGGTCAGTGGCAGGCCCTACCAGAGAAAGCGCCTGAGCCCGCCGACAATCCGACCACCGAAGCCAAGGTGGCGCTTGGCAAGATGCTGTATTTCGACACGCGTTTTTCGTCGACCGGCACGGTATCCTGTTTTTCCTGTCACAACGTGATGGAGGGTGGCGACGACCACCGTCCCACGTCGATCGGTGTCCACGGCCAAGTGGGTGGGCGCAACGCGCCAACGGTTTGGAACTCGGCTTTCCTTTCCGCGCAGTTCTGGGATGGTCGCGCGCCTTCGCTTGAAGAACAGGCCAAGGGGCCACCGACCAACCCCATAGAAATGGGTATGGCGAATCTGGACGCCACGATTGCCCGCATCCAGGCGATTCCGGGGTACAAGCCGTACTTTGCAGCGGCGTTCGGCCAGGGCGATACCGTGACCATGGACAATGCCGCTAAGGCCATCGCCGCCTACGAGCGTACCCTGATCACGCCGGATAGCGCCTATGATCGCTACGTCAAGGGTGACAAAAAGGCCATGACCGAACAGCAAGTGCGGGGCATGGACACTTTCGCTAAAACCGGTTGCACGGCCTGCCATTCTGGTCCCACCTTCAGCGGTTCGGCCAATTTGCCGATGGGGCAAGGCTTTTTCATGAAATTTCCGATTTTTCCCGGCAGCGTCTACGAGACCAAATATAAGCTGACCGAGGATTTGGGACGCCAAACCGTCACTCAGCAGGATGCCGACAAACACCTGTGGCGGGTGCCGACGCTACGGAACCTGACCTACACCGCGCCCTACTTCCACAATGGTTCGGTGCAGAGTCTGGATGAAGCGATACGAGTGATGGCCAAGACTCAGCTCAACAAGGAGCTGACTAAGAACGAAGTGCAGGACATCGTTGCGTTCTTGGGGGCGCTGGATGGTCCCTTCCCGCAGCAGACCATGCCGCGGTTACCGCCGACGCCGGGCGACCTGTTGACGGGAAACTAGGCGCACTCATGCACCACGCGGCGCGCACCGGTCGGCCAGCAGGCCGTGGTGGCCGGTTCGCCCGCCGTTCCTCGTAAATCTCTCAGCTCCGGGGCAAGGGTCAGCTCGGTTCGGCCAGCATCGCCACCCACGCCTAACGCAAGTTGAGACCACCGTCGTTGGGTGGTATCCATCAACCGCCGTACCTTGCGATTGCCCTCGGCGCCGACCGCGCGGGTGTATTCGTTTTCCACCTGAGCCTCGCCCGCGTTGATCTGGCGCACCAGCATCAGAATCGACTGCAACACGTCCAACGGTTCGAAGCCGACAATGACCAGCGGTCGGCGGTACTCGGCGGCGATAAAATCATAGGCGCGCATGCCGAAGCGATTTCACTCGGTTTCTGGTTGCGGGGGAGTCGGCTCGAAACTTTGCAGCGTCATGAAGGTCATCAAGGCACCCCAGCTCTCGAAGCCGATGGCGAAGAACACGACGTGATGGTTGGGCTGGGCGCGGGCGATCTCCAGCGCATCGCTGATCGAGTACACCATCCGCACATCCGCACATCCGCGCCGCGCGCCTTGGTCTTGAGCAAGGTGTCACCTTGGGCACCGGGAACGCGCAGCAGGTCGCCGTAGCTGCACAGAATCACCCGCTCGCGTTCCACTAGATCGATTGCGGCCTGTAACCGTCCGCTCGGCAGCACGCACACCGGACAGCCGGGACCGTGAATCAGGCGCACTTCGGCCGGCAACAGATCTTCGATGCCATGGCGGCAGATGGCGTGGGTGTGGCCGCCGCAGAATTCCATCAGCGCATACCGTCGCTCAGGCTCGATCTCCCGCCGGATGCGGGCGGCCAGACCTTGCGCCAGCCGGTCATCGCGAAATTCATCCAGGTATTTCATGGTTGGCCACCTCCGAGAATTCGGCGATCAGTCGCAGGGTTTCCGCCGCTTCTTCCGGGTCCAGGCGGTTGAGGGCATAGCCGACGTGGACGATGACGTAATCGCCGATTTGCAAGTCGTCCACCAGCACGGTGGAAATCGTCTTGCGCACACCGCCCATGTCCACCACGGCGTGCTCGATGTCGACCAACTCGATGACCTGCGCGGGAATGGCGAGACACATGCCAGGGGACCTCCAAAAGCACGACATGTATAGAGGCAGGGCAGGGGACATGGGATAGAGGAAAATATCCGATGCTCGGTCATAGGTATATGCCGATATCGAGGCCATCAAAATATTCTGTGGCATCAGCTAAACTTGAATCAATTTTTTGCTGCCTTCTTCAATCGATACCTAGCACGAACCGTCTTGAGCCGTTTACGAATCATAAGCCTCCGGTTTTACTGGTGGGCAATAATTCACTTTCGGTTTCGCTGGAGATATAATGTCAATTTCCCTTCACATACTCATGTTGCCTCAATGGCTGGCTATCTTTCTGTTGGTAGCCATTGCTATTTCTTTCTCGATCGCGGGATTTTTAGCAGTTCACCGCTTTGTACCGGTTAAAGTCAGACAGATTCACAATGATGTGGCGGGTTTCGTTTTTGCAACTTTAGGTGTCACTTACGGCGTGCTATTGGCGTTTGTGGTGATCGTCGTATGGCAGCAGTACTACGATGCCGAGGAGAATGTCGCAAACGAGAGCAGCACCGCCTTGATCCTATATAAAAACATCGCGGCATATCCGGATAAAACAGCTTCCAATGCCATGGAAAAGGCATATTTAAGGTACATCAGCCAAGCCGTTGGGGAACAGAATACCCTGCTTGCCGAACGGTCATTCGAAGGTCCGACAGGCGCCGTAAATAAGTTGCTCGGCCTGATCGACAATATTGTTCCGGACAGCGAACACGAGCAGATTTTGTATACTCAGATTCTTCAAAACCTGAACGACTTGGTGAAGTATCGCAGTCTTCGCCATCAGGCCGCTTACGAGGAGTTACCGAGTTCGATTTGGCTCGCGCTCATAGTCGGAGCCGCCGTTACCATCAGCTTCACATTCCTGTTCGGAACCGAGAACGTCTGGGCGCATATCATTATGATGTCCTTATTGGCGGCTTTGATTGCGGTCGTGACCTATGTGGTCATCGAGTTGGATCACCCCTCGACGGGGGCTGTCAACATCGGCCTACCGCACAGTTATTCAAGAATCCTCGAATTTGCGAAATCCCAGCAATAAGTACACGTCGGTTTTGGCGCGCACAGTAGGGCGGGCACATTCCTTGAGCCCGCCTTGGGCGAGATCGCTTAGATCCAACTGATCTCGTCGTTGAGTTCGCTGGATTCGATGGCGCTTTTCACCACTGGATTGGCACCAGTCACGGAGAGTTTGAAGGCCGATCCAAAATTCTGTTTGCTGAATACGAGGTAACGCAAAACCTCGCTGCTGATGGAATCCAACTGCGTCATATCGAACACAATAGCGACAGCATCTTGCGCCCGCGCCGCTTCGACCTGTTCTTCCAGATATTTAAGGCCACGCGGCCCGAGTGTGCCTCGCAGGGTGATTTTGGCCATGCCGCCGGTCACTTCGAGCAGATCGGCGGTGAACTTTACGGCGGTCGGTGCGATACGCACGCGCACGGTGATTTCGCCATGCTCTTCGGGTAGTTTCACCGTCAGCGCATCGGCGTCGAAGTCATCGTAGCCATGGCCGTTGATCCACACTTCGCTGATGTGGATACTGCCCTTGGGCAGGATATCCGGTTGCACCCGCAACACGTTGTCCGTGAACCCACCGGGTATGGGTTTGAAATAGAAATCCATGGGCTCTTGGGTGATCAGCAGATTGGTATACACTGCTGACAGATAGGCCAGTTCGAAGGAATGATAGCCGGCCATCGAATGGCTGCCCTTGCCGCGCTCGGTGCCCAATGCATAAGGTTGGCCGTTGGCCAGCACGTTGAAATAGACCCCACCGCTGTCGGTATCCAAAAACCAAGCGTTGTAGAATGCCGAGGACTCGCGAGCGATGCGCAGATGCTCAGGTTCCTTGAGTACGCCATGCAAAATGAGATAGGCCAGGATGCCCTGTTCCTGTTGCCACCAAGCCTTGCGGTCGTGCCAGGCGAAGCGGTGGAATTTCTCACCCGGACCCAGGATGCGCTCGACCACGTCGTACCAGCCGCCGCGCTGTGGATCACCACCCGCCTTGGGCATGAGCTTCGCTATCTTGGTGGCCAGGGCGACGTACTCGTCCTTGCTTTTCAAACTGTGCATGCGCATCAGATTCCAGGCGATCTTGAGATTATGGCCGACCACCGCCCGGTTCTGCTGCCAACCCCAGGTCTGATCCTTGGACCAGTCGTCGTGGAACTTTTCCTGTACGAAATCACTTTCCTCATAATCGGGAAAGCGCTGGGCAATGGTATCGAAGGTGTATTCCAGGAAATCCGCGTATTCCGGCGCTTCGGTCGCCAGCCACAAATTGATCAAATAAGCGGGCGCATGATCGCCGACCGAATTCCAGTTCTTTCGCGCCCGGTTGTGTCCCAGTGTTTCGCTGTGGGGGCTTAGGGTAATGGGATCGATGTGCGAGTAATAACCGCCTTTTTCACTTTTATCCTTGTAGAAGCGGTTGAATAAATTGATGGTGGATTTAATGTCATCCATGATCAACCGGTCGCCGGTCGCCCGATAAGTCTGCGTGGGTCCGGCCAAGGCGTAGATTTGCTCATAGCAGGGGAGGGCGTGGTAGTCGTCACCGAACTCGGAGGCGAAAACCTTCTGCTCAGTACCGTCGTCATTGAGATCGACGGCGTGATACCAATAGCAGATATTCTCGCTATTGTCCTTGAAACGGAAATGGTCACGTAGATATTTGGTGCCTTTTTGCGCGGCTTCCAGATAGCGTTCATCTCCGGTCAGCAAGAACGCCGAGGAAAAACCGTATACCAGCCGGGAAATGGTGTCGGTTTCCTGCCGGCCACTCCGTAATTTCTCGCCGGTCAGTGCCAGATTGGTGCGATACGCGGAATAATCGATTTCTCCATCGCCGAACTCCGCATTGAGATAGAAATCGGCCAGTTGACGAATCTGTTGAATCCACCAATTTTGTTTTTCGAAAAGATATTCATTTTCGGTCCGGCCTAGAAAAACGATGTGTTTGACGTCGAACCGACAATCACCGTCGGTGCCATCTGGATAGAAGATACCGTAGGCGAACAGGAACCTGCCGGGCGTCAGCATCTCCCGCATGGATCCGCTGGCATCGTGGAACGCTTCGCCAAGATTACGGACCAGTTCTGCATAACAATTGACGGCGATATGCACCGTGTATTCGCGGCCATCCGAAGTTTTCAAGCCGAAACTGTCGCTAGCTTGGTCGTAGCTCGTGATATAGCCGGCGATTAGGTCCGAGAAGGTGAAATCGATTTTATTCATATAGCGGGCTCTCCAGCATGGGGGTTACGATATCTTAGGGGCTGTGATATTCGTTGAATCAACGCCTGGCGTTAGGCAGCTTTTTCAATTTCGGTCAGGAAAACTTCCATGAAGCGATCGGTGACGGCCGGATGCTTGCCGGAAATCAGATTACCGTCGAGCACCAGATCGGCCGTTTGGTCACCGTCGAAAATCACCTCGCCTCCGGCGTTTGCCACGTCGCAAATGATATTATGGGCACAGGTTACCTTGCGGTCTTTGAGCAGTAAGGAATCCGCGCAGAATAGCCACAAACTGTGACAAATGGTGCCTATCTTCAGATTTGGCGTGGCGACCGCCTTGCGCAGAAATACCACGGCTGGCGACATGTTGGGTTGGCCCTTGCGGGGATTGGTCTCGTAACGCAGGCGATCGGTGGCATAGGCGCCGATCAGAATGATGCCTTTGAAATCGGCTGGTTGCACATCGTTGAGTTCGGTACTGACGATGACATGTTCTTCCACATAGCCTTCGTCGGGATTCGAGCCGAACGTCAATTCGGGATTGCCCCACAAATGAGAGAGATAGATAACCTGATAACCCCGCTCGGGGAAAAAGGTATTGAATTTGCGAAATTCGGTCTGATCGAAGTGATCTTCGATCAATACTCCGATCTTGCCTTTGACGGGCTCGCCGAGAATACCTCGGACCGGATCTTTAGCCATGATCACCTTCCTCGATAGTGGATACGAAAACAATTCCAATTCAGCCGAAATCCTTGGCCACGATTTGTTCCATGCAACGCTCAGCAATGGCCGCAATGGTTAAGGCGGGATTCGTGGCTGCGGTACATCCCGGTATGAGCGCGGCATCGACCACATAAAGCCCTTGATAACCCTGTACCCGACCGTACATGTCGCATGCTTTGCCCAATATCACCCCACCGCAGGGATGCGCCGTAACTCCAGCGCCAGCTTGGGTTTTATCGTGAGCGACGCTTTGATTGCTCGGTTCCGGGAAGCCATTGATCGGGCAAAAGTAATGACCGAAAAAATTAAGGCTGCCCTTAACCGGCATTTCATAGGGATTGTTATCATCCAACAAGGCGTAGGTCAGATTGACCGCTTCCAGCATTTTTTGATTGCCGGGCGAATCCAGACGGAAGGTCAGGCGTGCCTGATCAGTGTCGGGGTCATAGTGAAAAGCGCCCAGATCGGCGGGTAGCGTCATGCCGAGGGTCGTCAATGTACCCTCGGGTGCATCCCATTCCGGAAACACGATGAGCGCCTGCGGCAGAATCGGATTATCGTGATGTTCGATAATGATCGAGGCTGGCCCTCCTTGTCCTCCGTTGGTGCGCGCGGATACTTTGCGGGTGGCGAAGGTGTCGCCGTTATTGCCCCAGAATTGACCCACGTAGTCGTTTAAGGCCGGCAGTTTACCGGTGGCCTTGGCTCGTACCAGCATCTTCGAAGTGCCCATGGAACCGGCCGCCAGGAACAGCTTGTTCGTCACGAAAGTCTTGGTTTCTTGTACTTCGCCCTGCTCGTTGATGCGATCGCAAGTGATCCGATACTGGTTTTTACTCTCCTCGGCGATCTCGGTCACCTGATGCAGGGCAAGAATCTCGACACAGCCTGTTTCCTGGGCCAGGGCTAGATAATTGTGATCTAGGCTGCGTTTGACGCCGCTGTTGATGCCATACCAGATTTCGCCGACGGTGGCCGCCGGTTTTTTTTCGCCTTGCAGTTCCTGACGAACCACGTCCCAGTCCGAACCCAGGTCAGCGCGGCGGACCTTCATGCCGGTCAAGGATGCTTGTTCCGCCATGACTCGGGTCGATAAATAATATTCGGATTCCAGCACATCACCCGGAATGGGCGAAGGCTTGATCACGCTACGTACCCGAGGGTAATAAACGGCATCCATTTCATCGTAAGGGATTTCCGGCGGGAAAACCCGATTCCAGTTGGCGCGGCTTGGTTGGTAGAGCACCGTATTGTAGACTAGCGAACCACCACCGACACCTGCCGCGCACCATACGGTAATGCCGTCCTCGATATGCCGTTCCAAAAGACCGACGTATTTGTTGATCGGTTTGGGCTCGAACATCACCGTTTCATCGCTCAGCCAGGCGGCCCGTCCATCCGGTTCTCGATAAGTGCAAAACGTATCCTGTCGATCGGTAATCGGCCACCATTTGCCGCGTTCCAGGACTAGCGTTTTTATCCCTTTTTCCGCAAGTCGGTAAGCCGCAATGGAACCACCGAATCCGCTGCCGATTACAATCGCATCATAGTGCTCTTCAGCCATTGATTATTCGCCTCACCTTAGTGTATTTTTGGGGCTTTGTTGCATAAATCAGTAACCCATTGATTGGTAATCATATTTTTCATGAGTGGTATTCTTAAATACTTATAAGTATCAATTGGTTATCCTTATTTATGCAACAAAGCCTATTTTTGGCGGTGTGATGGGGTTAAGTCTCTCTGTTCCCAGTTATGGTTTCGGACTGGGTAAAGCAAGGCAATTCCACCCACGCATTTCTAGGTTTTAATTAGTTTAAGAAGTTCTAGGCTGGCAAAAACATCGCGACAGAATGTGATGTTGTTCGCTCTTGAAATGACAGCCACCACGATGTCCACGCCGTACCCAGCAAACGCTGCCTTTCGCGATCGCCTCATGGGTGGTGTCGTCCATACAGGCCCACTCGAAGTGTACGAATTCGCTGTGAAATATCACGATCGGCCAGTCATGGTGACACCCGGCTGAGCGATCAGTGCCCACCAGTGCTTTCTCGTACTTTCTGTTCGCTGACTCTATAATAAGGACCGTCCTGGCAGAAATACACGAGATCGTCACGATACTCGGCAACCAGAATGTCACCACGCCCTTGGCGCAGTGCTTCGCAATGAGTCGGCAACCAAGCTTTATTTTCCTGCTCGATCTGCTCGGCTGGATAATGAGTGTTAATCGCTGGCAATACCGCTTCCTTCATCGCAGCGAAACGCAACCCCTCATCGATCAACTGTGATCGAAGTGGTTCAGAGACGGGGTCCAGCTTGGAATAGTCCGCACTCAGTCCTTCATAATGATTTTGTCTTGCCATGCTCGGTCTTCCTCTACATGAGTTGAGATCGATCTCCGCCGAAACGCGGAGCGGAAGGGATCACGATAGCTCACTTGGAAATCAACACCACGACGCTACGCCCATTTACCGAATATCGGTCGGTGGTAATCTCGGGTTCCTGACCTAGCATCATGATGTCATCGGGGGATTCCAAACTGGTATCGATGGCTCGATACCATTTACGCCTTAAAATGGGCGGGATGGCAAAACTCAATGGTTCCCAATACATATTCATCATGAGATGAATATCCGCTTCGTCACCCATCCCACCGGAAGTGGCCGCCAAGACACGGGCATTGGGATCATCCCAGTTCGGTTCATTCAGTTCGCAGCCATGCCAAGCGATATCGGCAAGCCCACGTTCGTTGACGACTCCCGTGAAATAACGGGAACGGTGCGCCGTATCATGGCGCAGTCTAAAGGCGATCAGTTCCTTCCAGAATCGAAACAGGTTCTTGTGCTTATCGGCCAGATTCCAGTCGAACCAACTGATTTCGTTATCCTGGCAATAGGCGTTGTTGTTGCCTTTCTGGGTACGTCGTACTTCGTCGCCCATGACCATCATCGGGACACCCTGGGACAGCATCAGCAGGGTTGCGAAGTTCTTGACTTGCCGGTTGCGCAGGGCCTCGACGCCGGCATCGTCCGTCTCGCCCTCCACCCCGCAATTCCAACTCAGATTCTCATTGATGCCGTCGTTGTTATGTTCACCGTTTGCCCAGTTGTGCTTGTCGTTGTAGGCGACAAGATCATTCAGGGTAAAGCACCCGATTACCCATAACTTCCAACTCATTGTATAAGACATAAATTTTTGTGAGGGAGTGGGAGTGGGACATGAGTTGGGCAGCACAGGAGTTTGAGGGGTTAGAGTTGGG
>Ga0209607_1001228_pt1 | contig 21591 bp, 15 predicted proteins | sample AD_UKC117_MetaG_FD_184413 | JGI IMG/M metagenome (GOLD analysis project Ga0209607, IMG submission 184413) | Active sludge microbial communities of municipal wastewater-treating anaerobic digesters from Hong Kong - AD_UKC117_MetaG (SPAdes)... | ecosystem: Engineered > Bioreactor > Anaerobic >... | reverse complement strand
GCCCGCGTGGCTGCCAGGATAGGCCAGCGTGCTGCCCAACCCATCTCGCTCAGCGGATGGTGCTCGGCCAGGCCCAGCAGTTCCGCCGCCCAGGTGTACTCGCCTTCTTCGGCCAGCAAAACGGCCGTCAGCGGCAGCAGCCACAGCGGCGCGGCCGCCAGTTGCAGCGCATCCACCTGCCGCAAAGCGCCGCCCAGCGCCAGACGCGATTCCGCCAGACGCCCCTGGCCGCAAAACGCCAGGCTCAATCCCCAGTGGGCCAGCACCAAACCCACCGTATTGTTGGTCGGATTGGCCAGGCTGGCTTCTGCCCAGGCTTGCGCGGCCGAATAATCACCCTGCACGCTCTGCCACAGGCTCAACACGGCCGCAGCATACGCCGAGGTGACGGCGTAGCTGATTTTTTCGGCGGTGGAAAGGCTGGCGCGCACGGCCGTATCCGGCCCTTCCCCCTCTCCCCGCAAGAAGGCAATAAAGGCCAGCAGCGCCTGCGAATACGAGACAACCGTCGGACTGTCTGCCGACTGGGCCAGCGCCGCCGCATTCCGCCAACGCGCCTCGGCCGCGGCGTAATCGCCCATACCCAGCAGATACTCGGCCAGATTGGCCTGACTCATAGCGCAGCTAATCTGGTTGCCGCTGGCTCCGGCCAGCTCGCTGGCTGCCAGCGTGTAACGCTGCAGCTCATCCGGCCGGGCCATCATGCCGTAGCAACTGCCCAAACCGATGAGCACCCCCACCCGATAGTAGGTTTCATCCAGCGCAGTGGCCAACGCCAGGCATTTCTCGAAAAAAGGCAGCGCTTCGGCCGGATTTTTCTCGGCATACATGCGGTAGGTACCCACGGCCAGATAGGCGACTAACTGTTCCTCCGGCGCGTCGTGCTGCTCGATGATGGCCACGGCCGTTAGCAGTTCCAGCCGCGCCTCAGGCCACAAGTCCGGGGTGAAGACCCGCAAAAAGACAAAACGTAGCAGCAGCCGCCCATACAACAGCGACGGCCGTTCCTCAGGTGTGGCCGGCGCAAAGGCGGCGACGGCCTGGCTAAAAAATTCCATCCCCTCGTGGTAACGGCCGCGCAAATCGCAAAACACATGCAAACACTCCAGCGCGCTGCCAATGCCTTGAGTGTCCCGGCGGGCCAGCCCCCATTTCCAGGCGGCGCGCACGTTTTCCAGGTCGGCTTCTACCTCGGCCATGGCCGGCGCCTGCCGCCGCCCTTTCACCTCCGCCTCGCGGCTGTGCAAGGCGTTTAAGTAGTAAGCGCTGTGCGCGTCGCGCGTTTTCTCTAGCTCGTCCATTGCCCGCAAATGTTCCAGGCCGTACTGGCGCAGGAGTTCGTGAATCCCGTAACGGCCGTCGGCGTCCACGACAACAAACGAGCTGTTCACCAGGGTGCGCAGCGCGCGCAGGCCCGCGTCGGCTACCTCTCGCGCCGCCTGGCGCGTAAACCCGCCGCGAAACACCGACAGCCGGGCAAAAATTTCCTGCGCCTCCCGACTGAGCCGCGCCCATGAGCCATCAAAGGCCGCCCGCACGCTGCGCTGCCGCGCCGGAATGTCGCGCCGTTCCGTCTCCAAAAAATCCAGCCCGCGTGATATTTCCTCGGCAATTTCGGCAAAGGTGAGCATATTCAGCCAGCCGGTGGCCAGCACCAACGCCAGGGGCATACCCTGCACCAGGCGGCAAATGCGGCTGATGTGCGGCCAATCCTGCGGCTGCAATTGATAATCGGGGCGCACCTGGTGGGTATGGGCCAGCAAAAGCTGCACCGCGCTGTAGGTCGTCGGGTCGCGACCGGCCCCATTGGGACAATCCAGGCCGCTCAGATTGTAAATCACTTCACCGCTCAGATTCAGGTGCTCACGCGAGGTGGCGATGATTTTGCTGGCCGGGGCAGCCGCCAAAATCTCCCCCAGCAGCGGCACACCCGGCAAAAGGTGCTCAAAGTTGTCCATGACGAGCAGCGCCTGCCGGCCACGAAGGAAATCCAGGGCCAACTGCTTCGGTTCAGCGCCGGTGAAGCTGTGAAAGCCCAAACTCTCCGCCAGCGCAATGATGATGTGTTCCGGCGCATCCAGCGGCGCCAGCGGCACGTGATAGACGCCGTGGGGGAAGTGTGCGGCCACGGCCGTGGCCGCAGCAATCGCCAGGCGTGTTTTGCCAATGCCCCCCGGCCCAGTCAAGGTCAGCAAACGGCATTCGGGATCATGAAGCAGAAAGTGCTCCAGTTCGGCCAGTTCCTGTTCGCGGCCGACGAATGGCGTCAGGCCAGACGGCAGCAATGCCGGGGGCACAGCGCCCAGTTCAGCGCTGTCGAACGCGTGCAGCAGTTGTTCGACCATTTCCTGCCAATCCGGCAGGCTGGTCCGGTGGCGCACGGCCGTTACCAACGCTTCCGGCATGGTTTGCAAGACCACCGTGGCCTGTGTTTGTGTCCAATAGCTGCTCGCCGGATGGCGCTCGGCCAGCGCCAGCAGCTCCACTGCCTGAGTGGTATGCTCCGGCCCGAGCAGAGACGCCCAACCCACCATGCCATCCAGAGCTATCGGAGCCAGCCGGTGCCTGTTGGCCAGGACCACAGCCTGATCGTACGCCTCCAGGGCAACGGCCGTTTGCGGCTGGCTGCCGGCGGCGGCCGTGTGCCCCAATTCCAGCCAGACAACGGCCGTTTCCGGCTCGTTGCCCACCTCCTGCCAGATAGCCAGCGCCTCCTGCAGCACCTGCCGGGACAAAGGAAGCCGCCCCTGCAGCCGCACCAGGCGACCCATCTCCGTCAGGCAGGCGGCCAGGTCCGGCTGGTGGCCCATGGCTTTGGCGGCGGCAAAGCCATCGAGCAGCAAATTGTATGCCCGATCCACCTCCCCCTGCCGCCGCAGCGCCGCCGCCAAAATCCACAACACCGCGCCGCTGTCACCGCGGCCAATCTCCCGATAAATCGCCCGGCACTCTTCAATCTTAACCACGACTTCGTCCAATTGGCCCAACTGGAGCACCAGGCGGCTGAGATCGCGCAGCAGTTCTGCCCGGCTGAGCCGGTCGCCAAGCTGGCGGCTCAATTCCAGGGCCTGCTCCAAAAGCTGGCGGGCCGTGGCATAGTCGCCGCGCGCCTGGGCAATGAGGCCCAAATTGGTGGTGGCGTAAATGCGAATGCGCCGCTCGCCTATTTCGTTGCAGGCGGCCAGGCACTCGTTCAGGCGGCTTTCGGCTTCGTCCAAACGGCCGCTGAAGAGGGCGGCGGCCCCGAGCAGACGCAGCGAACCAGCCCGGATCCAGGCGTCGCCGGTTTCCGGGCAGGCGTCCAGGCTTTGTTGGGCGTAACCAGCGGCCGCAGCGAAACGCCCCTTCTGCACCAGCACAAAGGCCAGCCAGGCCAGGGCGAAGGCTTCTTTTTGCCGGTCGATGGGGTCTGCCCGGCGTAGGCGGTCGATGCCCTGGGTCATCAGGGCCAGCCCTTCCTCAAACCAGCCGCGCCGGGCGGCCAGGCAGCCTTGCCCTGCCTGCAAAAAGCCCGGCAAGGTGTGGAGGTCTGGCGTTTGGGCCCGCACGGCCGTTAACGCTTCTAACGCCTGACGAAAAGCCGCTTCGCCTTCGTACAAGACGCCGCGAAACTCGCTGAACAACCAGAAGCATTCGGCGGCGGCGCTCAGAGCGGCCGTGTCGGCGTGATCGACGGCAAAGCTCCAGGCCAGGCGCACGTTGTCGATTTCCGCAGCAATCTCGGCCAGGGCTGTTTGCTGCCGTCCGCCTTTGATATCGGCCGTGCGGCGGGCCAGAAACCCGAGGTAGTAGCCGCTGTGCCGGGCGGCGACCGCGGCCGCTTCTTCCGGATGGTCTTGCAGTTGACCGGCGGCAAACTGGCGGATGAGTTCGTGGAGCTGGTAACGGCCGTCTCGCGTGCGCCCCAACAGCGCCTTATCGATCAACGTTGCCAGAGAGGACAAGGTCGCTCCGGCCACCTGCTGGGCCGCTTCCCGCCGGCTGCCGCCCTGAAAGATAGCAAGCTGGCGCAAAATCGCCTGCTCCTCCGGCGAGAGAGTCTGCCAGGTTTGGGCAAAGATGGCCTGCAAACTGCGGTGGCGCTCCGGCACGTCCCGCGCTGAGGTAGAAAGCAGGTCGAGATTATGCTTCAGCTCGGTCACAATCTCAGCGCAAGATAGCACCCGCACCCAGGGCGCGGCCAATTCCAGGCCCAGCGGCATCCCGGCCAGCAGGCGGCACAGCTCCACCACCGCCGGCACATCTTCCGGCGCGAGGGTGAAGCCGGCGTCGGCGCGGCGGGCGCGCTGGATGAACAGGCGGGCGGCGCTGTACGCCTCCAGGCTGGGCTGATGGGCCACTTCCGCCGCCGAAGCGGGATAAGAGAGGCCTAACACGTCCAGTCCCCATTCTTCCTGAAGGTGCAGACGCTCGCGGGAGGTGACCAGCACATGGAGCGGCGCAGCAATGTGCAGCATATCGGCCACCAGGTCGGCGCCATCTAGCAAATGCTCGAAGTTATCCAGGATGAGCAGCATTTTTTTGTCGCGCAGGTGATGGAGAAGCTGGGTTTTGGGGGTGGCGGCCCCGGAGAACTGAAAGTCCAGGCTGGCGGCTACGGCGGAAATGATGAAGTCAACGGCCGTTGCGCCTGCCAGGGGAATCAAATACACGCCATCGGCAAACGCAGCCAGGGCGCGGCGTCCGGCTTCGAGGGCCAGCCGCGTCTTGCCAATGCCGCCCGGCCCGACCAGCGTCAGCAGGCGGCATTCCGGGTCATCGACCAGCAGTGCTTCGATCTTTTTAAGTTCCTCTTCGCGGCCGATGAACGGCGTGGGCGGCTGAGGCAGGTTGTGGGGCGGCCTGGCCGCGCCGGGCACAGGCCAGGAGGATTCGCCGTCGGCCGTGGCGGTTGGGGCGGCCGGGACAGGCAGGGGGGTGATGAAACGGCCGTCGCGAATGGCTTCCAGCGTGGCGGCTACCTGACGCATACTGCCTGGCCGCTGCTCACGGTCACGGGACAGCATACGCCCCAATAAATCGATCAGCGGCGCGGGCACGTCCGGTCGGGCCTGGTGGATATCGGGCAGCGGGTCGTTGAGAATTTTCACCAGGATGGAGACCAGGCTTTCGTGGCCAAACGGGGGCGCGCCGGCCAACATTTCATACAAGACTGCGCCAAACGACCAGATGTCGCTGCGGTGGTCGACATTGTCACCGTGAATGGCTTCCGGGCTAAGGTAAGCAGGCGTGCCCAACAAAGAACCAGACTGCGTGAGGCTGACGTCGGCTTTCTCCAGACGGGCAATTCCAAAGTCGGTCAGGCGCGGCGTCCCGTCTTCGGCCAGCAGGATGTTGGCCGGTTTGATGTCACGGTGAATGATGCCCAGATGGTGAGCGCGGCTCAAGGCGTCGGCCAGTTCCAGGGAAATAGCCAACGCCTGATCGAGCGGCAGGCGCGGCTGTGTATCGAGCAGATGGCGCAGGCTGCCGCCGGGCACGTATTCCATGACGATGTGGTGCTGGCCAGCCGCCTCAAACATATCCAGCATATGGACGATGTTGGGATGGTTTAGCTGGCGCAAAATCTCGGCTTCGCGCTGGAACCGGGTCAGGAAATGAAGGTCATGGCTGACCAGTTCCGGCTTCAGGCGTTTGATGACGACAGGCGCATCGGTGAGGCGATCGCGTCCCCGGTACAGTTCGCCGTGCCCGCCAATAGCGAGAAGCTCACCTATCTCAAAACGCGGCGGCTCGATGAGCGGCGCGGCCGGGGCAGGCGGCGGAGACGGCCGTCGCCCGGCAGGCGGTTCCAACCGGCGCGTACGCACGGCTTCGTAGAGGTCAGTCGTTTCCGGCTCCGGCGCGATGCCCAGTTCATCCTGGAGGAGGCGCACACATTCTTCGTATTGGCGCAGGGCGGCGGCGTGCTGATCGGCCCAGGCAAAGAGCCGGATGAGGGCACGGTGGGCAGGTTCATGCAAGGAGTCGAGGGCCAGCCAGCGACGGCCGTATTCAATCGCCCGCTCATATTCACCCTGTCCAGTGTACCATTCAACCAGACGCTGCAAACCTTCCGCCAGAGACCGGCGCAGCCCTTCGGCCTGAAAAAACTGCCATTCATCAAATTCCGGGCTGTCCGGCAGGGAAAAGCCGGCCATAAAATCGGCCGTATAGAGGGCGATGGCCTGTTCGCAGGCGGCCTGACATTCCGCGCAGGCCGCCTGGGGGAAATGCTGGTGCTGGCGCAGCTGATCGGCGCACGCCTGGAAGGCAGCCACGTCCAGCCACCAAGCGACATCGGGGTTCAGACTAACCTGAGCGCGGTCAACCAGCAGGGCGTCGTCGCCCAGGGCGTTTTTAAGGCGCGACAAGTCGCGCCGCAAATTGGCGCGCGCACCCGCCTGGTCGTGTTCCGGCCAGAAAAGCGTCGCCAGCATGTCTCGGCTGTGAGGCTGGTTGAGAACGGCAATGTAAGCAAGGAGGGCGATTGTTTTGCGGCGGCTTATTGAGACGGGATGGCTATTTAATTCCACGCGAGGAGCGCCAAACAAATAGATTCGCAGTGGAGCCATACGAAATTTTACCTTGAACAGCGCTGGATGGGAAGGGAAGAATTGGGGGCGCATCCTTTGGGGCCGGAGACGCGGGGTGGGACAGTTTGGGGTGCGTTTGGGGGACGGCCGTCTTGTATGCTGCTCACAGTGTACAGGCTGGCCGTGTGTGAAAAGGAGCAGAACAATGGCCCACCAACGATTTTCGCCCAGAGTTTTTAGTTTGCTGCTGGCGCTGGTTGTGCTCAGCCCGCTGCTCAACCGCGTCGGGGGACGGGGGCTGTTTGTATCCGGACCAGCGCCGATCAGCCATGCGGCGGAAGCGGAAACGGCGGTGGACACGGCCGTTTCGCTCGATTTTCTGCCGGTGGACAGCCAAGACTACCTGGAAAACGAATTCTGCCAGGACAGCCTGTGTCCGCCCGGCGGCTGGCAGCAGTGGATCATCGTCGATGCGGAGAGCGCGTGGACGGCCGTGCAGCTTACGGCCGTGCACCACGCCCTGGTGGAGACGTTTGCCGCGCTGGCCGAGGTGGGGATCAACGGTCGTCACCTGCTGGCCGGATACCGCTTTCGTTACCAGCCGGGCGACCGCCTGAACGGCCGTCAGGAATCCATCGCCCTGGCCCGCCATGAAGTCCAGGAAATCATCCTCACCGACAGCGCCTTCACCGTGCAGGCTGGGTTTTCCATCTACCATGAATTGGGCCACGCCGTTGACAATCGGCTGCAGCGGCAACTGACGGTGGGGTTCATCGACCTGATCGGCGGCGGCGAGGATTACCGGCGGGAAAACGGCTATCTGATTCCCGACGGCTACTGGGTGCGCACGCAAACCCGGCACAGCCCTTACGAAGCCACCGCCGACGCCTTTGGTGTGTGGGTGACAATCCGCACATCCCCGGCCGCCGCGCCAATCTTCCACACCACGCCGCCGGACATCAGCTACCGCGCTATCAGCCTGGCCGTGGAAACGACGCTGCGGCAGGCGGCTGCCATTCAGGAAACCGAGCGCGTTATCAGCGGCAAATAGCCATCTGGCGCATGTGGGACGCCTTGTGGGACGGTAACCGGTACGACGAGAGGACGGCCGTCTTGTATGGTAAGAGCAGATCAATTCCGTAACGCTAACCAGTTGAACGAACCGCAGGAGGTATGCGATGACTTATTCAAACGGAAATCAAAGCGGCAGCATCTCATTTTCAGCCAATCTCTTTCAGGAAGCGATGGCCGCCGACCGCTGGGAAGCGACATACGTACGGCCGTGGCGGCACAAACTGCGGGAACTGCTGGGCAAAGAAAAAACCCTGCTCAGCCTGGGTTTGCTGGATCAAACATGCCATCTGGCGGCCCGCGCCCCCAAAGGCATCCACAACGTGCCTATCCGCCACATCCGCGGCAGTGTGGGGCGCAGCGATGAGTTTACGACTGATTTTCGCCCGCTGAAAGCCCACACCCGGCAGCGCTGGATTCGGGTAGCCCGCGCCTGGCAGTCCGGAAAAGGGCTGCCTCCGGTAGACCTGGTGCAGGTGGGCGACACATATTTTGTCATGGATGGACATCACCGCATTTCGGTGGCCCAGGCGATGGGACAGGATGTGATTGAAGCGAGTGTGATTAGCTGGACGGCCGTTTCCGCCGCCGACCAGGCATGTGTGCGCGCCATCTTGTAAGCGCGCCGGTAGACAGGAGATAAAAACGATGAATGCCCAAGACGTTTTGTATTACGGTCATGAGACGGTGAAGCAGGTGGTGCAAGACCTGCCAGAAAGCGCCTGGGAAACGCCTGGCGTGGTAGGAGTGTGGTCGGTTAAAGATGTGCTGGCTCACCTGGCCTCTTTTGAGCAGCTGCTGGTTGATGTGCTGCACAGCTTGCAGGACGACACACCCACGCCGACGCTAGATCGCTTTATCAGCCTGGGTAACGGCCGTTTCAATGACGTCGAGGTAGCCGAGCGGCAAAGCTGGCGAGCGGCCGAAGTCTGGCAGGCGTACGAAGCCGCCGCCCAACAGGCCCAGACCCTGCTGGCCCAAATCCCCCTCACAGAGCGGCGGCGCACCGGGGCTCTGCCCTGGTACGGCGCAGAGTACGACCTGGAAGATTACCTTGCCTATGCCAATTATGGCCACAAGCGGGAGCACTGCGCCCAAATTGGTGTCTTCCGCGACCAGACGAAGCAATAACCTTTTGTAAAAACAGGAGCAATCCGATGAACGAAAATGAGAAGTCTTATGAATATGACGTCATCATCGTGGGAGCCAGCGTAGCCGGCAATACGGCCGCCATCCTCTTCGCTCGTGAAGGCTTGCGCGTGGCGCTGATTGAACGCAACCACGACCTGGAGGCCTTCAAAAAAGCGTGCACGCACTTCATCCAGCCGTTTGCCCTGCCGGTCTTGAAACGATTGGGCATTGTGGCCGAGCTGGAAGCAGTGGGCGCTGTGCCCAACGGCGGTTACGCCTGGACACGCTACGGCTGGACAGGCTCCGGCGTCAATCCCAAAGCCCATGGCTACAATCTGCGCCGCGAACGCTTTGACCCGATTTTGCGCCGCAAAGCGCTTGAAACGCCGGGCGTCGATTTGTTTTTGGGCACGGCCGTGCGCGAATTGATCCTGGAACGGGGCCGCTTTGTGGGCCTGCGGGCCAACGGGCCGGACCACCAGACGATGACCTTCCGGGGAAAGCTGGTGGTCGGGGCCGACGGCCGTTATTCACGCACCGCCCATTTGGCCGAAATCGACACCCGCTCCTATGAAAACGACCGCTTTATGTACTACGCCTATTACCAAAACATGACCCTGAAGAGCGGGCAGGCCACCCAGGTCTGGTACCTGGGCGAAGACGCAGCCTACGCCATGCCCAACGACAACGGCTACACCCTGCTGGCAGTCATGCCTGCCAAAACAAAGCTGGATGCCTTTAAAAAAGATATTGAAGGACATTTCAACCAGATATTCCAACACCTGCCCGACGGTCCCGACTTGCAGACAGCGCAGCGCGCCTCGGAGTTTATGGGTATGCTGAACCTGCCCATTCTGGTTCGCCAGCCAACTTTGCTGGGCCTGGCGCTGGTGGGCGACGCCGCCCTGGCCCCGGATCCGTTGTGGGGCAATGGGATGGGCTGGGCGCTGCAAGGCGCAACCTGGCTGGTGGGTAAAACGGCGCAGGCGCTACGAAGCGGGGATCAAACGGCCGTTGACGCCGCCCTGGCGGCATATCAGGCAAAGCATTATCAAACCCTTGGCGGGCGCATCATCCGCGAGGTGGATTTTGCCCAGGCACGGCCGTTTAACTGGCTAGAGCGGCTGTTTTACGAAGCGGCCGTTCACGACAAACGCTTTGAAAAATATACCGGCCCGCACAGCGCGCGCCTGGCAAACCGGGATCAATGGCCGCCGCGCCACATCATCTGGCAGGCGATGAAGGTCAATGCCGCCGCCCGGCTCCATCTGCCCGGCCGCCGCCCGGCTGATGCAACCTGGCAGCCCGCCCTGGCCGATTAACGGCCGTCTTGCCGGCGTCAGCCGAGATGAACTGAAACCAACTGACGAAAACGACTTTAGGAGAACCTATCATGAAAATCATGACAAGCGATGAACTGAAGGCAAAATTAGACCGGGGAGACAATTTTAAGCTCATCATGGCATTGGATCGGTATGCTTTTGCCAAAATGCATATTCCCGGTTCGCTGCACTTTGACACGCTGGAGGAAACGGCCGTTGCCCTTTCGCCAGAAGACGAAATTGTGGTGTACTGCTCCAACCCCGATTGCCCGGCCAGCGTGCAGGCATACTACTACTTGGAACATAAGGGATACGGCCGTCTCTACCGGTTTGCGGGGGGACTGGCCGCCTGGGAAGCCGCGGGGTACCCTCTTGCCGGCTCAATGGTCCCGGCGTAGCCTATGGGCCTGGCTTGACATGGTTCTACCAGATGACTATAATCTCGCCACTTGCGAGTGTAGTTCAGTGGTAGAACGTTAGCTTCCCAAGCTAAATGTCACGGGTTCGAGTCCCGTCACTCGCTCTGGTACAAAAAACGGCCGTTTCCCCTGAGGAACGGCCGTTTTGTTTATTTCTGCCCGGCAATTCAAAACATGTCGGGGGAGGGCACAGCGAGATCATGATTTTCACACCGGAAATCATTGAAAAACTCGGGCACTATGTCTACTTGTATCTAGACCCCGATACAGATGAGATTTTTTATATCGGTAAAGGGATAGGAAACCGTGTTTTTGCCCATCTTAGCGATTCGGCCGAATCGGAAAAGACCCGACGGATTGCTGCAATACGGCAGCGCGGCCGGGAACCTCGAATTGAACTGCTGCGGTATGGGTTATCGGAGCATGAGGCGGCATTGGTAGAAGCCAGCGCTATCGATTTATTTGGCACTGAGGCCCTAACCAATAAAGTACGCGGAACCGATTCTCGATCATATGGCCGGGTTTCCATTGAAGATATTGTCTTGACTTACTCGGCCGAAACGGCCGTAATCGCCCATCCCCTGATCCTCATCACCATTAATCGTCTTTATCGCAGCCATATGACGCCTTTGGAACTTTATGAAGCAACGCGTGGCATATGGGTCATTGGCCGCCGGCACACTGCGTATGCCTGCGCCGTGTTTCAAGGGATTATCCGCGAAGTTTACCGCATTCATCAATGGCATCCGGCGGGTACCCTGGCTTACTTCACCAGAGATAACGCTGATTTTAAGGGATCGGGTCGGTGGGAATTTGAAGGCGAGGTCGCTTACGAAATAAGAGAGCAGTACCTGCATCAATCAGTGCGGGCATACCTGGGAACGGCCAGCCAGAATCCAATTCGCTATGTTTATCCTGAGGATTAGTCGTTTGGATTGATTTGAGTTGGGATATTTCAGGGAAAGCAAAACGGCCGTTTCCTACTCGGAAACGGCCGTTTTCGCAGGAAAAGTATCGGGTGTGTCAGGCTGAGTCGGGAGGGTGGCACACCCTATGCTTGACGGATTTGTTCCAGTCGCGTTTATCTCGTGCCAGTTTGGGGGGGAGGAATTTCCGTCTCAGCCTCTAATCCCTCAAGCATGGCCTGATGGTAACGCAATTCGAGCCGGCCGGCAATTGTTGGCGCGCCAATACGCCTGGTACTTTAGTTCTGGTAGTCAGGCTAAAATTTTTATGTTATCTTTAGCGGCAGTGTGAGCCCAACTGAAGTCAGGCGGCCAGGGTCACCGAACGTGGTGCCGAAGCTATTATTTTTTAGAGTACAATTGAATTGTTATTAAGCCACCCGAAACGGCCGTTACCGGACTCACACACTTCAGGTAACCTCGCGGGTGGCTTTTTTATTCACTTAGCAACAGCATGTTGAAAAGAGAGGAGCTAAAAAGATGGGCTTTTTAAGTGGGCTGCTAGGCAATGCGACCGAAGCCAATACCGAACAAATCCAGAAAAAATACAGTGAGGTCTTTATACCGGGGGAAGAGGTACAGGCAGCCTTTATCTTGATTCGAGACACATTCATTTTTACCGACAAACGTCTTATCCTGATCGATGTACAGGGTACTTCAGGTAAGAAAGTCGAATATATGAGTGTGCCCTACAAATCCATCAAGTACTTTTCTGTCGAGACGGCCGGCACATTTGATCGAGACGCCGAATTAAAGATATGGGTCTCTAACAGTCACGGCCCAACCATCAGTAAAGAAATCAAGAAAGGCATTGACGTTGTAGGCTTGCAGCGCACGCTGGCGTATTTTGTAATGAATTAACCACGAGAGGTGGCCTACCAGGCCACCCAGCACTGGAATCCAAATGGCCAATAACAACACCTCCGAACCCCTCGAAACCCAACTCTGGAAAGCGGCCGACAAACTCCGCAAAAACATCGACGCGGCCGAATACAAGCACGTCGTCCTCGGCCTCATCTTCCTGCGCTACATCTCCAGCGCCTTCGAGGCCCTGCACGCCAAACTCTCGGCCGACCAATGGGCCGACCCCGAAGACCGCGACGAATACCGCGCCGAAAACGTCTTCTTTGTGCCGCCCTCGGCCCGCTGGAGCTACCTGCAAACCCGCGCCAAAACGCCGGAAATCGGGAAGGACGTGGATGCGGCGATGGACGCCATCGAGCGCGACAATCCCAGCCTGCGCGGGGTGCTGCCGAAGGTGTTTGCCCGCGGCAACCTCGACCCCACCAACCTGGGCGGCCTGATTGACCTGATCAGCAACATTGCCCTGGGCGAAGCGCAGGAGCGCAGCGCCGACGTGCTGGGCCACGTCTTTGAATATTTCCTGGGCGAGTTTGCCCTGGCCGAAGGGAAGAAGGGCGGCCAGTTCTACACGCCCAAGAGCGTGGTGAAGCTGCTGGTGGAGATGCTGGAGCCGTACAAGGGGCGCGTCTTTGACCCCTGCTGCGGCTCTGGCGGTATGTTTGTGCAGTCGGAGGAGTTTGTGGCCGCCCACCAGGGGCGCACCAACGACATTTCCATTTACGGGCAGGAGAGCAACCAGACGACGTGGCGGCTGGCGAAGATGAACCTGGCGATTCGCGGCATCGACAGTTCGCAGGTGCGCTGGAACAACGAAGGCTCTTTCCTCAATGACGCCCACAAGGATTTGAAGGCGGATTATGTGCTGGCCAACCCGCCCTTTAACGACAGCGATTGGAGCGGCGACCTGCTGCGCGGCGACGGCCGTTGGCAGTACGGCGAACCGCCCAGCGGCAACGCCAACTACGCCTGGATTCAGCACTTCCTCTACCACCTGGCCCCCAGCGGGCAGGCGGGTTTTGTGCTGGCGAAGGGGGCGCTGACCTCCAAGACCAGCGGCGAGGGCGACATTCGGCAGGCGCTGGTGGAGGCGCGGCTGGTGGACTGCATTGTCAACCTGCCCGCCAAGCTGTTCCTGAACACGCAGATTCCGGCCTCGCTGTGGTTCCTCAGCCGCAACCGGGGGCTGGCTGAGCCTGTCGAAGCCAGCCCTTCGACAAGCTCAGGGCGCAAATTCCGCAATCGGCGCGATGAGATTCTGTTTATTGACGCCCGCAACCTGGGCCACCTGATTAACCGACGCACACTGGAATTTGACGATGCCGACATTGCCCAGATTGCCGACACCTACCACAACTGGCGGGCTTCGACAGGCTCAGCCCCCGTCTCGTCGTTGCCTGAGCCTGTCGAAGGCAACTATCATGACATCCCTGGCTTTTGCAAAGCCGCGCCGATTGACCGCGTGCGTGAACTGGACTATGTGCTGACGCCGGGGCGCTACGTGGGGCTGCCGGATGAGGAGGATGACTTCGATTTTGCCGAGCGCTTTGCCGAACTGCAGGCGGAGCTGGCCGCGCAGTTGGCCGAGGAAAGCCGCCTGAATACGCTGATTCAGGAGAATTTGGCAAAGGTGGTGCTAGAGGATTAGCCAGTACCGGCTTCGACAGTACCGGCTTCGACAGTACCGGCTTCGACAAGCTCAGCCTCCGAGATAAAACAAGCGGCCGCCTGAGCTTGTCGAAGGCAAAGGCGGTCTTACCAGAGGATACGGTTATGCCCTCATACATGTATATTCTCAAATGCGCCGATGGCAGCTACTATACCGGCAGCACAATAGACTTGGAAAGGCGATTGTGGCAGCATCAAAATGGTGAAGGTGCTAACTTCACAAAAAAACGACTGCCTGTAAAACTGGTTTACGCCGAACCGTTTGATCGTGTTGAAGATGCGTTTCGGCGTGAAAAGCAGATTCAGGGGTGGAGTCGTCGGAAGAAGAAAGCGTTGATCGAAGGGAATTACGATAAATTGATTGAGTTTTCCAGAAATTACACACAGTATGGAGACCCGGCTTCGGCAAGCTCAACCTCCGGGGGAACCGATGAGCCGCTGCCTGAGCTTGTCGAAGGCAGCATACTCGCACATGACCCGGCTTCGACAGACTCGGCTTCGATAGACCCGGCTTCGATAGACCCGGCTTCGGCAAGCTCAGCCTCCGGGGGGACCGACGAGCCGCTGCCTGAGCTTGTCGAAGGCAGCGGCGGACTGGCGGCGCAGTTGGCCGAGGAAAGCCGCCTGAATACGTTGATTCAGGAGAACTTGGCGAAGGTGGTGGTTGATGGATAGTTGGAAAGAAATTGAAATTCGGTCTGGCTTAACAACCATCATTGACTATCGGGGGAAAACACCCCCGAAATCAGAAGATGGTATTCCTCTAATCAGTGCTGCCAACATCAAAAGTGGGGCTTTGGATTTTAGCAAACCGAGTTTTATTAGCTTGCCTGACTACAAAAAATGGACAAGGAGAGGATATACACAGCCTGGAGATGTACTAATTACCACAGAAGCACCTGCCGGTGAAGTTGCACTTTTGCCTGGTGATAAGGTCTATCAAATTTCCAGACGTGTTATGGCGCTAAGAACCGATGAAAAAACGCTTCACAACAAGTTTCTTTTTTTCGTTCTACAACATCAATCTGTTAAGGGCAGATTATTAGCTGCAAGTCGGGGATCAACTGTTCCGAGAGTCTTAAAAACTGATATTACACAACTAAAAATACGTGTTCCAAGTTATGACGAACAGAAGTCAATCACGGCCGTTCTCGCCTCCCTCGACGACAAAATAGACCTGCTCCACCGCCAGAACAAAACCCTCGAAGCCCTCGCCCAAACCCTCTTCCGCCACTGGTTCATTGATGGCGCTGAGGATGATTGGGATGTCGTTACAGTTGGAGATTTCGCGCAAATAAACGCATCAACAGTTCAAAGAGACTACGAACACGAATTAATTGAGTATTTGGACACAGGCTCAATAACTGAGGGAAAGGTATCAGGCTTTCAACAATACACTCTAGAAGATGCGCCGAGCCGGGCGAAAAGACTGGTGAAACATAACGATATTGTTTACTCGACAGTTCGCCCCAATCAAAAGCACTATGGCATTATTAAAAACCCTCAATTGAACTTAGTTGTCTCTACCGGTTTTTGTGTAATTACCTGCGACAGAATCGATCCGCATTTTGTATACATTCTTCTTACTCAACCGGACATGACGGAATATCTTCATAGCATAGCTGAAGGTTCCACATCTGCTTATCCATCTCTAAAACCATCCGACATAGCGAGTCTGGAATTTCAATTGCCGCCTAAAAAACGCCTGGATGAGTTTTCAACAATTGCTCAGAGTTGTTGGGGGAAAATCGACCGCAACAGCAGTCAAATTCGCACTTTGGAAAAACTGCGCGACACCCTGCTCCCCAAACTCATGAGCGGCGAGGTGCGCGTGCGCTTGTCTTGATCAAAAGTTGCCAGGACAAACAAGATGAATCTTGAAAACCTTATTACACTGGTTAGCCTGCTGCTCCTTTTCCTCTTGGTTCTCTTGATAGTTTTCTTATCAAGACACCAGGCAGAGACATTCAGAGAAGTTCTGCGCCAACAAGTCGCCGCCCTGAGTGGACAAAACATCAAGATCGAGTTCATCACGCCAGTTGGTGCAAGAGGTATCACCAAATGCAGCGTTAAATACGAATTGGACGGCCAGCGCTACGAACACATTGTTTTACAAGAAATGTCTTTTTGGGGGCAAACGGCCGCTGTTTATTGGAACCCGCCGTTGCCATTGCCGTCCCAAACAACCGATGAGAAGGGCCATGACACATAAACTCACCGAAGACGCCATTGAATACCTGGCCATCGAGCGCCTGGAAGCCGAAGGCTACAGCTACCACTACGGCCCCGACATCGCCCCCGATGGCAGCCTGCCGGAACGGGCCAGCTACGAAGACGTCCTGCTCCTCGGCCGCCTCGAAGCGGCCATCGCCCGCCTCAACCCCGCCATCCCGCCCCAGGCCCGCCTGGACGCCCTGCGCCAAATCCAGCGCCTCAACTCCCCCAGCCTCATCGCCAACAACGAAGCCTTCCACCGCTTGCTCACCGAAGGCATCCCCGTCACCACCCACAAAAACGGCCAGGAACGCGGCGACCTGGTCTGGCTGGTGGACTTCGCCCACCCCGAAGCCAACGAATACCTGGCCGTCAACCAGTTCACCGTTGTTTCGGCTTCGGCTTCGACAAGCTCAGCCTACGCGGCGCCCCCTGAGCCTGTCGAAGGGGGCATGTCATGGCAGAAACGGCCGGACGTGGTGCTGTTCATCAACGGCCTGCCCCTGGTGGTCATCGAACTCAAAAACGCCGCCGACGAAAACGCCACCATCCACGCTGCCTTCAAGCAGCTGCAAACCTACAAAGCCGCCATCCCCAGCCTGTTCACCTACAACGGCCTGCTGGTCATCTCCGATGGCCTGGACGCCCGCGCCGGTTCCCTCTCGGCCGGCTTCAGCCGCTTCATGGCCTGGAAAACGGCCGACGGCCTGACTGAAGCCGCGCCGCAAATCCCGCAACTCGAAACACTCATTCGCGGCATGCTCAACCCGCGCACCCTGCTCGACCTCATCCGCCACTTCACCGTCTTTGAGAAGAGCAAGAAAGAAGACCTGCACACCCACGTCGTCACCATCGAAACCGAGAAGAAGATCGCCGCCTACCACCAATACTACGCCGTCAACAAAGCCGTCGAATCTACGCTGCGGGCGGTGGGCGATTGGAGATTGGACCAATCGCCAAGATTGGTCCAATCTGGCGTCACCAAAGAAGACCCCGCCGCCTACAACCTGCCCACCGTGCAAAACCAGCCCCAGGGCGACCGCAAAGCCGGCGTGGTCTGGCACACCCAGGGCAGCGGCAAGTCGCTGTCGATGGTCTTCTACACCGGCAAAATCGTCCTGACCCTCAACAACCCCACCGTCGTCGTCATCACCGACCGCAACGACCTGGACGACCAGCTTTTTGATACCTTCGCGGCCTCCAAGCAGCTCCTGCGCCAGGAACCGGTGCAGGCCGACAGCCGCGACCACCTGAAGACGCTGCTCAAGGTGGCCTCCGGCGGCGTGGTGTTCACCACCATCCAGAAATTCAGCCCGTCCCCTGAGCAGTTCCCTGAGCCTGTCGAAGGGAACGGGGCTATCTCCAACGAACCGGCTTCGACAGGCTCAGCCTCCGCACAATTTCCAACCCTGTCCGAGCGCGACAACATCGTGGTCATCGCCGACGAGGCCCACCGCACCCAATACGGCTTCGCCGCCAAAATCGTGGACGAGAAAGACGAGACCGGCGCCGTCATCGGCAAGAAAACCGTCTACGGCTTCGCCAAATATCTGCGCGACGCCCTGCCCAACGCCACCTATCTGGGCTTCACCGGCACGCCCATCGAAAAAAGCGACATCAACACCCCGGCCGTCTTCGGCCACTACGTCGACATCTACGACATCGCCCAGGCCGTTGCCGATGGGGCCACCGTGCGCATCTACTACGAGAGCCGCCTGGCGAAAATCGAACTGACCGACGCCGGCCGCCAGCTCATCCGCGACCTGGACAAAGAGCTGGACGAGGAGTGGGCGGAGGCTGAGCTTGTCGAAGCCGGAGCGTCCCCTTCGACAAGCTCAGGGAACTATCGCCGAGCCAAAGCCAAATGGACGCAGCTGGAGGCGCTGGTGGGCAGCGACAAGCGGCTCAAGAATGTGGCCCAAGACATCGTCACCCACTTCGAGGCGCGCCAGGAAGTGTTCGAGGGCAAGGGCATGATCGTCGCCATGTCGCGCCGCATCGCCGCCGCCCTCTACCGCGAAATCGTCGCCCTGCGCCCCGACTGGCATCATCCCGACCTGGACAAAGGCATGGTCAAGGTGGTGATGACGGCACAATCCTCCGACGGCCCGGAAATCGCCCTGCACCACACCAACAAGGATCAGCGCCGCGCCCTGGCCGACCGTATGAAGACCCCCGACGACCCGCTGAAGCTGGTCATCGTGCGCGACATGTGGCTCACCGGCTTCGACGTGCCCTCGCTGCACACCATGTACATCGACAAGCCGATGAAAGGCCACAACCTGATGCAGGCCATCGCCCGCGTCAACCGCGTCTACAAAGACAAACCCGGCGGCCTCATCGTCGACTACCTGGGCATCGCCGCCGACCTGAAAGAAGCGCTGGCCTTCTACTCCGACAGCGGCGGCCGGGGCGACCCGGCGCTGGTGCAGGAGCAGGCCGTCGCCCTGATGCTGGAGAAGCTGGAAGTCGTGTCCCAAATGTTCCACGGCTTCCCCTACGAGAACTACTTCGCCGCCGACACTTCGCAAAAGCTCTCCCTGCTGCTGGCGGCCGCCGACTTCATCCTGGGGCTGCCGGACGGCAAAACGCGCTACGTGCGCGAAGTGACCGCCCTCTCGCAAGCGTTCGCCCTGGCCGTGCCCCACGACGAGGCGCTGGACGTGAAAGACGAGGTGGCCTTCTTCCAGGCGGTAAAGGCGCGGCTGGTGAAGTTTGACGGCGGCGGCGGGCGGAGTGATGCGGAAATCGAAACGGCCGTGCGCCAGGTGATTGACCAGGCGCTGGTCTCCAACCAGGTCATCGACATCTTCGACGCGGCCGGGCTGAAGAAGCCCGACATCTCCATTCTCTCCGACGAGTTCCTGCTGGAAGTGCGCGGCATGGAGCAGAAGAACCTGGCTCTGGAAACGCTGAAGAAGCTGCTGAGTGATGAAATTAAGGCCCGCGCCAAGAAGAACCTGGTGCAGAGCAAGAAGCTGGAGGAGATGTTGGAGGAAGCGCTGCGCCGCTACCACAACAAGGCCATCACCTCGGCGCAGGTGATCGACGAGTTAATCCACCTGGGCAAGGACATCCGCGATGCGGACAGCGAAGCCCAAGAGATGGGGCTGACGGAGTTTGAGTATGCGTTTTATACGGCCGTGGCCAACAACGACAGCGCCCGTGAACTTATGCAGCAGGAGATGCTGCGCGAGCTGGCCGTTGTCCTGACGGAGCGGGTGCGGGCTAACACCTCGATTGACTGGACGATTAAGGAGAGTGTGCGCTCCAAGCTGAAGGTGATTGTGAAGCGCACGCTGCGGGAGTATGGCTATCCGCCGGACATGCAGAAGCTGGCCACGGACACCGTGCTGAAGCAGGCGGAGTTGATTGCGGAGGAGCTGGTGGGATAGAAAACAGCAGTGGTGTGGTCGGTATTGAATAATAAAGTACAAAAGCCAGGAGAAATCAAAAATGAATTTGAGGGAAGCCCCGTCGACAAACAAAATCCAGTTGGACTGGAGTAAGGATTGGCGAAATGAGGAGGAAAAAGAGTACGACAACTCAAATATTCATAAATCACGCATGCGTGCTTTTTTGGCGGGTTGGCAAAGATATCTGAAACATAAAACATATTTAGACGGAACACCCCAACCAGTCACATGGGCCTTGCTCGGCATGTGGTGCGGAGAGAAATATGGCAACATCCACATGGAGTTAAGGCGAGGTCTATACATTCTCTTCTTGCAAGACTACTTGAATTCTCCGAAATGCGCTGATTGGACAAAGGCCGAAAAAGAAGATGCGATTTTGATTGGAGCAACCGAAGCGGTTCGTCTGCATTATAAGTATGACAGTAAACACAATCGAAAAAGAATATACAGTTAATACGCTCTCTCACCCATTTTTCCGAGGCAACAATTATGAACTTTCTTGAAGCCGCCTATCAAGTTCTCAAAGAAGCGGGGGAACCCCTGCACTACACCACCATCGCCCAACAAGCCCTGGACGCCGGCCTGATCACCCCCAAAGGCCAGACGCCGGCTGCTACAATGGGGTCGCGCCTGTACGTAGACACAAAAAAAGACGATTCTCTCTTTAGCCGGACCGGGAGAGGCTTCTTTACCCTCGTTCCCAAAACCCGCGCCGAACAAATCACGGGTCAGGTCAGTCAACTCAATACTCGCGTCATCAACAACCTGCGCCAGCGCCTACACAGCATGCCAGCCGACCGCTTCGAGACACTCATCGGCGAACTGCTCTATGCCCTGGGCTTCGAGGAAGATTCGGTCGTCGTCGAACCATACAGCAAAGACGGCGGCATTGACGTGCGCGGCACGCTCCAGGTAAGCGGCATCACTCGCCTGAACGTAGCCGTGCAGGTGAAGCGCTGGAAGCACAACGTTGGTCAACCAATTGTGCAACAAGTCAAAGGCGCCCTCAAAACCCATGAACATGGCATCATCATCACAACCAGCGGCTTCACAGCCGGAGCCATCAAGGAAGCCACACTGGTGGGCACAACGCCTATCAGCCTGGTGGATGGGGACCAGCTGATCCGGCTGCTCATCGAACACAACATCGGCATCAACGCGACTTCGCTGAAGGTGCTGTCAATTGACGAAGAGTGGTGGGGTGAAATGTTGGGCACGGAGGTGCAGAAGGTTGAGCGGGAAACGGCCGTGGCTGTTACCCCGCCCACGCCACCACCTGGTTATCCCATTCCGCTGCGGGCCGGCAACGATTTGAGCATCGAGGCTGTTCTGCTGAATCCAGAAGGCGAGGTCCTGTGGAACGGGCAGAAGTACAGTTCGCCATCGGGGGCGGCCAAGGCGGCGAAAGGGGTAACGGCCGTTAATGGCTGGAAGTACTGGCGCTACATGCAGCCGGAAACGGGAAAGTGGGAGTGGATTGACGCGCTGCGCCCAAAGAAACAAGAATCAAAGATTTCTGGGTAATCGGCAAGAATACGGGAGGAAGATGATGGCTGAAGATACCATGTCGGCCTTAAGCGTGCGACAACCTTATGCCGATCAAATCATGCGCGGCGAGAAACAGTTTGAATACCGCAATCAAATCACCCACAAGCGCGGCCGGGTCTATATTTACGGTTCATCCGCAATTTTTGTGAAAGCCAGTTATAAAAGCATTTGTGAACATATGACCCGTTTTCGCAGCAAATCAAAATTCGCGCGGCCGTACATCTGTCGTTTGATGAATTTAAGGCGATTGACTTGCCCTTCAACTTGCCCACTGCTCCACTCATTCTCCAACGCTGCACGAACAGCCGCATAATCATTTTGCAAGCCGCGCGCGAAAGAGGACAAGCAGACGACACCACTTTGGCGGCAGGCATCTAACCAATTGTCCAAGACGTTAACCTGACGTTCGCGAAACATCGTCGTAAATTGTTGTATGAGCGTAGACAGCTTTTTGACTGAAG
>Ga0209607_1001223_pt1 | contig 21629 bp, 20 predicted proteins | sample AD_UKC117_MetaG_FD_184413 | JGI IMG/M metagenome (GOLD analysis project Ga0209607, IMG submission 184413) | Active sludge microbial communities of municipal wastewater-treating anaerobic digesters from Hong Kong - AD_UKC117_MetaG (SPAdes)... | ecosystem: Engineered > Bioreactor > Anaerobic >... | reverse complement strand
ATGATTTCCTTCAGTCTGCGATGCCGATGGCGTGGCGCATGGCGCTGTCGAGATGGGCGTCCATCGCCGCCGCCGCCGCCTCGCCGTCGCGCCGGCGAAGGGCTGCCAGAATGGCGAGATGCTCGCCGAAGGCGCGGCGCAGGCGGTCGGGGGTGACGGGATGGACCAGGCGCACGAGCTGGATCTTGTCGAAGGTCTGGCGGGTGGCTTCGGCCAGGAGCCGGTTATCGAGCGAGACCACGATGGTCTCGTGCAGCCGGCGATCGAGCAGGATCACCCGGCCGCGCAGCTCCGGCGTGAGGTCCTGGGCGACCTCGGCCTCGAGTGTGCGCACCTCGTCGGTCAATGTGTCGAGGAGCGCCACCGGCCCGGTCTCGGCGAACCGCCTGGCGGACCAGGTCTCCAGGGCCTTCCTCAGCTCGAACGACTCCCGGACGAACTGCAGGCTCACCTCGGCGACGGCGATGCCGCGCTGCGGGATGACGCGCACGAGGCCCTCGCTCTCGAGCCGGCGGACGGCGTCGCGGACCGGCGCGAGCGGCAGGCCGAGGAAGAGCGTCAGCTCGCGCTGGCTGAGGAACTGGCCGGGCCTGAGATCGCCGCGGAAGAGCCGCTCCTTGAAGGCGGTCACCGCCTGCTCGCGCAGCATGGGCGCACGCGCACCGTCGCCCGGCTCGTCGCGGCCAGCCGATTGGCCCGAAATGGCGCTGTTCCGCGCTTCGTTCACGCGCTGTTCCCTGATCTTGCGCTGAAATGTTAGGCGGGTGCCAGTTCTGCTGTCAAGGGCGGGCGGCCCGCTGTCGGCCGAGCGCCATCAAGCGACCGAAGGCCGGATCGAGCGGGGCGATGCGGGCCTCCTTCTTCTCCTCGTACGAGCCGAAGATGGCGATCTCGAGCGCGTCGGCCGTGAGCGCCGCCCGCAGGGCGGGGCGGCGCTGATCGCCGGGACCACGGCGACGGGCTCGCCCGGGGCCGTGACCACGAGGAGCCAGGGCCGGGTCGGGCTTTCCCGGAACCGGGTGAGGAAGCCGCTGACATAGCGGACATCCGGCTCGGTGGTCAGCAGCAGGGCGTCGATGCCGGCCTTGCGCATGCCCGCCTGCAGTGCGGTCGTCCGGCTCCGGAACTCTGCCGTGTCGAAGTCGGGGAGCGGCACGTTCATGGCCAGTTCCTCAGCGCAGCGGCTTGCGGCCGCCTGCGGCGGTGATGACGGCGATGATGATGAGGCCGGTGAGGACGTAGCGGATGCCGGCGCCGAGGCCGTAGGTGTTGAGCATGGTGACGATGAGGAAGAGGAAGAGGGCGGCACCCCACAGGCCCGGCAGGTTGGCGAAGCCGCCGGCGACCGAGGTGCCGCCGATCACGACGACGGCGATCGAGGCGAGCAGGTACTCCTCGCCCATGTTGAGCGAGGCGCCGCCCGAGAAGGCCGAGAGGAGATAGCCGCAGAGCGAGGCGAAAAGCGCGCTCATCACGTAGGTGGCGAGGCGGGTGCGGTCGACGGCGATGCCGGCGAGCCGGGCTGCCCGCTGGTTCTGGCCGATGGCGATGACCGAGCGGCCGTAGATGGTGCGATGGAGCACGACCGACATGAGGGCCGCCAGGACGATGACGCAGATGGCGAGCACCGGCATGCCGAGGACCCGGGCGGTGGTGAACTCGGCGAGCGCCGGCGGCGGCTTGATGCGCAGGCCGCGGCCATAGGCGATGGCGGTCGACTGGATGATGAAGCTCGACGAGAGGGTGGCGATGATGGGCGGGATGCGCAGGGCCCGGATCAGCGCGTAGTTGAAGACGCCGACGGCGAGGCCGCAGCCCATGGCGGCGACGAAGCCGAGCGCGATCAGCGCATCCTGGCCGTCCATCAGCTTGGTCGCGACGGAGCCGGCGAGCGTGATGGTCGCCGGGATCGAGAGGTCGACATTGCCGGGGCCGAGGGTGATGACGAACATCTGGCCGATGCCGACGATGACGAAGAAGGTGGCGAAGGTGAAGGCGGCGGTCAGCACGTCGCCGGCGCCGCGCCCGGGCGTGAAGGGGATGGTCGCGAGCCAGACCAGGGCGGCCCCGACGAAGGCCCAGAGCCAGGGCTTCTCGAGCAGCCGGGCGAGGGGGCGGGACAGGGCGCTCACTGCCGCTCCTCCGCCCGGTTGATCAGGGCCCGAAGCGCCAGGACGAGGATGAGGATCGCCCCGGTGGCGCCGATCTGCCAGTCCGGCGAGATCCTGAGGAAGGAGAGGAAGGAGCCGGCGAGGGTGAGCGTGATGGCGCCGATGACGGCACCCGCGGGCGAGACCCGGCCGCCGACGAACTCGCAGCCGCCGAGGATCGCGCCGGCGATGGAGAGGAGGGTGTAGCGGGCGGCGATATTGGCGTCGCCCGAGGTGGTGAGGCCGATCAGCGCCATGCCGGCGAGCATGCCGAAGACCCCGGCGAGGGCGAACATCACGACCTTGATCTTGAGGAGCGACCAGCCGGCCCGCTCGATGGCGCGCGGGTTGCCGCCGGCGCCGCGCAGGATCGAGCCGTAGGCCGTGCGCATGAGCGCCACATGGACGACGATGGCGATGACGGTGGCGGCGATGATGGGGAAGGGGACGACCGGCGTGTGCAGCTTCATCAGCCAGCGGATCCATTCGGGCGAGGTGCCGCCCGGCCGGGGCAGGATGAGGACGGCGACGCCGAGCCAGACGAAGCTCATGCCGAGGGTGACGACGATGGATGGCAGGTTGCGCAGATGGATGAGCGCACCGAGCCCGGCATAGACGAGGATGCCGGCCATGAGGGCCGCGATGCCGAGGGGCGGGCTCTCGACCAGCCAGGTGGCGGTGACGCAGGCGACGTAGCCGACATAGGCGCCGATCGAGAGGTCGAGCTCGTTGACGCAGAGCACGAACATCTGGGCGATGGTGGCGAGCGCTATCGGGATCGCCAGGTTGAGCATCAAATTGAGGCCGGTGTAGCTCATGGTCCTGGGCTGCAGCCAGAAGATGGCGGCGAGCAGCAAGGCGAGCGACACGGCCGGCAGGATGGCGCGGAGCGTGCGGGGGGCGAGGAGGGTCGAGGTCACGCCGCCTCGTCCGCGAACGAGGCGTGCAGGACCTTCTCCTCGGTGAGCGCGTCGGCGGCGAGCTCGGCGGTGATCCGGCCGTCGCGGAAGACATAGACGTGATCGCAGTGGGCGAGCTCGTCCATCTCGGTCGTGTACCAGACGAAGGTCCTGCCCCTGGCCGCCTCGGCGCGGAGGATGGCGTAGACCTCCTGCTTGGTGCCGACATCGACGCCACGCATCGGGTCGTCCATCAGGACGATGTCGGCGGTCGAGCCGAGGGCGCGGGCGAAGAGCGCCTTCTGCTGGTTGCCGCCCGAGAGCGAGAGGATGTTGTTGGCCATGTCGGGGGTGCGGATGCCGATCCGCCGCCGCCATTCCTCGGCGAGCTCCACCTCCGCACCCGGATCGATCAGGAGGCCATGGACCATGTCGCGGAGCGAGCCGACCGAGATGTTGGCGGCGATCGACCAGAGCGGGAAGATGCCGTCTGTCTGCCGGTCGCCGGCGACCAGGGCCGAGCGCTTCGGGCCGAGCTGCTCGAAGAGGGCGACCAGCATGTCGGTCTGGCCGTGCCCGGCGAGCCCGGCGAGGCCGACCACCTCCCCCGGCCAGGCCCGGAGCTCGGGGCCCTGGCCCTGATCCGCCGGGCTCGCCCGGCAGGCGGGCTCGCCCTGCCGCCTGGAGACGAAGCCGGCGGCACGGTCCGAGGCCGCCTCGGCGACGCTGCCCATGGCGGCGACCAGGGACTCCCGGCTGAAATCGGCGGCGGCGCGCGCCTCGACGACCAGGCCGTCGCGCATCACCACGACGCGGTCGGACGTCTCGAGGATCTCGCCGAGCAGATGCGAGATCAGGATGGCGCTGCCGCCCTCCGCGACGAAGCGACGGACGAAGGCGAGGAGCTGCTCGGCCACGAGCGCGTCGAGCGAGGAGGTCGGCTCGTCCAGGATGACGAGGCGCACCGGCACGTCGGTGACCGAGAAGGCGCGGGCGATCTCGACCATCTGCCGGCGGGCGATCGAGAGGTCGCCGACCACCTCGCCGGGCTCGATGCCGTGCCGCGGGAAGATCCGGTCGAGCCCGGCCACGACCAGCTCGGCGGCACGCCGCCGCCAGCCCATGCCCCGGATCGAGGGGTGGAAGACCCGCGCGTTCTCGGCCACGCTCAGGTTCGGGCAGAGCGACAGCTCCTGGAAGACGCAGCGTATGCCGTGGCGCTGCGCCGTCACCACGTCGTAGCCCCGGCTCAGATCCTGGCCGGCGACCCCGATCCGCCCCCGGTCGGGGGCGAGGGTGCCGGCCAGGATCTGCATCAGCGTCGACTTGCCGGCGCCGTTGTGGCCGACCAGGCCGAGGCAGGTGCCGGCGTCGACCACGAGGCCGACGCCGGCGAGGGCACGGACGGCGCCGAAGCTTTTCGCGACGCCGTCCAGCTCGACGATCGGCGCCGTCACAGGCCGGGGAAGCTCAAGGGGCAGCCTTGGCGATCACGCCCTGCGTGTCCTCGAGGGTGTACTCGACATTGGCGACGCCGCCGGGCTCCGTTGTCTCGAGGAAGGATTCGAGCTCGTCCTGCGAGATGCTCAGGAGCGGCACGATGATGTCCTTGGGCACGTCCTGGCCGTCCAGGATCTGCTGGGCCACCCAGAAGGCCAGCGTGCCGACGCCGGGCGCGCTCGAGATGGACATGGTCGTGTAGCCGTTCTTGTCCTTCTGCTCCTTCCACCAGACGAGCTCGTCCTGCCGGTTGCCCATGATGATCAGGGGCGTGGGCCGCTCGGCCGCGGCGAAGGCCTGGGCGGCGCCGTAGCCGTCTCCCCCCTGGGTGACGACGGCGTCGATCGCCGGCAGGCTCGGCAGGATGCCGGCGACCGCCCGCTGCGCCACGGCCTGGTCCCAGTCGCCATGCACGGTGCCGACGATCTCGAACTGCGGGTTCGCCGCCACGCCGTCATGGATGCCGCGCGAGATGTCGTCGTCGACGATGACGCCGGCGAGGCCGCGGATCTCGAGGAGCTTGCCGCCTTGCGGCATGTGCTCGGCAAGGAAGTCGATCTGCGCCGTGCCCATGCTGTGATAGTCGTACGTGACCCGCCAGGCGCAGGGCTCGGTGACGGTGCCGTCGAACGAGACGACGACGACGCCGGCGTCGCAGGCCTCGCGCACGGCACCGTTGAGGGCGTCGGCCGAGGCGGCGTTGAGCACGATGGCGTCGTAGCCCTGGAGCACCAGGTTCTGGATCATGGCCGCCTGCTCGGTGACCTGGTTCTCGGCCGTGGTGAAGGCGTCCGCGGCGGCGACCACGCCGTCGGCCACCGCCTGGCTCGTCACCTTGTCCCAGCTCCTGAGCATCGCCTGCCGCCAGGAATTGCCGGCGTAGTTGTTGGAGAGCGCGATGCGCTTGCCCGAGGTGTCGGCGATGGCGGTGCCACCCGCCAGGGCGAGGGCGAGCACCGCCAGCGAGGCGCCCTGCAGCGTGCGTTTCATCGTTGTTGTCCTCCCAGAGGTTGTTCTTGCGCGAAACCGGGTCGAAAAACCGTCCGACGCTTCAGGCTCCTAGCCGGAACGTCGATGCCGGGAAAGCCCCGAGCGCGCCGGACGGCTGGCGTTCGTGCCCCGTTCAGTCGCCCGGGCGCAGATGCAGGTGGCAGCAGCCGTCGCGGCCGGGCTCCCAGGTCTCGGCGTGGAACTTGAAGCCGGCGCCCTCGAAGAGACCGTTGTCGACGCGGGCGGCGATCCGGCAGAGCTCCGCCACCTCGTCCTCGGGGATGCCGGCCTCGAGCCAGCATTCCTTCAAGGGACAGCGGTGGAACTTGATGTCGACCGCGTCGTCCTCGACGTTGAGGATCTCGGGGCCGAACATCTTGCCGCCATCGGGGATGATGGAGAGGAACTTCTCCATCAGGGCCTTGACGTTCTTGTTGTCGAGGCCGGCCAGCACCTTCGACTGCTCGACGCCGCGGTTGTAGATGGCGTCCTGCATGAGGTCCGCCGCCTTCTCCTTGCCGAGCTCGGCCGAGAGCGTCTTGTACATGTTGTAGTAGATCATTCCGCGATTCCTGAACGAGCCGTAGAGCTCCTCCCTGAGCTTCGCTTCCGACATGACTGGTCTCCCTTCCTCTGTGTTGACTCGATGGGCTCACGCTATCGCGCGCTCGCCGAGATAGGCGCGGCGGATGGCCGGATCGCCGGCGAGGGCCGCCGCCCGGCCGCGCACGACGACATGGCCGGACCTTAGCACATAGGCGCGGTCGGCGACCTCCAGGGCCCGGTTGGCGCTCTGCTCGACCATGAGGATCGTGGCGCCCCGCGCCTTCAGCGCGGCGATCGCCTCGTACACCCGATCGACATAGAGCGGCGAGAGCCCCATCGACGGCTCGTCGATGCAGAGCAGCCGGGGCTTGCGCATCCAGGCCCGGGCCATGGCCAGCATCTGCTGCTCGCCGCCCGAGAGCGTGCCGGCGAGCTGGCTCATTCGTCCCTGGAGCACCGGGAAGAGCTCGATCGCCTCGTCGATCTCGCGGGCCAGCGTCGCCTTTGCCTCCTGGCGGCGGACGAAGGCGCCCATCAGGAGGTTCTCGCGCACGCTCATCTCGGCGAAGACCCGCCGGCCCTCGGGGATCGAGCCGACGCCGAGGCCGATCACCCGATAGGGCTCGAGGCCGGCGATGGGCCGGCCGAGCACGCGGACGGCGCCCGTGCGCGGCTGCACCATGCCGAGCGCCGTCTTGATCATCGTCGACTTGCCTGACGCATTGCCGCCGAGGACCGCCACGGTCTCGCCGGCGCCGACGCGAAGGTCGACGGCGAAGAGCGCCTGGACGGCCCCGTAGTAGATGTCGACGCCCTCGATCACGACGACGTCGTCGGCGCGCGGCGTCTCGTTCGCGTCGCGCCGGTCGGGCTCGATGTCGGTCACCGCCCACTCGTCGATCTGGTGCATGGCGGTCGAGCTCATGGCGCGAGCCCCATCGCTCGGGCCTCCTCCGCACCGCGCTTGCCGAGATAGGCCTCGACCACCCGAAGATCGGCCAGGACCTCGTCGGGCGGGCCCTCGACCAGCACCTGGCCATTGTCCATCACCACGACCCGGCGCGCGAGGTTGCGGACCACATCGAGCTTGTGCTCGACCAGGATGGTCGACATCGAGGGCCGTTCCTCGGTGATGCGGCCGATCAGCTCGGCGAGCTCGGTCGTCTCGGTCGGGTTCATCCCGGCCGTCGGCTCGTCGAGCAGCAGGAGCGAGGGCTCGCCGACCAGGGCGCGGGCGATCTCGAGCCTTCGGCGATTGGCATAGGAGAGGCTGTCGGCGCGATCCCGGCGGCGTGGCCAGAGGCGGTCGCCGAAGAGCTGGAGAACGGCCTCCGCCTTTGCGTCGAGCACCCGGCGCTGCTGCTTGTCGTGGGGCCAGAGCGACGTCAGCAGCTCGGCCAGCGGGTTGCGCCGCCGGCCGTGGCGGCCGCCGCCGATCAGGGCCGGTGTCTGGCCGATCCGCACGCTGTCCCAGATCGAGAGGGCGGGAAAGACCCGGCTGGTCTGGAAGGTGCGCCCGACCCCCAAGGCGGCCACGGCCTCGGGCTCGAGGCCGATGAGCTCCGTGCCGTCCAGCCGGGCCGAGCCGGCATCGGCGGGGATGACGCCGTTGACGAGCTGGAACAGCGTCGACTTGCCGGCGCCGTTGGGGCCGACCACGGCGATGGTCTCGCCGGCGGCGAGGCTGAAGCTCACCCCATCGACGGCCTTGAGGCCGCCGAAGGTCTTGGCGAGGCCGGTGACGGCGAGGCGTGGGGCCGCCGTCATCGGCTGCCGAGCAGGCCGCGCGGGCGGAACATGATCACGGCCAGGAGAATGACCCCGTAGGTCACCATCCGATAGTCGCCGAAGCCCCTGAGCACCTCGGTGACGGCGATCAGCACGATGGCGCCGAGCACGGCGCCGGTGAGGTTGCCGAGCCCGCCCAGGACGACGATCGCGAGGATCTGGAAGGAGACGAGGACGAGGAACGAGCCCGGCGAGATGGCGGTGACGAAGTGCGCATAGAGGGCACCCGAGACGCCGGCGAGAAAGCCGCTGAAGGCGAAGGCCATCAGGACGTAGCGGATGGCCGGCACCCCCGAGGCGACGGCGGCGAGGCGATCCTCGCGCACCGCCCGCCAGAGCCGGCCGACATCGGAGCCGATCACCCGGCTGGCCACGAGGAGGACGAGAGCGAGGACGGCCAGCGCCAGCCAGTAGAGCTGCTCCGTCCGCCAGAGCTCGACGCCGCCGAGGATGCCGAGCACGGGTGGTGGAATGGCGAACACCCCCATGGGTCCCCGGGTCACCGGGATCCAGACCAGCATGACGCTGTAGAGGATGAGCCCGGCCGCCAGGGTCGCCATGACGATCACGTGGCCCGAGAGCCGGGCGGCGAAGAAGCCGGCGAGCACGCCGGCCAGGGCCCCCGCGCTGCCGGCGAGCAGGAGGGTGAGCTCGATCGGCATGCCCGGCCAGTAGCGGGTCGTCAGGATCGCCGCGACATAGGCGCCGACCCCCCAGATCCCGGCATGGCCGACCGAGACCTGGCCCGCGGTGCCGGCAACGACGGTGAGGCTGACGGCGAGGATGGCATAGACGAGGGCGAGGCCGAGGATGTGGACCCAGGTGGAATCCGGCGCCCAGAGGGGAAAGGTCGCGGCAGCCGCGAGGAGGAGGGCGGCGAGCCACCAGGGGGTGGTGATCGCCGGCGGCTCGGCCGTCTGGAAGGGGCTCGCCATGAGCGAGGTCGTGGGCACGGCCCCGCCGGCCGCCTGCGCCCCACCCAGGGCGTCGAGCCCCCGGCTGCCGAACAGGCCCTGGGGGCGCAGGAAGAGCACGAGCAGCAGCAGCACGTAGGCGATGAGGTTGCGGTAGATCGAGCCCAGGTAGCCGCTCGCCAGCGCCTCGAAGACGCCGAGCAGGAGGCCGCCGACGATCGCCCCCGGGATCGAGCCGATGCCGCCGAGCAGCGCCGCGGTGAAGCCCTTGATGCCGAGCGGGATGCCCATGGTGGGCCAGATCGACTGGTAGTAGAAGCCGACCAGCACGCCGCCGATCCCGCCCACCAGGCCGGCGATGCCGAAGGTCAGGCTGCGCATCGCCGCGACGTTCACGCCCATCTGCTGCGCCGCCTCGGGATCCATGGCGGTGGCGCGAACGGCCCGGCCGATCCAGGTGCGGCTCAAGAAGAGCGTGAGCGTGGCGATGGTGGCGATGCCGGTGCCGAGGATCAGGAGGTCGACGGCGGAGATGTAGGCGTTGCCGAGCTGCCAGGTGGTCGAGGCCAGGGGGCTCGGGAAGGGCTTGGTATCGGGCGACCAGACGAGCTGCACCGTCTCGTCGAGGATGACGGCGATGGCGAGCGTGGCGAGGAGGGGGGCGATGCGCGGCCCCCGCTCGAGCGGCCGCAGGAAGGCCCGGTCGATGCCGAGGCCGAGGAGGGCGGTCAGCGCCACCGCCAGGCTGGCCGCCAGGGCCAGCGGCAGGCCGAGCAGCACGGCGAAGGTGTAGGCCAGATAGCCGCCGACGACGAAGAGCGAGCCTTGCGCGAAGTTGATGAGGTTGGCGACCCCGAAAACCAGGACGAAGCCGATCGCCAGCATGGCGTAGACGTTGCCGATGGCGAGGCCGTTGAGGATCTGGCTGAGGAGGTCGGTCATGCGCGCCCCGGCCCGGCGCCCGCAGGTGCCGGGCCGGCCCGGGAAGGATCGCGATCGCGGCCGGCGATCAGCGCTCGAGGACCGTGAACTCGCCGTTCTCGATCGTGAGCCAGGTGATCTCCTTGACGACGTCACCGACCTCGTTGAAGGCGGCGACGCCGGACACGCCCGCGTAGGGCTCCATCTCGAACATCGCCTTCTGGATCGCCGCCCGCGTGACCTCCTGGCCCTGGCCGGCGACATGCTCGATCGCGGCCGCCAGGATGCCGACGCTGTCGTAGGCGATGGCCGCGAAGCTGTCGGCGGCGATGTCGTAGCGGCCCTCGTACTCCTCGACGAAGGCCTGGACGTTCGGGTCCGGGTTGCCGGGGAAGAACGTGGCCGGCACGATATGACCCTCGACCGCCTCGCCGCCCAGGACGATGTATTGCGGGTTGAACATCGAGGTGGTGGTGACGACCGGGATGTCGATCCCCGCCGCCTGGAGCTGCTGGGCCAGGATCGCCGCCTCGGTGAAGAACATGGCGACATGCAGCACGTCCGGGTCGAGCGAGCGGAGCTGCGTGATCACCGGGCGGAAATCGCGCTCGGTCTCGAGGAAGGCCTCGTTGGCGACGATCTCGGCACCGAGCTCCTCGGCGCGCGCGATGAAGTTGCCGGAAGCGGAAAGGCCCCAGTCGTCCTGGCGATGGACGACCATGATGGTCTTCGCCCCCAAATCCTCGACCACGAAGTCGGCGATCGCCGGCGCCTCGATCTGCTGGGTGGTGGTGTTGCGGAACATGAACTCCCCGATCTTCGTGTAGTCGGGGTGCGAGCAGGACGGGCAGAGCTGGACGACGCCGGCCCGCTGGTAGATCGGGGCCGCGGCCATCGAGGGCGTGCTGGCGAAGCTGCCGATGACCGCCAGGATCTCCGGGTCGTTGACGTAGCGCTGGGCGATCGCCGTGGTCTGCGCCGAATCCGAGCGGTCGTCGCTCTCGACGATCTCCAGCGGGCGCCCGGCAACCCCGCCCGCCGCGTTGATCTGCTCGACATGCAGGTCGATGGCGCGCTTGAAGTTGTTGCCGTACTCGGCGTAGTCGCCGGTGAGCGGCGCCGAGAGGCCGATGACGATCGGCTCCTGGGCGACGCTGGTCGAAGCAACGGCAGCGAGGCCCGCGGCGAGCGCCAGGGCGAGGGTCTTCATTCGCATCTGCGTGTCCTCTCCTTTGCCGCCCCGAATGGACGCTCATGCATGGCGTCGCTGGCCGGGAGCGGTGACTTCCGCCGGAAGAGTAGGCAGGTGCTCTGCGAGCGGCAATGACGTTTCGCGGTCGATCGACGGCGGCACCCTTCACATCGGCTGGTGGGTGGGCTTCAGCATCAGGGTCGGGATGCTGACATGGGCCGGCTGCTCGAGCATGAAGAGGACGGCGCGGGCGACGTCCTCGGGCCGGAGCGGCTGGTCGATGCCCTGCTGCCGGCCCGGGTGCTCGTCGGCCGGCATGTGGGCGAAGATGTCGGTGGCGACGAGGCCGGGCTGGACGTTGGAGATCCTGACGTCGGTCGTCGCCAGCTCCATCCGGAGGCCGTGCGCCAGGGCCTCGATGGCGTGCTTGGTGCCGGCATAGGCGCCGATGGTCGGGCGGACCTTGGTGCCGGCGACGCTGGACGTATTGACGAGATGCCCGTGGTTCTGCGCCTTGAAGTGCCGGAGCACGGTGTAGGCGAAGCGGTAGGTCGCCTCGACATTGACCCGGACCATGGTGGCCATGCGCTCGAGGTCGATCTCCTCGATCGTGCCGAAGGCGAGGAGGCCGGCATTGTTGCAGGCGATGTCGAGCCGGCCATGGGCCTCGAGCGCCGCCTCGACCAGGCGGCCGGGGAGGACCGGGTCGGTGATGTCGCCGGCGACGGCGCGTGCGGCACCCAGCTCGGCCACGAGCGCGTCCAGGCGATCCGCGCGGCGGCCGGTCAGGACCAGCCTGACGCCCCGCGCGTCGAGGGCCCGGGCGAGCGCCATGCCGATCCCCGATGTGGCCCCTGTGACGATCGCCACCTGTCCTGCCAGCTCGACCATGAAGGCCTGCTCCCCCCTGTTGGTGCCTGAACCGATCCGGCCGCCAGCGTAGTGCCTGACCGCCGTGGCGGAAAGCGGCAGGCCGCCGGCGCACGTGCTTGCGGTCGGGTTGCTGCTTGGCCAGATTGGCCGGGCAGCGGGGTGGCTTTCGGGGCAGAGGTCATGTCGACGACGACAGCAGAGGCCGACGACGACACGGAGCCGCCGGTCGTCCGCCGGTCCAGGAGCAGCCGACGCGAGCAACGGCGCCGCCGAAGCAGCACGAACGGGCTGCCGCGGCCGCTGCTCTATGCCACCGTGGCGCTGCTCGCCCTGGTGCCCCTGCCGATCGGCGGCCAGCCCGACTGGGCGGCCTCGCTCGCCGCGTGCCTCGTCGCCGGCCTTCTGCTCGGCTGGTGCATCATCGCCCCCGGCCGCTCGCTCCAGCCGCATGTGCCAGCGGTTCTGGTGGTGGCGGCGCTGTTGATCGCCGGCGTCAGCGTCTGGAGCCTGCTGCAGGTGACACCCGGTTTCCTGCCCGAGGCCTGGAGCCATCCGATCTGGGCACGGGCGGCGGCCGCCGGTCTCGACGTCGAGGGCGTTGTCAGCCTCAACCGCTCGGCCTCGGGCGAGGCCCTGATGCGCCTGCTCGCCGCCTGCGGCATGTTCCTTCTGGCCTTCGTCCTGGCGCGACGCGAGGCGGACGCCCGCCTTTTGCTCGCTTGCATCCTCGCGATCATCACGGGCTACGCGGCCTTCGGCCTCGTCGACCAGCTCCTCGCCTGGCGGCTCGCCGAGGGCGTCGGCTTTCGCAGCACCGTCTCCTCGACCTTCATCAACCGCAACCACTTCGCGACCTACGCCAATCTCGGTCTCGTCACTGCCCTCGGGTTCATCCTGGAGCCGCTCCTGCGGGGCCGCTCGGAGGCCGCCGAAGAGAAGCTCGGGCGACGCATCGCCGCCGCGATCACTTTGGTGCTCGAGGAGCGTCGCTATCCCCTGATGGCGGCCGTCATCCTGCTGCTCGCCTCGGTCGGCAGCAATTCGCGCGGCGGTTTCCTCAGCCTTCTCGGCGCCGCCACGTTCATCCTTCTCCTGGTGCTGCTGGTCAGCCGGGTGCGGCCCGCCACCAAGCTCTGGGTCATTCTGGCCGGCCTCGCCGCCCTGGGCCTCGTCATCTGGCTGACCGGGGCGAACCTGCTCGAGCGCTTCGGCGCCCTGGAGCTCGAAGGGGGTGGCAGCCGCCCGGCCGCCTGGCAGATGACCCTCGATGCCATACGCGAGCGCCCGCTCCTGGGGTACGGACACGGTGCCTATGTCGAGATCTTCTTTCTCCGGCACGACGTGGCGATGGGCATCGGCGTCTTCGACCATGCCCACAACGACTGGCTGCAGACCGCTGCCGAGCTCGGGCTGCCCGCTGCCTCGGCCCTCTGGCTCGCCCAGCTCTTGCTCTTCGGGCTTTGCGTCCATGGCGCCCTGGCGCGCCGGCGCCGGCGGCTCTACCCCCTGGTCGGCGCCGGTGCCGCCTGCCTCGTGGCGCTGCACGCGGTCACCGATTTCAGCCTCCTGATCCCGGCCGTGGCGCTCACCTTCGCCGCCCTCTTCGGCATCGGCTGCGCGCAGAGCACGGCGAAGAGCCGGGGCTGACGGACCGGCCGGTCAGTCGTGCGGCAGCTGATCGGACGAGGTGGCGGCCGCGTCCTCGACCGGCTGGATCATCGTGGGCGTGTCGGGCAGGCGCGAGTTGCGCGCCGCGTCCGCCACTCGCCAGCCCCGCATGCGTGCCGCTGGCCATGGGCCGAGCCGATCGATCGGCACCTCGCCGGGCCGGAGCCAGTCCAGTGCCGCCGCGTCGCCGTCGAGGATCGCCGGCATGCGGTCGTGCAGCCGGATCGCCTCGCTCGCGTCGGTCGTGACCACCGTGTAGCTCGCCACCTTCGCACCGGTCGACGGATGCTCGGCCGGATTCCACAAGCCCGCCATGAGGAAGAGCTGGCGGTTGCCCAGGGTGTAGTACGACCAGGGCACCGTGCCCTTGGCCCCTGCCGGCTTCTCGGGCTCGAAGAACCCGTCGGCCGGGATCAGGCAGCGCTGCGTCTCGGCCGACTGGCGCCAGGGCCAGCCGCTGGTCAGCCTGTCGTCGCGCGCATTGGTCGGGGCGAAGCCCGGCTTGCCGCCGGCCACGAGAAAACCCCACAGCCCCAACGACCAGACGAGGCGGCCGGACCGGTCGAGCCTGAGGATCGGCGCCTGCTGCCGCGGGCTGACGCGATAGCGGGGAGCGAGCGGGTCGGGCAGCAGATCAGCATGCAGCCGCCAGCCACCCTGGCGGGCGAGCGCCTCGCCGAGGTCGACGAGCGCTTCTCTCGGATGAGTGAGCGAATAGGCGTTGCACATGCGGCGAGCATGCCGTCGGCGGGCGCCGAGGTCGAGACCCTGCGGCCGCGCTCAGAAGTCCCGGGGCTTGGCGGCCGGCACCGGCGGCGGCAGCAGCGGCCCGCGATCGACGATGAAGCTGACCGGCCGGACGGCCGCCGAGGTCAGCAAGTCGCGATAGACATTGCGGCCCTCGACGACCCGCTGCACGTAGTTGCGCGTCTCGCGGAAGGGGATGAGCTCGATCCAGTCGACCATGGCATCGCCGTCGGCCGCGCGCGGATCGCCATTCGCCGCCAGCCAGGCCGAGACCCGCATCGGGCCGGCGTTGTAGGCGGCCGCCATGAGCTCGATCCGGCCGTCGTAGCGCTCGGCAAGCATCGCCAGGTAGCGGGCGCCGATCTGCGCGTTGTAGTGCGGATCACGCTGCAGCAGACGTTGCGACCAGGGCATGGCGTTGCGCTCGGCGACCGCCTTGCCGGTGCCCGGCATCACCTGCATCAGCCCGACGGCGCCGGCCGAGCTCGTCGCCTTGGGATCGAAATGGCTCTCCTGCCGGGCGATGGCGAGCAGGAGCGCCGGCTCGACGCTGCCGTCCTCGGGATAGAGCAGGCCGTTATGCGCCGGGATCGGAAAGCTCACGAGCGGATCGACCATCCCGGCCGCGACGCCGTGCTTGCCGAGCTCCACGACGAGGTCCGGCCGGCCGCAGTCCGCCGCCAGCTGCATGACCCGCGACTTGTCCGCCTGGTCGAGCACGAGCCGCTGCAGGAACGGCATGGCCCGGTCGGCGATCTCGAGCGCGCAGAAGAGGCGCACGAGCTGGACCTGAGGCAGGTTGTCGAACTGCGGATCCACGACCGGCGTGGTGGCGAAGCGGGCCGCCAGGACGGCGAGCGCCAAGGGCTCGCCGAGCTCGCCCAGCGCCAGCTGGCCATAATAGGTCGTCGGATGCTCGGCGGCGAGCCGGTACCAGCGGGACGTGGCTCGTCGGTCGCCGAGCGCCGCCGCCGCGCGGCCGGCCCAGTAGGCGGCGCGGGCCCGGCTGATCGGCGTGCGCACGGCGTCGTACATCTGGGCGAAGCGGCCGAGCGCCTGGGCCGGCTCGTTCGCGTGGCGCAGCGCCAGCCAGCCGAGCAGCCACTCCGCCTCGGCGAAGGCGGCGGCCTCGGCCGGAGACTGGCCATGCCGTTTCGCCAGCCGGTAGGCGCCGGCGAAATCACGATCGGCCAGGGCCTCGCGAATCTGATAGGCGCGCTCGTCCCACCACGCCTCCGGCCGCTCCAGCTCGTCCGGCGGATCGAGCAGGATCTCCCTGGCATCGGCATCGCGGCCCTTCAGGCGGCGCCAGCGCAGCCGGTCGTAGAGCAGGCCCGGGTCGCGGGCGAGCTGCCGCGGCACGGCCGCGAGACGCCGATCCACGCCCGGTTCCATGTCCTGCAGGGCGAGGCGTGCCTCGGCGAGGCTCACCAGCCCCGCATCGACGCGCCGGAACATCCGCCGGGCCTCGTCCTCGCGCTTGTCCCACAGCAGCCGGCGCAGCCGCGCCGCGTGGTCGTTCCTGGTCAGGAGATGACCGAACTGCTGCAGGAAGAAGGCCTCCTCGCTGGCGCTGAAGCCGTCCTCCACCCAGGCCCGGCGGACCAGCTCGCCACCGCGTTCCGGACTGCCGATGGCCAGCTCCGCCTCGGCCAGCCGGATCCGGCCCTCGCGGGTCCGTGGCGGCTGGTCGGCGAAGAAGGCACGGCGCCCGGCATAGTCGATGCCCGCGTCGAGGCGGCGCTCGGCCTGGGCGCGGATCGTGCCGAGGCGCGGCCAGTCGGCGTGGCCCTCGATGAATGCCCGGTAGCGGCCGAAGGGAATCGGCTCGCTGCTCTCGGCGAGCTCGCGCCAGTCGACATAGGTGAAGAGGAGCGGCGAGCGCAGCTCGACCAACGCCTCCCGGGCGACGCTCCATTCCCCCCGGTCGGTGGCATCGAGCGCCCGCATGAGGGCGGCTTGCCCGAAGGGATCGAGCCCGTTCGCGGTCCCCGCCAGACCAGCCGTGAACGGGGCCATGACGAGGAGCGCCAGGAGGGCGAGGCGGCGGCCGGCGAGCGACGCCAGCCGGGCACCGCCGAAGAAGCCGGCGCCTTGCCGGCCCGGCGACAGCGCACTATCCTCTGCCGCCACGCCGTTCTCCACAAGGGCCGGCGGCGTCTTCATCCGCTCGCCCCCGATGTCGGGACCGACCCCGGCAAACCGGCTTCGCCGTTCAACCGGCAAACCGGCTTCGGAGTCCCGATCTCCCGAGGCCCGATCTCTCGAGGAAAGCCCCGATGTTTCGTGGATCGTTCGTCGCCCTGATCACCCCGATGCGCGAGGGGGCCATCGACGAGAAGGCGTTCGCCGGGCTGATCGAGTGGCATATCGAAAGCGGGACGCACGGCTTCGTGCCGGTCGGCACGACCGGCGAGAGCCCGACCCTCGACCATGCCGAGCATGCGCGGGTCGTCGAGCTCTGCGTCGAGATCGTGGCCGGACGCCGCCCGGTGATCGCCGGCACCGGCTCGAACGCGACGGCCGAGGCGATCAGCCTGACCCGGCACGCCAGGGAAGCCGGCGCCGATGCCGCGCTGATCGTCACGCCCTACTACAACAAGCCGACCCAGGCCGGTCTCTTCGCGCATTACAAGGCCATCCACGACGCCGTCGAGCTGCCGATCATCATCTACAACATCCCCGGCCGCAGCGTCGTCGACATGACACCGCAGACCATGGCACGCCTCGCCGAACTCCCTAACATCATAGGGGTTAAGGATGCGTCAAATGATATTACACGGCCGCTCGCGACGCGCGAGCTTTGCGGCCCGGATTTCTGCCAGCTCTCCGGCGAGGACGGCAATGCCCTGGCCTTTCTGGCGCATGGCGGCCATGGCTGCATCTCGGTGACGGCCAATGTGGCGCCGGCCCTCTGCGCCGCCATGCAGGATGCCTGGGCCGCCGGCCGGAGCGCCGAGGCGCTGGCGATCCAGCAGCGGCTTTTTCCCCTGCACCGCGACCTCTTCCTGGAGACCAGCCCGGCGCCGGCGAAATGGGCGCTCGAGCGGCTCGGCCGCTCGGGCGCCGAGCTGCGCCTGCCGCTCGTCCCCATCGGCGAGGCGACCGCCAGGGCCGTCGAGGCCGCCATGCGCCACGCCGGGCTCCTCGACACCGCCTGAACCTGGGGCACGACACATGAACGAGCGGCTGAAGGCGCGGCGCAGCGTCGCGCGGAACCGGCGCGCCTTCCACGACTACAGCATCGAGGATCGCATCGAGGCCGGCCTCGTCCTCGCCGGCACCGAGGTCAAGTCGCTGCGCGAGGGCCGGGCGACGATCAACGAGGCCCATGCCGGGGAGATGGGCGGCGAGCTCTGGCTCTTCAACGCCTACATCCCCGAGTACAAGGCGGGGAACCGCTTCAACCACGAGACCAAGCGGCCGCGCAAGCTGCTGCTCCGGCGGCGCGAGATCGACAAGCTCCTGGGTGCCGTCAAGCGCAAGGGCATGACGCTGGTCCCGCTCTCACTCTATTTCTCGCCACGCGGCTTCGCCAAGGTCGAGCTCGGCCTGGCGCGCGGCAAGAAGGAGTACGACAAGCGCCATGCCGAGCGCGACCGCGACTGGCAGCGCGACAAGGAGCGCCTCATGCGCCACTCGGCCCGGGACAGCTAGGGGCCCGCTGGAAGCCAGGGGGCACGGTTACGAAATCTTAAGGCCGCTCGGCTAGAACCCCTTGGGCACGGCTCGGACCGAGCCCTGCCTGCGGGAGCGGCAATGCTAGCGATCATCGGCATCGTCCTGGTCATCGGGCTGGTCTTCGGCGGCTACTCGCTGGCCGGCGGCAAGTTCGGCATCATCGTCAAGGCGCTGCCGTTCGAGTTCATGATGATCGGCGGCTGCGCCGCCGGCACCTTCCTCGTCGCCAACGGCATGGGTGTCGCCAAGGGTGCCCTCGGTGATCTCAAGCGCGTGTTCGCCGGCCCGCACTGGAAGAAGGACGACTACCGCGACGTGCTCTCGCTCATGTACGTCATCGTCAAGCTTTTGAAGACGCGCGGTGTTCTCGCCCTCGAGCCGCATGTCGACGACCCGCACGAGAGTAGCCTCTTCTCCAAGTACCCGCGCATCCAGCACGACCATTTCGCCCTCGACTTCATCACCGACACGCTGCGGATGATGACGATGAGCATGGACGATCCCTACCAGGTCGAGGACTGCATGCAGCGGCAGCTCAAGAAGCACCACAAGGAGCTGCACGGCCGGGCCGCGGCGCTGCAGAACGTCGCCGATTCCCTGCCGGCGATCGGCATCGTCGCCGCCGTGCTCGGCATCATCAAGACCATGGCGTCGATCGACCAGCCGGTCGACGTGCTGGGCGGGATGATCGGCGGCGCGCTCGTCGGCACGTTTCTCGGCGTCTACCTCGCCTATGGCTTCGTCGGGCCGATGACGGCCCGGCTCAACCAGACCTACGACCAGGACGGCCAGTTCTACGCCATCATCCGCGACTGCCTCGTGGCCTATCTGCAGGGTCATTCGGCGCCGATCGCGGTCGAGCTCGCCCGCGGCAACGTGCCGACCGAGCTGCAGCCGAGCTTCCAGGAGATCGACGAGGTGCTGCAGGCCCTGCCCGCCGATCCGCTCGCCGCCTGACCGGCAGACGGCAGCCCCTCCGCCATGGCCGACAACAGCCCGATCGTCATCCGCAAGATCATCGAGGAGGAGGGGCACGGCCATCACGGCGGTGCCTGGAAGGTCGCCTATGCCGATTTCGTGACGGCGATGATGGCCTTCTTCCTCATGCTCTGGCTGCTCAGCACGGCCGACGAGCAGCAGCTCAAGGGGCTCGCCGAGTATTTCAGCGATGCGGCCGAGAACAAGAGCCAGCCGGGCGGCATGGGTGGCGTGCTCGACGGCGTCTCCTTCGTCACGCCGGACATGGCGGTCCAGGCGCCGGTCTCGCCCTTCGCCCCCTCCAGCCTGCCTTTGACGGCGACGCCGGAGGAGAACGATCCGGACGATTTCGCCCTCGACCTGGCGCTCGCCTTCGGCCTCGACGAGGCGGCGGACGCGGCCGAACGCCGGCCGCTCGACGACGAGGCTTTCGCCGAGGAGCAGCGGCGCCGCGAGCAGGCGGCGTTCGACGAGGCGAAGGCGGAGATGCTGAACGCGCTGAGCCAGCGGCCGGAGCTGGCACGGTTCACCGACAGCCTGATCATCGACGACACGCCCGAGGGGCTGCGCATCCAGATCGTCGACCGCGAGCAGAACGCCATGTTCCCGACCGCCTCGGCCGAGATGCTCGACAATGCCCGGGCCCTCATCGGCGTCGTCGCCGAGGCCATCGGGGATCTCCCGAACCGGCTCTCGATCCGCGGCCACACCGATGCCCGGCCCTTCGCCAGCGGTGCCCGATACGACAACTGGCGCCTGTCGTCGGACCGGGCGAACGCCACCCGCGAGGCGCTGGTGGAAGCGGGCCTGCCGGCATCGCGGATCGCCGACGTCATCGGCAAGGGCCCGTCCGAGCCGCTTTTCCCGGACGACCCGGCCGATGCGCGCAACCGGCGCATCTCGCTCGTCCTGCTGCGCGACGCGACCGCCCCAGCCGCCGGAGCCCAGGGCGGCGGGTAGGTGCCGAAGCCGCCCGGCGGGTCAGACCGGCACGGGCTCCCAGCGCCTGGTGGCGGCGCTTCTGGCGATCGCCTCGACCACCGCCTCGACCCGCCAGCCCTCGGCGAAATCGGGCCAGGCGGGTGTTTCCTCCGCAATGGCCTGGAGGAGGTGGGCCGCCTCGATCACCTTGAGGTCGTTGAAGCCGAGCCCGTGGCCCCAGCCCGGGGTGAAGCGGGCGAAGGGGGGGTGCGGCGGTCCCGTCAGGATCGTGCGAAACCCGTTGTCGTCGGCGCGGTCGGCCGGCTTGAAGAGCTGGATCTCGTTGAACCGCTCCTGGGTGAAGCGGAGACCCCCGTCCCGGCCGTAGAGCTCGAAATCGAGGCCGTTCTTGCGGCCCCAGGCGATGCGCGAGCAGCCGAGATGGCCGAGGGCGCCATTGGCGAAGCGGACCAGGGTCTCGCTGACATCGTCGTTCTCGACCTCGCGCAGGTTTCCCTGCGCATCGCGGCGCTCGGTGATCGCCGTGGCGAGGCCGGCGCTGACCTCGGCGATCGGGCCGACCAGGAAATGGGCGAGATTGACCAGATGGCTGCCCATGTCGCCGAGCGCCCCGGTGCCCGCGAGCGCCGTCTCGCAGCGCCAGGAGAAGGGGAAGCTCGCCGGCCCCATGAAGTCCTCGTCGAAGATGGCGCGAAACTGCGTCACGGCACCGAGCTCGCCGGCCTCGACCAGCTTCCTCGCGAAGGCCACGGCGGGCGAGCGGAGATAGTTGTAGCCGACGAGCGTGGTCGTGCCGGCCGACGCTGCCGCCTCGGCCAGCTCCCTGGCGTCGGCCGCGGTCAGCGCCAGCGGCTTCTCACACCAGACATGCTTGCCGGCGGCGAGGGCGGCCAGCGCCATCTCCTTGTGCAGCACGTTGGGGGTCGCGATGGAGACCAGCTCGATTTTCGGGTCGGCCAGGAGCTCCCGCCAGTCGGCGGTCGCCCGGGCGAAGCCGAAGCGGTCCCGGGCGGCCGCCGCGCCGGCGATGGCGGCATCGGCGACGGCCACCAGCTCGGGCCGCAGCGCCGGCTCGAAGGTATGGGCCACCCGGGCCAGCGCCTGGGCGTGGCAGGCGCCCATGTAGCCTGTGCCGATGACGCCGCAGCCGATGCCGCGCGATGCGTCCGGCGCGGTCCTGCCGATCCCCGTCTGTCCCACGATAGCCTCCTCTGCCATCTGTCGGCAGCTGCTATGCCCCGCCGCCGCGACGTGTACAAGGCGAGGCGGTGGGCGGCGGACTTGTGCTCCTCACCGGGGCCCGCCAGGGCCCCTGCATTGACGACACGCTGCTTGTCGGTTGCCACCGGCGATCGTAGAGGACCGAGGCCGAGCGACTCTCGCCTCGAACCAGCGGAGCAGAGCGACGGGCACCGATTGCGGGATGAGCCATTTGACCACCACCCTGTCGAAAGCAGCGCGGCGGGCGGCCGATATGGCGGGCGATCGGGCGACCCTCGCCACGGCCGCCCTCGTCGTCGCGGTCGCCGTGATCGGCCTCTTTGCCGGACGCTGGGACATGGCGGTCTACACCCTCAGCTTCTGGCACTATCTCGTCTACGCGCTGGCCTTCCTCTGGCGGCGCATCACGCCCGAGCGCTTCCAGCGCGACGCCATCCTGCTGAGGACCATCTCGCTCGTCGCCCTCGCCGGCGTCTGCCTCGCCATCCTGCCCAACCTCTTTTCGCTCGTCGTCATGGCCGCCGGCTTCTCGCTCAATGTCGCGGCCTACCGCGCGCTCGGCACAGACAGGACCTATTACGGCGTCGAGCTCACGGCCCTGCCGCCCGAGCGGACGACC
>Ga0209607_1001220_pt1 | contig 21635 bp, 25 predicted proteins | sample AD_UKC117_MetaG_FD_184413 | JGI IMG/M metagenome (GOLD analysis project Ga0209607, IMG submission 184413) | Active sludge microbial communities of municipal wastewater-treating anaerobic digesters from Hong Kong - AD_UKC117_MetaG (SPAdes)... | ecosystem: Engineered > Bioreactor > Anaerobic >... | reverse complement strand
CCTGAAGCTTGACGTGGCGAAGTACTACCCCGATGAGCTCGTCAACAGGGTCGAGGTCTGCGGCCAGTATAACGGAGCAGAATGGATCTGCGCCTCGAACTTCAGCGCGCTCGAGCTGAACTGGCTCAGCTGCTGTCTTGACGAGCCGGTCTCGGCCACGAAGACGGCGGAGGTCGACGACGCTGACCCGGACGTTGTCTGGTACAGGATCGATATCATGAACCGCGACAACGTCACCCGTGCGGCGACTGTGACCGATCATCTCCCCGAGGGGATGGTTCTGCTCGACAGCATGGTCCCCTTCGCATCTTACAACGGCAGCACCATCACCTGGAACCTGATCGATATAGGGCCGTTTGAGACGGTGACGATCCCCTATCGTGTCAGCGCCCAGCATCCCGGCCGGTTCGTCAACTCCGTATTGGTCGACGCCAGATCCGTCGACGGTCCCGTTGTCCAGCCGATCCGGGCGAGCTCGACGGTCGAGGTGGGCGAGCCTTCAGAGTGCGAGTCCACGGCCTGCGGGCTGTGGAGCCCGCCCAACTGGGAGTTCGAGTATGTCGGAAGCTATGCGGGCGACCTGACCTGCGCGGATCTGAGCTGAATGATCTGAGCTGAACCGAGGGAGGCCTTTGCCCCGCGGCCTCGAACGAGGGCGGGGCCTTTACATTTTTTCAACTCGACTATTTCTTCCATCCAGAGGAAAGCCATATACCGTTGCAGGTAGAACTTCCGCTCATGATCAGGGGAAAGGCATGGGTCTATGGGGACGATGTGGACACCGACGTCATAATCCCCGGCCCCTACCTCAGGACCAAGGACGTAAAGGAGCTGGCATGCCACGCCATGGAGGGGCTGGACCCGGAGTTTGCAGAGAAGGTGAGTCCGGGGGACGTCATCGTCGCCGGCAAGAACTTCGGCTGCGGCTCATCTCGGGAGCAGGCGCCTCTGGCCCTCCGGGAGGCGGGGGTCTCTTGCGTTGTGGCAAAGTCCTTTGCGCGGATATTCTACCGGAACGCCATCAATGTCGGCCTCCCGGTGGTGGAGGCGGATGTGGTCTGTAGGCAGGGGGACGAGGTGGAGGTGAACCTCTCGGATGGGACGGTGACCGTCGGTGGCAGGACCTTCTCTGGGACGAAGCTTCCAGACTTCCTCCTTGAGATCCTCCAGGACGGAGGGCTTGTCTCCCATCGGAGAAAGGAGAAGGAAGGAGCGCTTTGATCTTCCCTGAGGACTACAAGTACGTGGGGGCGGCTGGCGAGGCGAGGCCCGGCGACCCCATCTACTTCTCCACCAGGTTTCTGATCCACTTCGGGGACGAAATCACCATCTACGCGGTGGAGGCAAAGCCCGGTAGGGGATTTATGAGACCGGTGAAGTCGATGGAGCCGATCGCCAGCGGGGACACAATCCTGGTCTACCCTGAGACGGTGGACACCAGGAACCGGGCGATGCTCATCGAGCTTGCAAGCTCCCTCTGTGAGGGGAGGGTGAAGACGGTGATCTTTCGGGGCCCCGACGAGCACATCACCTTCGTCCACGAGCCCGACCCCTCCGCCATAACCGAGATCGAGATCCTGGACGTCGTCCCACCCCGACCGTCGTGGCTGGCGACCGTCATCGAGAAGCTGGTGGAGGCCGGAGTCCTGGGAGACCTGACTCTGAAGTTCAAGGAGCGGGTCCTGGACCTCAGCAGGTTCAACGGCGAAGACGTCTACTTCCCATGCACCGCCTCGGGGCTGGGCAGGTCCCTGGATAGAGATCGTGTCGACGTCGACGACCCCCTGATCGTCGGCTGCGAGGTCTCCAGGGAGGTCTTCAGGGATATGTACCCCGGAAAGGAGAACAGATTTCTGAACACCTGCCCTCTCTCCAATGACGAGCTTGCGCCGAAGGGGCCCTTCATCACCAGGTGTTGCAAGTCGGAGAGGAGGGGGATCAGAAGGTCCGGGGGCCATCTGGGGGTCGTCGTCCACTGGGGGGACGGTGCCCCGAAGATCGCGGAGGCTATAAGATGTCTGGCAGAAGAGCTGAAAAGAGGGTAGCTCTCGTCAAGGGGGACGGAGTTGGGCCGGAGGTGATCGACGGCGCTCTGACCGTCCTCGCGGCGGCGGGCGCCGACCTGGAGTTCGTCCCCGTGGAGCTGGGGTACGGCCGGTGGAAGAGGACGGGAAAAGCGATGGACGATGAGGACCTGGAAACGATCAAGGGCTGCCACTGCGTCCTCTTCGGCGCCATAACGACTCCGCCGGACCCAGACTACAGTAGCGTCCTTCTGGCCTTGAGGAAGGGGCTGGACCTCTACGCCAACATCAGGCCCTTCTCCGCCGCGGGGCTTGACTTTGTTATCGTCCGGGAGAACACCGAGGGTATGTACTCGGGGGTGGAGAAGCTGGATGAAGAGGAGGCGACGACGTTGAGGGTGGTAACCACCCGGGGCTCTCTTCGGATCGCCGAGAGGGCCTGCGCCATCGCCTCGAAGAGGGAGCGTCTCACCATCGTCCACAAGTCCAACGTCCTCAAGAGCGACAACCTATTCTTGCGGATCTGCAGGGAGACGGCCTCCAGGTGGGACGTCCCCTTCGAGGATATGCTCGTCGACGCCGCGGGCTACAACCTGGTCGTAAACCCAAAGAGGTTTGACGTCATCGTAACGACGAACCTCTTCGGAGACATCCTCAGCGACGTGGCGGCCGGCGTCGTCGGGGGCCTGGGCCTCTGCGCCAGCGCGAACCTCGGCGACAGGTATGCCCTCTTTGAGCCGATCCACGGCTCAGCCCCCGACATCGCGGGACGGGGGATCGCAAACCCCATCGGAGCAATCAGGTCCGCCGCCATGATGCTGGAGTGGTTCGGCGATTCGGGGAAGGCGAGGATGATCGAGGAGGCGGTGACTTGGGCGCTGGCCAAGGGGGTCAGAACTCCTGATTTGGGCGGGAGCTTCTCCACCAAAGATGTGGCCTGTGCGATAGCAGACCGTCTCGCCTGGTCGGACTGACGGCGTAACCCTTCAGCTGTCTGGGACCTTCCTGCCGTGAAGTTTTGCGGGTCGTGAAGTTTTGCGGGTTCAAGCGTTGCCCTCGTCGCAGAAGGGCAAATCCGATGATAAAGGCGGAGGCCTGGTCAGGTGGGTGCGGGAGATAGTGGCAGGTCTAGGAGTACGAGGCTTCGTCCGCCGACCTACGCTGCGGTGAATTGGAGCTTATCGGATTTGGGATGCTGAGGCGGCATATTGATCGAAATCTTTTTCACCAGGAAGCCCCCTTCGCCACCTGAATGTCAGAAGAGAAGGTTACGACCCGCAAAAACAAAGCCAACGGCCGCAAGAGCGAGCTGGCTGATAAGCTGGGCGACATGAACGTGAACATCACAGTCCCGAAGCTGGATTACAGGGATTACGTCAGGGTGCTGAAGCTGGCGAGAAAGCCCACTCGCGAGGAGTTTTTTATGATATCCAAGATCGCCATGCTGGGGATAGCCCTGATCGGGATGATGGGTTTCGTCATCTACGTCTTCCTCACCGAGCTGCCCAAGGCGCTCTAGGCGGGCGCTGGCGGTCCAGGCAGGCATCCGGAAAAAAATAGAGATGGGGTGTCGGGACCCCATCCACTTCGTCCCCTCTTTTATCCCACCTCGTTCAGACCCCGCAAGGTGGCTCCGAACTCCGACTCGACGATGCTGCTGACGCCCATCGTCTTGGGGTGGAGGTCGATCTCCACCATCACGTGCTGGTGGCCGAGTTCTCTGAGGGGCCGGACCTGGCGGGGGCCGTTGGTGATGGAGAAGATCTCCATGCCCCTGAGCGCGTCGATGGGTATCGCGTGGGGTACGCCGGAGATGACGGCGAAGTCGTAGCCCTCCTGGCCAGCGAGCCAGCTCGCCACCTCATCTCCCGCGATGGGATACTCGTCGAGGCCGCCGATGATCTTGTCGATCACAACGCCCCTCTCCTCAAGCCCCGAAAGGATGTTCTTTGCGTCCTTTCTCACCTTGGCCAGCCCCTTATTCTCGTCGAGGTTTGCGAGGGTTTTGACCTCGGCTCCGCGGGCCTTGGCCACCTGAGCGACGGCGGCGTTGATGTCGGCGAACATGTACGCCGTCTCCTTCTTGGCGTTGAGGATGTTTATCCCCCTCTTTCCTTCAGCCATCAGCTCGAGAAGCCTCTCTGCGGCCCTGAACTTGAGGTCGCCCCTCTCGGGGGCGAGGTACTCCTGGCTCGCGGCCCCGTGGAGTCTCTCAACCTCCGTCGCCTTCTCCAGGAGGAACTTCTGCCGTTCGAACTCCGCGAGGTCGATGATCCCCTTCTCCAGGGCAGCCTCCAGGGTGATGATCACCCCCCTGGTGTTGTCCCGGTACCCGGCGTGAACCTCCACCTCGATGACGGGGACGTCGACCTCGGCGTCGACGACGGACTGGTGGAGGTCTTCTCCGATGATCATGCTGCTGCATGTCCCCACCACGCCGATCAGCTTCGGATCGAATAGCTCCCTCGCCCTCCGGATGAGCCTTGTGAGCTGCTCCTGCCCGCCGAAGACGAAGCCTGCCTCGTCGAGGGCGGTGGTGAGGGTTCTGACCCCGTCCTCCTCCAGGAGGCGGGCGTGCTTGAAGCAGCAGCCGCTGGGCCCGTGCATTATGACGACGTCGACGCCCAGGTCTCTCAGGGTGTAAAGGGCTGCAACGATGGAGCTGGGCCTCGGGTGCAGTATCTGAACTTCGCTTGCCATCATGAAAATCACCTGAAACATTTAACGCATGAAATTATCCTGTCGCCCCTCGCCGAGGCTGCCTTCGCCATGGAGAGGCCAGAGTCGAGGTCGGGGGCGAGCTCTGCCGAGAGGCCGGTGGCAAAGGGCGCCAGCCTCTCCCCCACCAGGACGAGACGGTCGATTTCCCGACGGCGGCGAGAGAGGAGATCGATCAGGGCCGGGACGTCCATCCCCTCGCAGACCGTCTCCGCCTCCTCGCCGACGACGAGGGTGAGGCTGCCGTCGCCTCCGGCGCGGTCGAGGGCCGCCTCCACCCCAGAGGCCCGAAGGCCGGAGTTGGAGTTGTCGATCACCAGGACTCCATCCGTCCGCGTCTCCTTCATCCTGCCACCGAGCCCATCGAAGCCCTCAAGGGCGGAGGCGATCTCCTCGATGTCGAGGCCCGCAGCCAGGGCGGCTGCCGCAGCCCCGGAGATGGCGGCAGAGTAGCTGTCGAGGTCGAAGCCCTCGCCGAGATGGAGGGTCGCCCTCTCGCCGCTCGTCAGAATCTCCCGGCCCGCAGACCAGACCGAGCCCCTCTGTCCGGGGCCGAAGGTGACGTCGGCGGATATTCTAGCATCCTCGCCAGCCACGAGCTTTGAGCCCCGCTTTGAGAGCGAGACCATCTGGAGCTTGGCGGTGCTGGCCCAGAGGGTCTCACCTGCGATCCTGTAGTCGCCGGAAAAGCTCGTCAGGACCCCGAAGTCGGCAACTCCCGTCCCCCCCAGGGAGACCTCGGATACAAGATCGTCGGCACGGGCCTCTCTGGCGGCATCGAAGGCCAGGATCACGTTGGCGGGGGTGATGCTGAGCCCCGACCGGACGAGCTTGCTTCTTCCATCTTTCCATACCTCGATCCCCCGGGTGGTGTGGGACGCAACGGTCCTCCCGGTGGAGAGGATCCGGGCAAGGATCAGGGCGGTGGTGGTCTTGCCTCTCGTCCCCGTCACCTCGAAGGCCCGAAAGTTCCGCTCGCCGGCCAGAAGGTCGCCGACGGCCCGGTGGTGGGTGACTACCTCTTTTCCAAGCCTGTTTGCCTCTTTTAGGGCGGGGTTCTCGGGCGAGAGGTGGACGGGGGCGACGATGAGGTCGAAGGCTGAGACGTCCCGGGTGTTGTGGTAGACCTCAAGGGCTGCAGCCTCGATCCCTCTCGCCCTCATCCTCTCGGCGATCAGCCCGGCGCCGTGGATGGTGTCGAGGACCGCAACTTTCGGGGCTACTTCAGAGCTTCCGTAGCTCTCTGGTAGGCAAGAGCGGCGATGCACTCGTCCACGCCCAGGGGCTCTGCACACCTGATCTCCACCTCGCTTCCGTTCAGCCTGCACTTGCCCCTCCGAAGTGCCGGGTCCACAGAGAGCTCGTTGGGGATGTCTTCCATGGTGTGGACGCCGTGGGCGAGGAAGATGGGAAGGGCGACGATCGTCTTGACCTTCGTCCCAGAGAAGCTCTCAAGCCCCGCGGCGATGTTCGGCTCGTCCATGTTCAAAAAGGCGATCCTTACGGGTCCGCCGTGGAGGTCGCCGATCATCTTTGCGCATTTTTCCACCATCTCTTTGTTGTACGGTTTGGTGCTGCCGTGTCCCAGAACGAGAATCCCTACATCATCGACCATAAATCTCACCAATGTTACGTTTTTATATATTTGTATTAACCAGATGGGATTAATAACTAATAAATCCTTTCCCGGCGTAAAGTGATCCGGCCCAATGCCTCCGGAACTCAGCCGGTGTCCGGAGGTCGGAGCCTCGGAGTAGGCGCAGAACTAATGGGATAAGTCGAAATGAGCCGCATAGCGTATCTCTTGGTCTCAGTTCTCTTAGTTATCCAGACTGCGAGCGGCGCCGATGTCCTCATGTCGACGCGAGAGAGGATCACCTTCGCCGAGAACCTGACCTTGGTGGTGATGGACGTCGAGCCGGGGGCGGGCGCTGGTGCGGGCGTCGTCTGGCTGGAGCTTCGGGACGATCGGGGCCCCGTCAAGTCCTCGATCCTCGTGGCTGGGGAGAGCTTCGCCTACGACGAGAGGGGGGATGGCCCGAACCTGACCGTCACCAGGATCTACGCCGGGGGGGAGAGGGATCTTGTGGAGCTGGAGATAGTCTCAGGCGTTGTGGTGGGGAGGGCTGCCGGGGATCTCGCCACCGAAGCGGCTCAAGATAGCCAGCAGGCCCGAGAAGGGGACTCGTCCCTCATGAACCGGGGACTTGCGGCTCTGCTCGTCGTGCTTTTGGCTGCCTGGGTTTACTTGGGGGCGAGGCAGAGGGGTAGGTAGAAGGCGATATTATCTCAGGGAAGATCGAGGTCAGACGAGGTGACATAGGACTTGGTGATCTCTCTCCACCTCGACCATCTCGGGCTGCTTTTTGATGCAAACGTCTTCGGCGATGGGGCATCGAGGACGGAAGACGCATCCTTGGAGGCTGCCGTCTCCGCCGTTCGCGTGATTACCATTCTCAATACCGCTATCTGAGCAACATTTTTTATTGGCCCTCTAGCCAGGAAGTGTGGGACCCGGGCCGGAACGTCGCCTCATTGCGAGAGTTTTGGGAGACCGTCTCCCCTTGCCCCGATAGCTCTCTGGCGAGTTCAAAATCGTACATTGTCTAACTCTCTCTCGCCAGAGGGCCGGGAACGCGGGGTCGGGTCCCCAAAAGGACGAAGGTTTCTGACTATAAATAGAATCGACATATATGAAGGATGGGCGCACACCATATGTGTTGCCGATCAATTGTGTTGTCATCTTGTCGCAACTTTAAGATGATAAACGATCAAGGCCTCGTGCCTTGATATTCCCGTCGCGAAGCAGGAGGTGAGTGCATCGCTAAGATCACCATAACGGGGCTCAAATTCAGCTACGGCAAAACCAGGATTCTCGATGGCTTCGACGTGGCGGTCGGCGGCTCGGAGGTTCTGAGCCTGGTGGGCCCCAACGGCTGCGGAAAGACCACCCTCATCAAATGCGTCTGTGGGATTCTCAGGCCCGAGGGGACGATACTCCTCGGAGAAGAAGAAGTCGGGTCCATGAGCAGGCGCGATGTGGCCAGGTTTATAGGTTACGTCCCCCAGTCGACGACGAGCGTCCTCTCCACCACCGTCTTCGATACGATTCTGATGGGGAGAAAGCCCCACATGGGCTGGCGGGTCGCGGACGAGGACATCGACCGGGTCGTGGAGGTGATGAAGCTCCTCTCCATCGAGGAGTTCGCCCTCAGGGACTTCTCGGAGCTATCGGGCGGCCAGAAGCAGAGGGTTCTCATCGCAAGAGCCCTCTGCCAGGAGCCGGAGGTCCTCCTCCTCGACGAGCCCACATCCAACCTGGACATAAAGCATCAGCTGGAGGTGATGGAGACGATCCGGTCTCTCGTCAAGAGGACGGGGATATCCGCTCTGATGGCCATCCACGACCTCAACCTGGCGGCGAGGTTCTCCGACACCCTGGTGATGCTGAAGGACGGGAAGGTCCACGCCAAAGGCGATCCATTTTCCCTACTGACGAGTAAGAACATCAAGACCATATTCGGCGTAGAGGCGGTGGTGATGAGGGATCTGGATCGGCCGTACGTGGTCCCTCTGCGATCTCTGGATGGTGAACATTTGATTTTGGAAGAGATGTAAGACGATTAGATCAAGAATTGCCATCCCGACTGATGGCCTATGGTCTCCGATCGATATTATCTCTCTCTTGCCTTCTCCTTACCGTAGCCGGTCTCGAGGCGTCCCTCTCGGGATGCCTGGGGGAGAGCTTCCATACGCGGTTCCAGTCGATCATCGGCGCCGTGATCGGCCAGCATGAGCAATCCTTATATACTTCAATGCTCACTCAATATGCATAGGATGATGAGCTATGAATGTTAATCTTGGGGCTCCGTACGAGGTTGCTATAAAAAGCATCATCGAGAAAGGATACGCGGGAAATCGGACGGAGGTCATACGTCAGGCCATTATGGCATATAAGCGGATTATTGAGGAAGAAGAGCTGATGCTGGTACATAGAGGGGTTATGACGGAGATGGGCGAGCTCGAATCCGGAAAGGCCAAGACCCATTCCTTTGAAGAGATAAAAAAGATCCTTGAGCCTGAACCCTGACGATCTATGGACCTTGTCTTCTCAGATTCTGCAAAGAAAGAGCTTGAGAATCTCCCACAGGAGCTTAAGGTTCTTTTTCTAAAACGCTTGGAGAAGATGACGGTGTTGCCTCCTCGCAAGCGGATGAAGCACGGGATCCCTTGCCATGCAGTGAAGGTGACCAAACAGGCGAGGATCGTCTGCGAGATCAGAGGAGACAAGATCTATGTCCTTCACTGCTTTGGAAGTCATAAGGAGTATGAGCGATGGTACAGATCATACAAATAGGTCCATCTCATATACCGTATCAGATCCCGGAATATTTTTGGCATAATGGTTCTCTCCTCGTGAAATAGGTCTCATAAACTGCCGGTCGTCATCGGGATCTGTTGGTATTGCGAGGAGGTACTCTCGACTGGTGGCAGCTCAGAGCGATGAGCTGATCGGTTGCGCGGGAGCATATGCTTGATTACGTGTGAGCCTTTCCACCCATCCCTCGTTGGTGGAGATGCGACCACCGAGATCAGATCCTCAGAGCCGATCGAATAGCTCCTCATCCCGCCTCTCGGAGACCTCCCAGGCGAAATCCTCCAGATTGACGTATTTTCCGGCCTTTATCTCCGCCATCACCCGGTCTTTCACCTTCAGAGTCAGGGACTTTCCGTCGACGGAGAAGGTCGCCTCGGCCCTGCCCAGGTCGACGGTTGCGATGTTGCCTTTGCCCATGGTGCAGCCGGTGGAGATCTGAATCCCGTCCACAATACAGGAGATCGCTGAGTCCGAAGATCAGAGGCTGAAGGAGAGGATCTCTCTTGAGAGCTTCCGGCGGCTCTACCGGGTGGAGTACTTTGCTGTCCTCGCCTCCTTTCTCAAGAGGAGGCTTTGAAAAACTCAGAATCATATATCTCTTATGACCTTGGTTCACACATCTCTGTGCCTGCTTGTAGTGACTTTAATACTGCTTTTGAATTAGAGCCTTCGTCTCGCCGGCCGACGGATATAATTAGTATTATATTTAATCTTATGGCTACTAAATACTATTTCATCGAAAGATTTATGGGTAAAACCGTCTCTTTCAGATCGATCATAACAATAAGTAGGAAATATATCCAGAAATTTTGGACGAAATTTGGGGTGCGCCATCTGTCCGTCTTTCTGGGAGGTTGTGATGAGGAATATCGTTTATGCGACCGTTTTGACGGTCTTCCGTCTCGCTTTCGTTCAAGCGGTGGCCCAGAACGTTGCGATATTACGTTGAGATTTTATAAGGATGTGAAAAAGAATGAAGGTATTGGTATGCGGAAAAGGCGGCAGCGGCAAGAGCACCGTCGCTGCGCTCCTCGCCAAGAGCATGGCAAAGAGAGGATATGAGGTTCTGGTGGTCGACAGCGACGAGTCCAACTACGGCCTCCACCGGCAGCTTGGGATGGAGCTTCCCAGCACCCTCATGGACCACTTTGGAGGAAAAAAGGAGATGATGGGGAAGATGAGACGGTCCTTCACCGAGGGGGAGCAGGTCTCGCTCTTCGATGAGAAGTGGGCGCTCGCCGACATCCCGGCGGATGCCACGTCGGAGAAGGACAAAATCAAGCTTCTGGCGATAGGCAAGATCCACGACTTCGGGGAGGGGTGCGCCTGTCCCATGGGGGCTCTATCCAAGAAGTTCCTGGACAACCTCTCGGTGGGCGAGAAGGAGATGGTGATAATCGACACCGAGGCTGGGATCGAGCACTTCGGCCGGGGTATCGAGGCTGGATGCGACACCATCCTCGCCGTATTGGATCCATCTTACGAGTCGCTCCTCCTCTCGAAGAAGATCGCCGAGATCTCAGAGAAGATAGGAAAGAGCCTCTACTTCGTCTTGAACCGGGTCGACGAGGAGCGCAAAGCCGCCATGCTCGAGTTTCTCGACGAGAAGATGGTCGCCGCGTCCATCCCCGAATCGAAGGAGATCTTCAGGGCGGGGCTCGCCGGCGACGAGTTCGACTTCGCGGTTGCGGAGGTGGAGGGGCTCGCCGACCTTTTGACGGGATAGGGGGCGATGGGCCGAAAATCCCTTTTTTGGCTCGTCGGTGTTTAGTGCTGGCGAATACTCCTCTCCAGTTTAATGCCTAATTATCTTCTCTAAGGAGAGGACGAGCTCCGGCAGGTCGTGATTCAGGATCTGCCAGAGGATTTCGTAGTCAATGGCATCATAGCCATGGATCAAGCGGTTTCTCAAGCTTATTATCTGTGTCCAGGGGATCTCAGGATGTTCTGATCGTTTCTCATGTGGAACCCTGTTTGCGGCCTCGCCGACGATCTCCATAAGTCTAACAATCGCCAAGCTGAGCACACGATCGTCGACAAGCTCCTCTGCGCTTTTGCCCTTCGATAAGATCATCGCTTCCCTGGAATGATCGAGCATCTGGCGCAAGGCGACTTCCGGATCATGCCGTGCCATACTGCACTTCCGATTCTCTCTCGATTCTGTCCCTAAAGCGAGGGTTCAAGAATCCGGGTGTGTTAAGATCTACCTTTCTCCCGATAATTCGGGAGAGCTCCTCTTCCATCGAGAAGAAAGCAAGTCCTGGAGTATGGCCGGGCTCGAACTCCACAAGTATGTCGACGTCGCTCTCCGGCCCAAAGTCGTCTCTCAAGACTGATCCGAAGAGGGAGAGACGACGGATATGATGCTTGCGGCAAAAATCAGCTATTTTATCCGAGTCGATGGGTATGCGGGACATCTCCATTTACTTCCAGCGTGCAAAGGTTATATCCTTTTCCAAAAACGATTTCATTTGCCGCCCATGGCCTATAACTGAGCAAGATCGTTTCTTGTCCGCGCCTATGGGTGGGCCCGATTGCGTACACATGTTAAGAGTGTCGGCTGGGATAGGGGCAGTCGGATAATTTCATGAGTCAAGTTGCGGCGGTGCACCCCGCAGCAGAGCTGCAGAGCATTCGATAAAAATAAATCCTGCAGGCAGGACCGCCTCGCCGGCCCCCGATCCTAGGCCAGATGTTCCAGAATGCCCTTCTGGAGGGCCGAGACGATGGGAAGCTTCACCATCACTGCCTGCCTCTCGTCTCCCATCTTGTAGATGACGATAGATTCCTTTCCGTCTGCGATCATGGTGCATTCTAGGCTATAGTCTACGCCGTCTTCCAGGACGTCCCTGTAGATTTCTGCAAAGCTATCCTCGGTCTCCCGAAGGTCGAGCCCCAGATCCGCGAACCTCTCCATTTTATCGACGATCAGAACGAGGCTGCACCCCTCATTCAGATCTGATAGAAGGTCGGATCTGTGCTCTCTCAGAAACTCAGGGCTTCTGCAAAATATCGTCAGCTCGTCATCTGCCCTTTTAATAATGTCTCTGACCCTGTTTTTTATCCCCCACTCGTTTCTGACGCACCATACCGGAGTGGGAACGGGTGTTTCAAGGTTCAGGTTCTTCAGCTCGTCGGCCGATCGGCTTGCGGCCTCCAGGAGCTCCTCCTTCAGCCTTTCAATCACCCTCTCCGGCTCGATGGCCCGGTAGTAGGTCGGCGATCCCTGGACGAACTCGGCAAAGCCCTTCCCCGTCAGATCTTTGAGGATGTCGTAGACTCTCGTCCTCGGAACCCCGCTCGCCTCATGGACTTCCCTGGCGGTCGCCTCGCCGAGCCCCACCAGGGCGGCGTAACTCCTCGCCTCGTACTCCGTCAGGCCCAGCTTTCTGAGGCCATCCACTATTTCAACGTTCATTGTAACTCAATTAGTTACAACAAACTTAAATATGGCGCTGGTCCCTTTATGTCTTAGTGGTATTGTGAGGATTTTAGCATGAACCCAGAAAGGTCGCCGCCATCAAAGCTCGCCCTGCCTTTGAGCCTCTTTTTGCTCGCCCTCACCCTTCTGATCGTTCAAGTGACGGTATCGAATGCGGTCCTTCAGGGGTCTCCCAACGCCCTGGAGCGGTTTCCTGGCGACTTCTACAAGGTGGAGGGTTCGCCCGATATCGCAGCCACCCTGGAGCGGGCGAGGGTCTACCAGGGCGATGAGACTAGCCTCTACCTGACGCTGACGAACAGGGGCCAGGTCACCTCCATCGAGGTGAACGAGGACCCCTCCCGGTCCGCCCCCGAGGAGGTCTATGCTGCAAAGGTCGAGCTGGAGCTGGAGAACGGCAGGACAGCGGCCCAGGACGTCTCGGTGAGCCTGCTCGTTCCCGGCAGCCGAGAGGACGCCCCCCTGGAGGTCAAAAGGCAGGTCGCCTACGCCGGCACCATTCTCGAGGGTCAGGTATCGCCGAGGCTCGAGTTTCCGATAGAGGTCTACGAGAACACTCCGCCAGGCGATTACGAGCTTCTGGCAGTCGTCAACTACACCTACCAGTGGGACGTGGCGGCAAAGCCCGAATCGAGCCGCCCGGAGAACCCCGACATATACTACCTCTACGAGAGCGATAGCCAGACGCTTCCCCTGAAGGTCCGGGTAGAGCGGGAGAGCGGCGCGGAGTTCAAAGTCCTGGAGGTTGATCCGACGGATCTCAAAGTCGGATCGAAGGATAACGTGGTCAGGATGACGATCGAGAACGTCGGCGACGACTATGCTCAGGATCTGGTGGTAAGGCTCAGGCCTGAGAGCGGTATCTACGTGAGCGTCGACGAGTCTCCGGTCCCCCTCCTCAAGCCTGGGGAGACGGCCGAGCTGGTCTACAAGCTGGACGTCTCAGAAGACGCGGTCCCAGAAAAGACCTATTCGCTCACCGTCCTCTTTGAGTTCTCCGACTCGAAGAGCGACGATCTGACTGATATTGAGCACGCCTATGTACGGATCAAGGGCGATGGGAAGTGGATCCTCATCTTCGCCGCCGTCCTTGCAGTTGCGGTTCTGGCAGCGGCAGGTCTGGCGATCCGTCGCCGAAAAAGTTCCAAGGTTTGATCAATCAGGGAGATGGGATACTTGAACGACGGAGAAAACTCGGGCTCTGTATCTTTCGAGGATTACAGCATCATCGCCCAGGGCCTCCAAAAAAGCTTCGGCGAATTGAGGGTCTGGAGCGACCTTTCAGTCAAGATACCCCGGGGCACCACCTACTGCCTCCTGGGGCCGAACGGGTCGGGAAAGACGACCTTCATCAGGGCCGTAGCAGGCCTCCTACGTCCGGACGGGGGAAACCTCCAGGTCCTGGGGGAGCCGATCTCCAACGTCAGCAGGGTCTATCCCAGGATCGGATACATGACCCAGCACAAGGCCCTCTACCCCGACCTCACCCTCCGAGAGAACATGGAGTTCTACGCCGGTCTCTACGGGATCGAAGGCGAGCAGATGGCCGAGAGGATATCGGAGCTTCTCGATATGGTGGACCTCGCCGAGCACGCCGACCGGATCACGGGCGCTCTCAGCGGCGGGATGTATCAGAGGCTGTCACTTGCCTGCACCCTGATCCACGAGCCCGACCTCCTCCTCCTCGACGAGCCGACGGTGGGGGTGGACCCCGTCCTTCGGGAGGCTTTCTGGCGGTTCTTCGACGGGCTGACCGAGAAGGGGAAGACGATCCTCATCACCACCCACCTGATGGACGAAGCCGAAAAGTGCAAGATCGTGGGGTACATGCGAGCTGGCCGGATGCTTGCGGAGGGAAGCCCAGAAGATCTGAAGAGGCTCGCGGGGCTCCGGACGATATTGAAGCTCTCAGTGGAAGAACCAGAAGCTTCGGCCTCCCGACTTGCATCCAGGGGGTTTGACGTCAGAGCCGCATGGGGCGAGCTACACGTTGCGATCGAAGAGCACCGGCAGATAAAAGAGGTCCTGGATCTGGTCGAACCATTCGACCTTCGGCTCATCGAGCCCACCCTCGGGGATGCCTTTATTAAGCTGGCGGAGGGGGAGTCGGGATGATAGACCTAGGCTTCACCCTCAATTCGAAGAGGGTTTTCGTGGTGGCGAGGAGAGTTGTCCGCCAGCTTAAGCGGGATCGGAGGACTATAGGGCTCATAACTTTATTGCCCATATTCCTCATGATTCTCTTCGGCTACGCCCTCTCAGGGGAGATGTCTGGCATAAACCTGGGGATTGTCGACTTTGGCGGCCAGGACGATCTGAGAGACCACCTTGCGTCCGTCGACGACTTCGCTCTCCTCCGTCTGGGGTCTGAGTCTGACGCCGAGAAGCTGATCGTCGAGGGGAGGCTCCACGGCGCGGTGGTGATCGGGGAGGATGAAGTCAAGATCTTGCTGGACGCCACAAGCCCGCAGATCACAAGCTCCATCATGGCCGAGGTGAAAAACGGCCTCCAGAAAAGCGTTGTAGGGGTTGGCGGCCTCGGTGAATATTCTCCCGTTGAGGCGGAGAGCCCCGAGATCGTCCAGCGCTACATCTATGGCTACGACATGGAGATGATGGACTCCGTCGGCCCTGCAGTCTTGGGCCTTGTGGTCTTCTTCTTCACCTTCATCATCGCTGCCATCTCCTTTCTCCGGGAGAGGACCCAGGGGTCTCTGGAGAAGTTCATGGTTTCGCCCCTCAGCAGGCCCGAGATGGTGACGGGCTACCTCCTGGGGTTTAGCATCTTCACTGTCATCCAGTCGGCAACCACTTTCCTCGTCGTCGTCTTCGTCTTCGGCGTTCCCATGAACGGAAACCCCCTCACCGCCTTCGGCGTGATCCTCCTCCTGGGAGCGGGAGCCCTGGTACTGGGGGCTTTCTTCTCGAACTTCGCCAGAACCGAGTTTCAGGTGGTCCAGTTCATACCGATGGTGATCCTCCCCCAGGTCGTCCTCTCTGGGGTTTGGTGGCCTCTTGAGTCCATCCCGGCCTTCATCAGGCCGATCTCTTACATCCTCCCCCTCACTTACTCCAGCGACGCCCTGCGTGCTGTAATGCTGAAGGGGGCGGGGGTAACAGATATCCTGGTACCGGACCTGCTAGTTCTGGTCGGATTATTCGTCATCGCTTTCGCTGCTGCGACGCTGATGCTGAAAAGGGAGGTTGGGTGAGTATGTGGGGCGTTTTCACTCGCCGAGGTAGGTTATAATGCTCTTCATCTCATTGAGCACGTCCTCAACGAAAACTTCGCGGCACTCCGAGGCGTTCTTCTCGCTCTCGATATGAAGATGATGAGGGAAGGTCTCCATATCTGGCCAGTGAGGAGCATTGTCCCACCTTCGCACCATCTCCGCCTCCTTTTGGACGTGGTAGGAATAGCGCCTGAAGTCCCTGCCCAATGCTTCGTTGATGTGGAGGACGTATCCTCCCTTCAGCGATGCAACGGCCCGGAGCGCCTGCCTTCCAGGCTCTTGGACCAAAACCGTTACTTCTATCTCCTCGACGATCTCGCTTGATGAGAGGGCATCGAGGATATCCTGAACGTTCATTCTTCCTTGGGGCCTTTGAGGCTGGCCTGGACGCCCATCCAGTATTCGCGGGCCGACTCGTAGCTCTCCCAGATTATGAAGTCGTCCCACTCATCGAACGACTCAGAGCCTTTCCTCGATCTGATCCGCTCCTCGAACTCCTCAAAGCTCATATCGTGCTTGGCGCGCATCTCTTCGATCAGGGAGTCGAAGTGGCGAATCTTCGATTCTGCCTGATCAAGAACGAGGCTTCTCAAGGCATCTTTCTCGTCCTTGAAGAGGCCGTCTCTTACGAGCATGGCGATCGGCTCGAAGACTTCCCTGGATACCTCGACAGTCTCGCTCATTCTCTCACCTGACAGGGGAAATAAGGTCTTCAAGAGATATAAACGCGCCGAACTTCAGATCCCCAGCCTCGCCCTCGCCGCCTTCTTCACGCTCTGGTCTGTGTCCTCGGCGAGGCTCCGCACCAGATCCTCCGGCGTCGCCGGGTTCTTCGCCACCCGCTCCCTCACCTTCCAGGCCCAGTCCCGCGAGAGATCCTCCAGGGTCGCGGGATCGGTGCCGGGGTTCGAGGCGACCGCCGCCCGGATCTCCACGTCCCGATCGGCGGCGAGGCTGGCCAGGGATTCGGTTGGGGTCTTGGGGTTTTTGGCGACGGCCACCCGGACGTCCTGGATCCTGTCCGCGGCGAGATAGTCCAGGACCTCGACGGATACCTGTGGGTTCTTGGCCACCGCCGTCCTGACCGCCCAGGAGAGGTCGATCCTCCGCTTGAAGAGAACGTCTCCGGGAACGCTGGGGTTTGAGACCGCTGCCGCCCGGACCCCCTCGTCGGCGTGCTCGGAGAGGGTTCTGATCGCCTCCTCGGGAGAGCTCGGGTTTTTGGCCGCCGCCTCCTGGACGATGTAGCGGTTTTTGGAGTGGGAGTAGTCGAAGTCCATCGTCTCGTCCTCGGATAAGTCTTCCAGGATCTCAGGAGACGCTGCGTGGTTATTGGCGACGGCGGCCCGGACGAATCCGTCGCCGTCCCCGGAAAGGAGGTCGAGGATCTCGCCGTCGGCTCGGGGGCTCGCCGCCACCGCCTCCCGAACCCACTGGACCTGGTCATTCGCCAGGTCCCGCAGGATCTCGATCGGAGCGCTGGGGTTCATGGCCACGGCCCGTCGGACGTGCCAGTCCCAGTCTTTCGCGAGAGCCTCCAGCTCCTCCCTATCGGTGCCGGCGTCCTCCGCCGTCTTCTCCTTCTCCCAGTCTCTCATCCTCAAAACCCTCCAGCCGGATCATCCGCGAAGGATGACAAACCCGTAAACCTCCTCCAGGATCTCGTCCGGCTTCTTCCGGTCGAATCGCCCGATCTTCGCCTCCAGGATCGGCATGTCGAGGGTGGGGGCGATAAGCTTGACGAGGGCGGGGTCGCCGCTGACGACGGCGAAAGTTGGGATCGACCGGTACCCTTCCAGGACCTGAGGGAGCCGTTCGACTACCAGGTCGGCGTGCTGGCGGATGTCCTCCTCCCTCAGCCGCTCAAACCTCTTCTGGCTCCAGCCGCCCTTGGTGTGCTTCTCCTTGACGGTGCTCCTGACGACGGCGTGCTCCGCGAACCCCTCCCGACCCAGGGCCACCCCCAGAAAGGTCTCGCCGGCATGGGCCGCCACCACCAGGACCGGGGTGTCGAGGATCTCCCTCAAGGGTTCCGTCTTGAAAGATCCAGCCACGGTCATCTCGTCCTTTTTGATGGGGAATGGCGGGACCAGGGCGATGGTGAATAAGAAGGGGTCGGAGAAGACCGCGACCCCCCGATCCGGGCCGGCCCGCTTCACCAGATCTGCGACCTCGGGGGAGAGGCCCACCAGAGCCGATCCGCGGGCCGCGTAGGCCGAGAGTAGGTCGCCCTGGGGAGAGCGGACTGCGTCCAGCCTTTCGAGGAGCCGCTCCAGCTCCCGTGGCTTGAGGGCGCGGGGTGGGCTGGAGCCCTGGCTCTGCCCCCCTCCTTCCGTCGCCGTCTCTTCTCTCTCCCTCGCCCCCTCGCCTTCACCCTCTCCGGCGCCCCGCGCCTGGAGGGCGGCGATCCTCTGCTCTGCGGCCTTGAGGGCGAGGCTCGTCTCCTGGGATGCGCTGGTCAGCTTTCTTATCTTATCGTCGCGCCTCTCGATCTGCAGCTGTAGGGAGCCCTTCTCCTCCTCAAGATCCCCGACCCGAGACCGCAGCCGATCTATCTCCTCTTCCAGCTTCTTTTTCCCCAGAAGGTCGACCAAACCCTCACCACCATCCTCTCGATGGATCTCCTGGCAAAAAAGGGTTTTCCGCCTGGCAGGGGAGGGGAGGAGGGTCGCCATTGAATATCTGAATCTTGATAGGATTGACTCAAAAAGAGGCGAACGGACCCGCTGGGATTCGAACCCAGGTCAGCGGGTTTCTTCGAGGAGCCTCTCCGAAGCCCGCTAGGATATCCTCTACCCTACGAGTCCACGCCCAAGCCTTGCCCTTCAACCGCTATTAACCTTTTCCAGAGCTGGACGGCGCGCGGGCAGCCACAATCCCCACCGGTCTTGATCGGCCAAAGGGCAGAGATTCAAAAATCGTGATCTCGATTTAACATAAAGCAAGCGCCAGCGGAAGTTATCACGATTTCAGAGCCATTATGCGAGCATTTTTCGAATAGAAGGATGAAACGCTACGGCAAACTATTTCAACCCTCGAATCCAGGGGATGAAACCTCGGAAGCTCCTCGAAGCTCTTTTAATCGCTGAGCCGGAACTTCCTGGGGCAGAAACGCCCAATTCCATAACAACCCCGGATCGGCCCAACCCCGCAGGGACGGGTCAGCAGGCGTTTTGGCGGGTGAAATCCTCATGGAAGAAACCATATGTGAAAGGTCGGCCGGTTCCATCCCAAATGAGATCGTCCGAAAAGAGACGGTCGCCCCCGGCTTCACCCTGATGGAGATCAGGGCCCCTGAGATCGCCGAGAAGATCAGGCCGGGGCAGTTCATGATCCTTCGGGTCGACGACGCGGGGGAGAGGATACCCATGAGCGTCGCCGACTGGGATCTCGATAGGGGGACTGTGACCCTCGTCTTCCAGGAGCTGGGCCTCTCAACAAAAAAGCTCGGCCTCATGGAGCCGGGAGAGCGGCTTGCAAACCTTGCAGGCCCCCTGGGCAAGGCCGCCGAGGTGGGATACTTCGGGACCGTCGTCGTCGTCAGCGGCTGCTTCGGCGCGGGACCCGCCTACGCCCTCGCAAGAGCCCTTAAGGAGGCGGGAAATCAGGTGATCTGCATCGTCGAGGCCTTCAAGGGGGAGTACCTCTTCTGGCTCGACCGTCTGGAGGAGGTCTCTGACCGTCTGATAGTCACCTCCGGCGATCGATCGGTGGGCGCGGCTCGATGGGCCAAGGACCCCCTGAAGGAGATCCTCGAATCCGAGGAGATCGATCGCGTTTACCTAGTCGGCTGCACCTTCATGATGGCGACCTGCTCTCGGGCGGCGGAGCCCTTCGGCGTCGGAACGAGGGTGAGCCTGATGCCGATAATGATCGACGGGACCGGGATGTGCGGAGCCTGCCGCGTCAACGTCGGAGGCGAGACGAAGCTCGCCTGCGTCGAGGGGCCGGAGTTCGACGGCCGCGAGGTGGACTGGGACGAGCTGATGGAGAGGGCGAGAGGCTACCTAAAGGAGGAGGAACGGGCCCTCGACCTCTGGGAGATCGACAACTGGCACCTGGTTCGGTTCCGGGACCGCGAGCAGGACAAGAGAAAGAAGGGCGGACCGCGGAGGTGCTGAAGCTCTTCCTCGAAGTACAACAAGGCTCACATCGTAGTTCGATCCTCATACAAATCCCGAGGAACATTTTTACCCGTCGGCGTCTTCTCTCCAGCATGACCGATACGAAGAGAATCATACCGTGCCTCGACGTCAAGGTGGTCGACGGCCAGCCTTCCGTCGTAAAGGGAGTCAAGTTCGTGGACCTGAAGCGGCAGGGCGACCCCGTCGAGTTTGCGATCCGATACGAAGAGCAGGGCGCCGACGAGCTGGTCTTCCTGGACATAACCGCCTCTTCCGAGGGGAGGAAGACGATGGTGGACGTGGCACGGCGGACCGCCCAGGAGGTCTCCATACCCTTCGCCGTCGGCGGCGGCATCGGCACCGTGGAGGGGATCGTCGAGATCCTGGACGCCGGGGCGGACAAGGTGGGGATAAATACGGCGGCGGTGAAGGACCCCGACCTGATCAAGAAGGCCTCGAAGGCCGTGGGGTCTGAGAGAATCACCGTCGCCATCGACGCCCGAAGAAACCCCGTTCTGAGAAAGGGTGCTCACGCCTTCAAGCTCGAGGACGGGAGCGAGGCCTGGTTTGAGGTGGTGATCTACGGAGGGCGAACGCCCGTCGACATCGACGCCATCGACTGGGCCCGCCGGGTCGAAGAGCTGGGAGCAGGCGAGATCCTCCTCACCAGCATGGACCGGGACGGCACCAACGACGGCTATGACATCCCCCTGACCCGAGCCGTCGCTGAGGCCGTAGGCATCCCGGTGATCGCGAGCGGCGGGGCCGCAAACCCCGAGCACATGCTCCAGGCCTTCAGAGAGGCCGGGGCCGACGCCGCCCTGGCTGCGGGGATCTTCCACCGCGGCGAGTTCACCGTCGGGGAGGCGAAGGAGTACCTCCGGTCCCACGGGATAAATGTCAAGCTCGACTGAAGTAACGCTCGACTTAAGGATGGGCGGGACCGGTCAGGGGAGAGGGGGCGCGGCCAATGGGGGCAGACGGCAGAGGCCGCCCGCGATCCTCCGTCCCGTCCACTGCCCGATACCCTCTATTCTCACATTTCAGTCATCCCTTTTGTCTCCACCTGCACTCTCCACCTGCACCTGTCTCGCCAAGCCGTTCGGGCTGATTAGATCGGGAGCCCTCACTGTTTAGCCATCGATCGCAGAGGCAAAAGCAAAGCTGACTTGATCATCAGTTGGTTGAAGATATCGAGAGAAGTTGGCCGACTGAAACAGCCATAAAACAGCTCTAGTTTCTTACCAGCTCACGTATGTCCTTATAGATGTCCAGGGTTATGGCAAAGGCTACGCCAGAGAATAGCAGAGCCACGAAGATGCCTTCCAGTATCACGACAACCACTTCCCAATAGTCTATATAGCGGTATATTCTATATATACCTTATCCCGGGACCCGTCCACACTTAATTATGTCAGACAGTTCGAAGGAGGATCTGAGGGTGCAGGAGGCGAATCTCGTCTTCGATCCCGCCCTATCGTTGGCCCTCTTCAGGTTCAGATACTACATGGAAGGGGGAGGCTCAAGGCCGGCTACATCCTCGGAGGCGTGCTCTCCATATGCGGGATAGAGGCGGAGTTCTCCGAAGATCCGATGAGGGATTTCGGCTTTGCCTGCCGCCGACCAAAACGTGCGAGATCGTGGTGGTGATGAACGACATCCTGATCGGCAGGCTGTGCCGGGACAATAGTCCCCTCTTCGACCACCTGGAGAGCT
>Ga0209607_1001219_pt1 | contig 21641 bp, 17 predicted proteins | sample AD_UKC117_MetaG_FD_184413 | JGI IMG/M metagenome (GOLD analysis project Ga0209607, IMG submission 184413) | Active sludge microbial communities of municipal wastewater-treating anaerobic digesters from Hong Kong - AD_UKC117_MetaG (SPAdes)... | ecosystem: Engineered > Bioreactor > Anaerobic >... | reverse complement strand
CAATGACCTGCGCCCCGGCCAGATAGGGCTGCACGCGCTGTACCCAGCCGGTGAGGGTAATGCCCGGCAGCCCGCGCAAATGCTCCAGACGGCCGTGCGGCTTCTGCCCCACAATCGCCCAGGTCGTCGACGGCCGCTGCGCGGCAATTTGCGGCCACACCTCCTCCGCAAACCAGAGCACGGCGTCCACGTTAGGCCGGTAATCCATCTTGCCGCTAAACACAATGTCAAACGGCCGCGCGTCCTTCGGGTTCAGGCGGTACTGCTCCACGTCGATGCAGTTGGGAATCACTGTGATGGGTAAGGGAAGATTAGGGACCAGGGTTTGCAAGTATTGGGCATCGGCGGCGGAAACGGCCGTTACCGCATCCGCCGCGCGGCAGGCCCAGGTCTCAAAACGGGCCAGGCGCCGCACCTGCACCCAGGAATAAGCCGCCGCCGCCCAGCGGCGCGGGTTCGCCAGGTCGGTTTGCATGTTGCGCCGCTGCAGCTCCGTCTCCGCGTTGTGGTCGTCAAAAACCACCTTGCTCTGCGGACTCACCGCCCGCACGATGGCGATGTAGCGGGCCAGTTCAATGCCCTCCACCTGCACCACGTCGAAGGGAACGGCCGTTAACAATTCCTTCAGCCGCGCCGCAAACACCCGGCTGTTCAGCCGGTGCTCCATGTCCGGGCGCAGCGTAGCAGCCATCTGCCACAACCGCTTCCCCTTGCTGCGCTGCGGCACAGGCACTGTCACCACCTGCTGGCACAATTCATACAGCGGCGCATTCGCCTGGGCGTCGGCAGACTGATTGTCTTCCAGAAAACTGAGCAGGGTGATGGCGTGGCGCGCGGCCAGCCCGCGAATGATGTGGAAATTACGCAGGCTGGTTCCCTGGTGGGGCGGGTAAGGCAATTGCGGCGTCAGGATCAACAGGTTCATAGGTCATCGGATGGAATGGACCAATCTCAGTAGATTAAAAAACTAAGCCACAGATTTCACAAATTGAACCAGAAAAAAAATCTGTGCCATCTGTGAACTCTGTGGATCAATGGATGGTTTTTCGATCTACTGAATCTTGCAGATTGGTCCATTCTAAGCAGTCTCTCCCCGATAAAGGGCCAGGGTTTTAACGGCCGTTTCCCGCCACGTAAACGTCTGCGCCTGAGCATAGCCCCTGGCAACCATGCGCTCGCGCAAATCGGAATCGGTCAGCACGCGGGCCAGCGCCTCGGCCCAGGCCGGCGCGTCGTCGGGGTCCAGCAGCAGCCCGGCGTCCCCCGCCACCTCCGGCAGCGAGCCACGGTCGCTGACGATGACCGGGCAGCCGCAGTGCATCGCCTCCAGCGCCGGCAGGCCAAAGCCTTCGTACTTGGAGGGCGTCACCAACACCCCGGCGGCGTGGTAAAGATGGGCCAACTGCTCATCGAAGACGCCGCTCAGGTGGCGCACGCTGTCGCCCAGGCCCAATTCAGCTATCGTGGCAAAAATCTCGTCGTAAATCCAGCCTTTGCCGCCCACCAGAATCAGGGGGACGTCAACGGCCGTTTCTTCGCGCAGCATCTTGTAGGCCCGCAGCAGCAGCGGCAGGTTTTTGCGCGGCTCCAGCGTGCCCACAAAGAGGATAAACCCCGGCGGCAGGTTGAATTGGCTGAGTGTTTGGTGAATGGCGTCGGGGGGAAACGGCCGTGCATACAGCGGATTGGCCGCCAGGGGAATCGTCGTCACCTTCTCCGGCGGCACGCCCAGCCGCTCGATCAGGTCGCGGCGGGTAGCGTGGCTGTCGGCGGAGATGTGGTCGGCGCGCCGCACCGCCCAGTCGATTTGCCCGGCGTAAAAGCGCAGGCTTTCGGCCGTCAGAAACTCCGGGTAAAAGAGAAAGTTCAGATCGTGGATGGTGATGATGGTGCGCCGCGCCCCAGCCATTGGGGGAATGAAGTCCGGGCTGTGCAGCACGTCCAGGCGGTGGGGCAGCAGTTCGGCGGCCAGCGCGTACCGCTCAAGCCGGTGGTGGCTGGGGGTCCACAGGTTGCGGCGGTGAAAATTGGGGGCAGCGGGATGCGGGAGGTGGGAACGGCCGTCTTTGCGACTGTGAAATATTGTATACCGGTTGGCCGGGTCGATCTCGGCCAATGCCGGCACCAGATGCACCGTATACTGGCTGATCCCCCCCATCTGATAAAAAGGCAGCCGCGCATCAATCCCAATATGCATGGCTTAGATTGTAGTAGAGCCGCCAGCTTTCAGCAATCTGCCCCCGAGCCGCCCCTTTTGCCAACCGCCTCCGGCACGTTATAATGCAATGCTGTAATGATAAACGGCCGTTTCCGGCCACACACCGCTTATATTCGAGGTTATCCATGGCTAAACCGACAGGTTCAACCGATTCACAAGAACTGAGAGATTTGCGCCAACAGGTCGACTGGTACGACGAAGAACGCCGCAAGACCGGCCGCAAACTCACCGAATTAGAACAACGGGTCGTCCTGCAAGAGCGGGAAATCGCTTCCCGCGACCAACGTATCCAGGACCTGGAAGCGCAAATCGCCAACCTTTCCTCGCAAATTTCCCGCCTGCCCCAGGTCGACGTGCAGCTCACCAAATTCAAAGACGAAATCGTGCAGATGATTGAGGCCTACGACCAGCGGCGGGTGCAGTCGCAGGCGGAGATGGAAGCGCTGCGCCGCGTCGAGCACGAAAGCAACGTGCGCGAAATCGCCGATGTGCGCAAAGAGCTGCCGGCCATCCCCCGCTTGCAGCGCGACATGGAAATGCGCCAGGCCGAAGAAAACCGCCTGGCCAACCTGATCGGCCAGCAGCAAAACAAGATTTCGGCCGTGGCCAACCGCGTCGACACCTGGGAAAACTCCCTGACCTTCCTGGAAGAAAAAGAAAAACAAAACACGCGCAACATCAGCGAAGCGCAGGCCAAACTGGTGGAGATCAACAAACGTTGGGCGCCGATCAACGACCGCCTGGACGTGCTGGCCAGCAACGCCAGCAAACTCGACAGCAGCATCCGCAATCTGGTGGAAACCCAGCAAGAAATTCGCGAAAGCACCCGGGGCTGGATGGAGCAAATCCAGATCGGCGAATACGAGCGTAACCAACGCCTGGAAAGCTGGCGGCAAGTTTTGGATGACCACGCCCGCACCATGGAACAGTTTTCCAAAGAGTGGGTCACGTTCTCCGACCAATACAAGGAAGCCAAAATGGCCGTGCAGACCCTGGCCCCGTGGCAGGCGCAGATCGAACAGCAGCAGCGCGAAACGGCCGAACTCTTGCGCGTGGAACACGGCCGTCTCCAATCCCAATGGGAAAACTTCCTGCTGGAAAATGACAAAAAATGGCGCACCTTCGAGGTGGAAATTGAGCAGCGCTGGTCTGGCCTCAACCGCCAGGGGCGGCAAATCCTGGAACAAATCGCCCTGCTCGAAGAGCAGCTCAAAGCGGTGGAGCAGGACAAAGAAACCCTCTGGCGCGTGCAAACCGCCCAGGCCGACGCCCTGAAACAATGGCCGCGCCTCTGGCTGGAGGAGGTAGAAAAAGCCGTCTCGCGCAATCCCAACCGCCGCCGCCAACCCGCCCTCGTCCCCGTGCGAGAAGAATAGCTGTTAGCTGTAAGCTGTAAGCTTTTAGCTGTTAGCCAGCAGTTGTTGGTGTATAACGGCTCAACGCTCATGGCTTATAGCTTTCAGCTTATAGCTAATAGCTAACAGCTAAACCACCATGTACGTCATCGGCACTGCAGGCCACGTAGACCACGGCAAATCCACTCTGGTAGAAGCCCTGACGGGCATCGACCCTGACCGCCTGGCCGAAGAAAAAGAACGAGAGATGACCATCGATCTCGGCTTTGCCTGGCTCAGCCTGGGTGATGGCGAAGAGGTGGGCGTGGTGGACGTGCCCGGCCACCGCGATTTCATCGAAAACATGCTGGCCGGTGTGGGCGGCATCGACCTGGCTCTGTTTGTGGTGGCCGCCGACGAAGGCGTCATGCCGCAGACGCGGGAGCACCTGGCCATCCTCGATTTGCTGGACGTGCAGAGCGGCGTAGTCGCCCTGACCAAAATTGACCTGATTGATGACCCCGACTGGCTGGAACTGGTGACGCTGGACCTCCACGAGGTGCTGGCCGGCACGGCGCTGGCCGAGGCGCCGATCCTGCCGGTGTCGGCGCGCACGGGGGCGGGATTGGACGACCTGCGCGCCGTGTTGTGGGAACGGCTCACGGCCGTTTCCCCCCGCCCCGACCTGGCCCGCCCCCGCTTACCCATCGACCGGGTCTTCAGCCTGTCCGGCTTTGGCACGGTGGTGACCGGAACGTTGAGCGACGGCCGTTTCCGCCTCGGCGACGCGGTCGAAATCCAGCCATCCGGTCTAAAAGGGCGCATTCGCGGCCTGCAAACCCACAAAACCAAACTCGACACCGCCCGCCCCGGCAGCCGCGTAGCCATCAACCTTACCGGCATTGACCGTGACCAGGTGCAGCGCGGCGACGTGGTGGCCGCGCCCGGCATCCTTAGCGCCACCATCTTGCTGGACGCCGCCTACCGCCACCTGGCCGACGCCCCGGCCCCGCTAAAACACAACACCGAAGTGAAATTGTTTGTCGGCGCGGCCGAAGTGGTGGCCCGCGCGCGTGTGCTGGGCGCGCCGCAAATCAATCCCGGCGAAGAAGGCTGGCTGCAACTGGCCCTGGAACAGCCCGTAGCCGTGGCGCGCGGCGACCGGTTTATTTTGCGACGGCCGTCACCTGGCGCCACCCTCGGCGGCGGCAAAGTGCTCGATCCGCACCCCGGCCGCCGCCACCGCCGCTTCCGCCCGGAGGTGGTCGCCCGGCTGCAAACTCTGGCCCAGGGCACGCCCGCCGATCTGCTGCTGCAGGCGCTGGCCCGCCTGGAACCGGTCACGCAGGTCAAACTGCTGGCCCAGGCTGGCCTGGAAACCGGCGAGGCGGCGGCGCTGCTGACCGAACTGGAGCGCGAGAATCAGATCGTGCGCCTGGATCAACAGCTCATGACCCGGGCCGGCTGGCAGCGCCTGCTGGACAAGCTGGTGGAGATTGTGCGACGCTATCATCTGGAGAACCCGCTGCGGCTGGGTGTGCCGCGCGAGGAAGCGCGCAGCCGCCTGAAACTGTCGCCGGCGGTCTTCAATCCGCTGGTGGACGAAGCCGTGCAGAACAATCTGGTCCTGTCCGGGGAAATGACGCTGCGCCTGCCAGGGCATGAAATTGCGTTTACCCCGGCGCAGCAAACGGCCGTTTCTACTTTGCAGCGCCAGATGGCTGCGGCCGGTATCAATTCGCCCAGTGTGAAGGAGTGCAAGACGGCCGTTGGCGACGCCGTCTACCTGGCGCTGCTGGATTTGGGCCAACTGCGCCAGCTCAACGATGACGTGGTCTACGCGGAAGCGCAGTACGAGCAGTTCACCGGGCAGATTGTGCGGTATCTGGAGAAAAACGGCCGGATCAACGCCGCCCAGGCGCGCGACCTGCTGCAAACCAGCCGCAAATACGCCATCGCCCTGCTGGAACACCTGGACGACATCAAAGTGACCAAACGGGTCGGCGACGACCGGGTCCTGGCGTAAGTTTCGGTTAGCCGGCTGCCGGAGCCACCAACCGCTGGGCAGTAAAATGATCAGTGATCAGGATGTTGATCCACCCTCCACATAAAGCGCCCCGAATGGCATCTTGTTTGCGCCGTCCGCCGGCGACGCCGACCGCTCTTTCAGCCTGTCGCAGCTGCTCTAGCCCCATCGAGACCACGCGATTGTCCAGAGAGGTTTGCACGGGACGGCCGTCTTCGTCAAAAAAGTGCAGCAAAATATCGCCGACAGCCCCCTGACCCCGTAATAAATCCTGCTCCTCGGCCGTGAAAATATTGCCGCTGTCGGCCAACAACTCCGAAGGCTCCACCGCCCCAATTCCCACCAGTGCCAGGCTCACTTTATCAAACAACGACATGGCCGCCTGCACATACTGATCGGCTAAAAGAACTTGGAGCATCGCCTCGGACCCCACCACACCTGGTGCAGGCAAAAACGTGGCTGTGCCATGCACCAGATTGGCAAAGCGGCTGGTAAGCCGCGCCGCGTGAATTTCGGCCGCCGGGTTCCCAATCCCTCCCAAAATTTGCACCACCTGAACACCGTTTTTGCGAGGCGTTTGGTGCATGGCGTCTACCAGCGCCAGCAACGTGGCGCTCCAGGAAGACAGGCCAATCACCTCGTCAGGTTTGATGGTGGACTCGACGTAATAAGCAGCCGCTGCCCCCAGGTCGCGTTGGATAATTTGTTCATCGTCGCGCACACTATCCACCACGATCGCGTCACGCAAATTGTAACGCGCCGCCAGCTGCTCTTCTAATTCTGTGTAAACCCCCTGTGGAGCGCTGACGGAAATGCGCACAATGCCCTCTTCGCGCGCCCGACTAAACAATCGGGATATGGTCGCCTGCGATAGGCCCAATTGTTGGGCAATTTCGGACTGCCGCATGTCACGTTCGTAATACATGTGGGCGACACGGGTCATCAGTCTAAGTTCATCAATCCGAGCCATATGCACCTCACCTTTGGGCAAATTTATATTGACAAAAGCGAATTGATCGTGTAATCTGACTATATCTGAAATAATATCGCATACTGAATAATTATTCAAGAGTAAATTTACGGTAGTTGAGAATTTGAAATGCGCCAAACAATCTCTAAAACGCTAGAGCTCAAGTCAATCCAGTACCGGCGAAAAATCCTGACAATAATTAAACAGGCGAATTCCGGGCACACAGGCGGCAGCCTGTCAGCCGTGGATATTTTGAACGTATTGTACAACCATGTCATGAACGTGTCGCCAGAGAATTTTCAAGACGCGAACCGAGATCGATTTATTCAGAGCAAGGGCCATTCGGTAGAGGCGTTGTACGTGGTGTTGGCTGATAAAGGCTTCTACCCAGAAGCCGAGCTGGATACGTTAAACCGGTACGGCTCACATTTTATTGGTCACCCGACACGGAAGGTGAACGGGATAGAGCAGAACACAGGCGCTTTAGGACACGGGCTGTCTATTGCTGTGGGCACCGCTCTGGCCGCGAAGAAAGACGGCCGTACCTACCGCGTCTTCACCCTTTTAGGCGATGGCGAACTGGAAGAAGGCTCGAACTGGGAAGCCTCGATGAGCGCCGCCCACTACGGGCTGGACAACCTGGTGGTGATCGTAGACTACAACGGACTGCAAATCACCGGCCCGGTGGAAACGGTAACAGGCATCACTAACTTACGCGAGAAATTTACAGCCTTCGGTTATGCCGTGCGCGAAGTGAACGGCAACAGCATCCCGGAACTGATGGCCGCTTTTGACCAACTGCCCTTCGAAGCGGGCAAGCCCAATCTGGTGCTGGCCCACACAACCAAAGGCAAAGGCATCAGCTTCATCGAGAATCAGGTCGGCTGGCACCATCACGTGCCAACAGATACGGAATTTGCCACGGCCATGATAGAACTGGACACAGCGCAAGCCGCCTGGGGAGCAAGCAATGGAATCCGGTAAAGCAAATCTGGAAGTATTCGCCGCCACCCTGCTCAAACTAGCGCAGACCGACCCTGACATCCTGGTGGTCACCAGTGATTCGCGGGGGTCGGGCAAGCTGACGTCTTTTGCGCAGGCTCTGCCGGAGCAGATCGTGGAAATCGGCATCGCCGAGCAAAATCTGGTTGGCGTGTCAGCCGGGCTGGCGTCGGCGGGCAAGAAGGTATTTGCCGTATCGCCGGCCTGTTTTCTGACGGCGCGAGGGCTGGAGCAGATCAAAAACGACGTGGCCTATTCGGACAACCCGGTGAAGGTGATAGGCATCAGCGCCGGGGTAAGTTATGGCGCGCTGGGCACGACGCATCATTCTTTGCATGACCTGGCCGCGCTGCAAGCCATCAACAACATCGACATTGTGGTCCCGGCGGACAATTTTGAGACGCGGATGGTGATTGAAACGGCCGTTTCCCACCCTCGCCCGCTCTATGTCCGCTTTGGCAAAGCCGCCATGCCTCATCTACACGCCCCGGACGCCCGCTTCGAAATCGGCAAAGCCATCACCTTGGTCGAAGGCGGCGACGTGACCTTCATCGCCATCGGCGAGACGGTGGCGCGGGCGGTGCAGGCCAGCCGGCGGCTGGCCGAACAGGGCATCGCCGCCGGAGTGATCAGCATGCATACCTTGAAGCCGCTGGACGAAACGGCCGTCCTGCACGCGGCCCGCCATTCCCAAGCCATCATCACTGTAGAAGAACACAGCGTCTACGGCGGGCTGGGCAGCACCATCGCCGCCCTGCTGCTGCAAAACCGCGTCAGCCTCCCCTTCAAAATCGTGGGCATTCCTGACGAATACACCATCACCGGCAGCCAAAATGAGATTTTCGCCCACTACGGCATCACCGGTGAAGGTCTGGCGGTTACCGCCCAACACCTGTTAACTACCCCGGTCCAAGTTGGGGGGGTAGCCAAATCGGAGAATCGAGTTAGTGAAAACTATCTTGGCGATTGACCAGAGTACTTCGGCGACGAAGGCGATTTTGTTTAGTGAAGCGGGTGAGCTGCTAGATAAAACGGCCGTTTCCCACACCCAACACTATCCCCAGCCCGGCTGGGTGGAGCACGACGCGGGCGAAATTTACCGCAACACCTGCCAGGCCGTCGCTGATTTGCTGGGTCGCAACCCGGCACAGGCCGACAGCCTGGTTTGTCTCAGCCTGACCAATCAACGCGAAACCATCGTCGTTTTCGACAAGGCCAGCGGCGAACCCCTGTACAACGCCATTGTCTGGCAGTGCCGCCGGGGCGGGGCCATTTGCGCCGAAATGGAAGCCGCCGGGCATGGCGACCTGGTGCGGCAGCGCACCGGCCTGAAGATAGACACCTACTTCCCCGCCGCCAAGCTCACCTGGCTCTTCGACGAACGTCCCGACCTGCACCAGAAACTCGCCGCCGGCGAGGCACTGATCGGCACGATTGACACCTACCTGATCTACCGGCTGACCAACGGCCGTACCTTTGCCACGGACCAGACCAACGCCTCCCGCACCTTGCTCTTCGACATCCACAAACTGGCCTGGGATGCAGATCTGTGCGCGCTTTTCGGCGTGCCGCCGGCGGCACTGGCCGACGTGCGCGACAGCAACGCCAGCTTTGGCGAAACAGATTTTGGCGGGCTGCTGGCTCGTCGGCTGCCCATCGTCGGCGTGATGGGCGATTCGCAGGCGGCGCTCTTGGCCCAGCGGTGTCTCACGCCGGGCAGCGCCAAAGTGACGTTTGGTTCCGGGTCGTCGGTGTTATTGAACATCGGGCCGCAGGTGGCCTATTCAGACAATGGCCTGGTAACGGCCGTTGCCTGGGTGCTCAACGGCCAGCCGACCTACGCGCTAGAAGGCATTACCAATTTCACCGGGGCCACCATCGCCTGGCTGCGCGACCAATTGGGCCTGATTCAGACGGTAGAAGAGACGGAAGTGCTGGCAACGGCCGTGGCCAACACCGGCGGCGTTTACCTCGTCCCGGCCTTTGTGGGCCTCAGCGCCCCCCACTGGCAACCGCAGGCCCGCGCCGCCATCGTCGGCCTGACGCCGGCCAGCACGAAAAACCACGTCGTGCGCGCGGCGCTGGAAGGCATCGCCTACACCATTCGCGACGTGCTAGACCTGATGGCGCAAGACGCCGCTGTGGGCTTGCAGCACATTCACGCCGATGGCGGCGCGATCCACAACCAGTTTCTGATGCAGTTTGTCGCCGACGTGACCCAGCTTCCATTGCGCGCCGCCAATCTGCCGGAACTTTCGGCGTTGGGCGCGGTATTTGCCGGCGCTTTAGGCCAGGGCGTTTATCACTCGACGGCCGAGATTGCCGCCCTGCCGCATGGCTACGTGGAGTACAAGCCGAAAATGGAAACGGCCGTGGCCCAAACCCTTTACGCCGGTTGGCAACGCGCCGTCGGCCAGGTTTTGGCTGGCTGATGATTGATTAAGCGGGAAACCACAAAGATCTTTAAGATTTTTGTAGGGCGCCCACCGTGAGAGAGGAGAGTATGAAGAGAAGAGTATCGTGGTTTAGCCTTGTGCTGCTCGGCATTTTGGCCGGCTGTACCATCGTGCCAATCGAGGAGATGGCGCAAATCCAGCAAAGCGAAACGTTTGACCCCGTGACCTACGTGGACGGCATCTGGGAGAACCAGGTCGTGCCCACCATTCAGGAGAAAGCGCAAGATTTGCCTACCGTCTTGGGAGCCATCGAATCCAATCTGACTCAGGCAGGCGACCAGTACGCCACCATTTCGCAGAGCGGCGCGCTGAATTTTGTGGTGAAGGGCGAGGGGACGGTCACTGAGGTCAATACGGAATCGCGCAACGGCACGGCCGTTCTCCAAATTGACGGCTACGATGGTCCGGTAACCGTTCTCTTGCAAATTGGTCCACTGGTGCGCGGCGACGGCGTGCGCGACGGCGTTGGATTTATCGAATTTGGCAACTTCAAAGAGCAAACCGAGTTTGGGCAGGTTTCCAAAGAACTCAACCAGCGCGTCGCCGACGACGTGTTGAGCGGTCTGGACCTGACCACGTTGATGGGCAAGAAGGTTGCGTTCGACGGCGTGTTCACCATTCGAACCACCAACCAGACCAACATTGATCTCAGCGAAGTCGTCATCACCCCGGTCATCTTGAGTGTGGAGGGGTAGCCCTATGTCTGTTGCCACCACGAATTCTCCCACAGAGACCGAACCTATCGCCGCCCTACCCCAAGACGAGATCATCATGCGCGCCGTGGGTATGACAAAGTTATTCCCCGGCACGGTGGCCCTGGATCACGTCGATTTCAACGTGTATCGGGGCAAAGTCAACGTGTTGGTGGGCGAAAACGGCGCGGGCAAATCGACCCTGATGAAAATTTTAGCCGGGGTTTACCAGCCCACCGAAGGCCAGCTTTTACTGGAAGGCCGGCCGGTGACGATTAAAAATCCGCTGGATGCCGCCAGGCAGGGCGTGGGCATCATTTACCAGGAGATGAACCTCTTCCCAAACCTGAACGTAACGGAAAATATTTTCATGGCGCGGGAAATGACCAACGGCCGTTTCGTCATCGACAAAAAAGCGCAAATTGCCCAAACCGAAGCCCTGCTCCAACGCCTGCGCCAATCCATCAAACCCGACGATCTGGTGGCCGATTTGCGCATCGGCCAGCAGCAGATCGTGGAAATCGCCAAAGCGCTGGCCCAGGACGCCCGCATTCTCATCATGGACGAGCCGACCTCGGCCCTGAGCACGGCCGAGGTGGAAGTGCTGTTTGAGGTGATCAACGATCTGAAAGCCAACGGCGTGTCCGTCATTTACATCTCTCACAAGCTAGACGAACTGCTGCAAATTGGTGATTACGTCACGGTGCTGCGCGACGGCCGTCGGGTAGACGAAAAGCCCGCCGACCAAATTGACGTCTCCTGGATCATCGAGCAAATGGTCGGGCGCAACCCTGCCTCCCTCTTCCAGGGTCGCGATCACGAAGTAGGCGACGACCTGCTGCGCGTCGAAGACCTGACGCTGCCCCGGGTCGGCGGCGGCTACACGGTAGATCACGTGTCGTTTACGCTGCGCCAGGGAGAAATCCTGGGCATATATGGCCTGATGGGTGCCGGTCGGTCTGAACTGTTCGAATGTTTAGCTGGGGTGCGCCAGGGCGCGACCGGGCGTGTGTGGCTAAATGGTGAGGAAGTGAAGGTGGGGACAGTAGACGGCCGTATCAAACTCGGCATGTACCTGGTCCCCGAAGACCGCCAACGCGACGGCCTTATCCAAACCATGTCGGTCGCCGACAACATGCTCCTCCCCAGCCTGCGCCAATACCTCACCCGCTTTGTCCTCTCGCGTAAAAAGGAAAAAGAAGCCGTCACCAAATCCATCAAAGACCTTTCAGTTAAAGTCGCCAACCCCAATCAGCTCATCACCTCGCTTAGCGGCGGCAACCAGCAAAAAGTCGTCGTCGCCAAGAGCCTGCTCACGTCGCCCAAAGTTTTGCTGCTCGATGAGCCGTCGCGCGGCATCGACGTAGCAGCCAAGTCCGAAATCTTTGAAATCATGAGCCGCCTGGCTGGCGAAGGGTACGGCATTCTGTTCATCTCCTCGGAATTAAAAGAGATCCTGGCGATGTCAGATCGCATTCTGGTCATGTCCAAAGGCCAGATCACCGGCGAATTCGCCAAATCGATAGCCACAGAAGAAAGTCTGGTCGCGGCTTCCGCAGTCGGGCACGGACTCGCTAACTACAAAAACGGAAACGGAAACGGAGGTAATTCCCATGACCCAAGCTAACCCTAGCGTCGTCGCCAAGCGGCGGCTTACCGGCCTGGACGTCCAGGAGATCTTGCTGCGCGGGCGCGCCTTCATCGCCCTGATTGTGCTCATCGTCGTGTTCTCGCTCCTCAACTCCACCTTTCTCACACCCGCCAACATCGTCATCATGGCCAAACACGTCGCCATCAATGCCATCCTGGGCATCGGCATGACCTTCGTCATTCTCACCGGCGGCATCGACCTTTCGGTCGGCTCCATCGTCGGCCTGGCGGCCATGATTGCCGGCGGCCTGATCAACGAAGGGCTGGTGCTGCCTATGTTCGGCGTCATCGTCTACTTCCACGTCTGGGCCATTATCTTGATCAGCCTGCTGGTGGGCGCGCTGCTGGGAGCCATTAACGGCCTCATCATCACCCGCTTTAACGTGGCGCCCTTCATCGCCACGCTGGGCATGTTATATGCAGCGCGCGGCCTGGCCCTGCTGCGCTCCAATGGCAACACCTTCCCCAACCTGGTCGGCCGTCCCGAACTGGGTAACACCGGTTTCCCCCTGCTTGGCTCCGGCGAATTCCTGTCGGTCAACTATTCCATCTGGCTGATGATTATCTTTGCGGCCGTCGCCGCTTTTGTGGCCGCCAAAACGCCATTCGGCCGTCAGGTCTACGCCATCGGCGGCAACGAGCGCGCCGCCGAGCTGTCCGGCGTGCGCGTCAAGCGCGTCAAGACGATTGTCTACATGATTTCCGGTTTCTGCGCCGCCATGGTCGGCCTGATCATTGCCTCGCAGTTGGTCGCCGCCCACCCGGCTACCGGCACCTTTTTTGAACTGAACGCTATCGCGGCCGTTGTGTTAGGCGGCACGTCGCTTTCCGGCGGGCGCGGCAGCATCGGCGGCACCATCATCGGCGCATTTGTCATCGGCGTCTTGGGCGACGGCCTGATTGGGCTGGGCGTTTCTTCGTTCTGGCAGCAAGTCATCAAGGGCGCGGTCATTGTTCTGGCGGTCATCATTGACCAGGTCCAGGTGCGAATGCAAGAGCGGGCGGCATTACAGCGCCAGCAGCAGGCTGCCTGATTGGGCACTGTATCTTTATTCCTTTGTTTCTTTGTAATCCATTCTTCCGCAGGAGGTGAGTGACGAGACAAGAACCCGAAGTGAAGAGCAAGAGAGTTTACCAACTGAACCCATTTCAAAAATAGCTAAGAGGAGAATCTACATGAAAAGCCGAAAATGGTTGAATTTGTTTATTGTGCTGCTGATCGCCGCAATGGCCCTGGCAGCCTGCGGTGGCAGTACGCCGGCTGAAACGCCGACTGAAGCAGCGCCGGTACAAGAGGAAGCGGCCACGGCCGTTTCCGAAGCCCCCGCCGAAACCGCCAGCAGCAATCTCATCGTCGTCATCACCCCATCCCACGACAACCCGTTCTTTGGCGCCATGGCCGACATTGCCGTCGCCAAAGCGGAAGAACTGGGCTACGACACCCTCTCTTTGGTCCACGACGACGACGCCAACAAGCAAGATGAACTGTTCGACACCGCCATCGCCCAGGGTGCGCTGGCGATCATTCTGGACAACGCCGGGGCCGACGCCAGTGTCGCGGCCGTGCAAAAAGCGGCCGACGCCGGTATCCCCACCTTCCTGGTAGACCGCGAGATCACCCAAGAAGGCATTGCCATTGCCCAGATCGTTTCCAACAACTACCAGGGCGCGACCCTGCTGGCCGAGTACTTCGTCGAGCAGATGGGCGAAGAAGGGCAGTACGTCGAGTTGACCGGCAAGGATTCCGACACCAACGCCCACGTCCGGTCACAAGGTTACCACGACGTGATTGACGCCTACCCCGGCCTGGAAATGGTAGCGCAGCAGACCGCCAACTGGAGCCAGACCGAAGGCTTTGACGTGATGGAAACCATCCTGCAAGCCAACCCGGACATCAAAGGCGTGATCGCCGGTAACGACACCATGGCTTTAGGCGCGCAGGCCGCTTTGCTGGCTGCCGGGCGCGACGACGTGATCGTCATGGGCTTCGACGGCAGCGACGACGCTATCGCCTCCATCGTCGCCGGTGAACTGGACGCCACCGCGCTGCAACCCGTAGCTGAAATGGCGAATCAGGCCGTCATCCAGGCCGACGCCTACATCAAGAATGGCTCCACCGATCTGCCGGAAAAACAATCCATCGACATGGTGCTGCTGACCCCCGAGAACGCCGGCAACTACGAACGCTTTGCTCCCAAAGCGGGCGCCGATGAAGCCGCGGCCCCCGCCGAAACAGCCAGCAGCAATCTCATCGTCGTCATTACCCCGTCGCACGACAATCCTTTCTTTGGCGCCATGGCCGACATCGCCGTGGCCAAGGCGGAAGAACTGGGCTACGAGACCCTCTCCCTGGTCCACGACGACGACGCCAATAAACAAGATGAATTGTTCGACACTGCCATCGCCCAAAACGCCGCCGCCATCATCCTCGACAATGCCGGGGCAGATGCGAGCATCGCGGCCGTGCAAAAAGCCGCCGACGCTGGGATTCCTACCTTCTTAGTCGACCGCGAGATCACCCAGGACGGTATCGCCATCGCCCAGATCGTTTCCAATAACTACCAGGGCGCGACCCTGCTCGCCGAATACTTTGTCGAGCAGATGGGCGAAGAAGGGCAGTACGTGGAACTGACCGGCAAGGATTCCGACACCAACGCCCACGTCCGTTCCCAGGGTTATCACGACGTCATTGACGAGTTCCCCGATCTGGAAATGGTAGCGCAGCAGACCGCCAATTGGAGCCAGACCGAAGGCTTCGACGTGATGGAAACCATCCTGCAGGCCAATCCAGACATCAAAGGTGTGATTGCTGGTAACGACACGATGGCTCTGGGTGCGCAGGCCGCGCTGCTGGCCGCCGGCCGCGACGATGTGATCGTCATGGGCTTCGACGGCAGCGACGACGCCATCGCCTCCATCGTGGCCGGTGAACTGGACGCCACCGCCTTGCAGCCAGTGGCCGAGATGGCTACCCAGGCTGTGCTCCAGGCCGATGCCTACATCAAAAACGGTTCCACCGACCTGCCGGAAAAACAATCCATCGACATGGTGCTGTTGACCCCGGAGAATGCCGGTAACTACGAGCGTTTTGCGCCGAAAGCGGATGCGGGCAGCACGGCCGTTCCGGCCACCGGCTCAGGTCTCATCGTCGTCATTACCCCGTCGCACGACAACCCCTTCTTTGGCGCGATGGCCGACATCGCCGTCGCCAAAGCCGAAGAACTGGGCTACGACACCCTCTCTTTGGTCCACGACGACGACGCCAACAAGCAAGATGAACTGTTCGACACGGCCATTGCCCAGGGCGCGCTGGCGATCATCCTGGACAATGCCGGGGCGGATGCCAGTATCGCGGCCGTGCAAAAAGCCGCCGACGCCGGCATCCCCACCTTCCTGGTCGACCGTGAGATCACCCAGGACGGTATCGCCATCGCCCAAATCGTCTCCAACAACTACCAGGGCGCTACGCTGTTGGCCGAATACTTCGTGGAGCAGATGGGCGAAGAAGGGCAGTACGTCGAGTTGACCGGCAAGGATTCCGACACCAACGCCCACGTCCGGTCACAAGGTTACCACGACGTGATTGACGCCTACTCGGACATGGAGATGGTGGCCCAACAAACGGCCAACTGGAGCCAGACCGAAGGCTTTGACGTGATGGAGACCATCCTGCAAGCCAACCCGGACATCAAAGGCGTGATCGCCGGTAACGACACGATGGCGTTGGGCGCGCAAGCCGCGTTGATCGCCGCCGGTCGTCCTGACGTGATCGTCATGGGTTTCGACGGCAGCGATGATGCCATCGCGTCCATCGTGGCCGGTGAGTTGGACGCGACCGCGCTCCAGCCAGTTGCCGAGATGGCGACTCAGGCTGTGTTGCAGGCGCACCAATTTATCACCACGGGCAGCACGGGCAAACCGGAAAAGCAGTCCATCGACATGGTGCTGTTGACCCCGGAGAACGCAGGCGACTACGAACGCTTCGCCCCGAAACAGTAAGTTTTAATGTCGGGCACGGATTGGTTGAACCCAGCCGTTCGGCCAATCCGTGCCTTGTTTAAGGAGTGCATCATGGCGGCTGTTCCCTCGAATATGCTGGCGTTAGGCACGCCCGCGCCGGATTTTGTTTTGCCCGACACTGTGTCTGGCAAGACACTGTCTCTGACTGACTTAAAATCCGACGTGGCGACTGTGATCATGTTTATTTGCAACCACTGCCCTTACGTGAAGCATGTCAATAAGGAGCTGGCCAAGTTGGCGCGCGATTATCAGGTCCGGGGGGTGGCTTTTGTGGCCATCAGTTCCAACGACATAGCGGCTTATCCGGCCGATTCCCCGGAGCAAATGCGTCTCGTGGCCGCCGAGCAGGGGTATACTTTCCCTTATCTTTACGACGAAGACCAGAGCGTGGCCAAAGCGTATCAAGCGGCTTGCACGCCGGACTTTTATATTTTTGACGCGGGCATGAAGCTGGTTTATCGTGGCCAGCTAGATGACGCCCGGCCGCGCAATGACGTGCCGGTGACAGGTAAGGACGTGCGGGCGGCGTTGGAGGCCATTTTGGCCGGTGAAGCGGTGGCGGCGGAGCAACGGCCGTCTATCGGCTGCAACATCAAATGGAAGGAAGCATGAAAAAAGGTGGCGTTATCAACCAACCGATTACGGCCGTTATCGGCGGCCTGGGTCATACAGACACCCTCACCATTGCCGACGCCGGTTTGCCTATTCCGGCGACGACGCAGCGCATCGACCTGGCGCTGACCACGGGCGTACCCTCTTTTCTGGAGACGCTGCGGGTGGTGCTGAGTGAAATGTTCGTGGAAAAAGCCCTCGTGGCCGAAGAAATGCAGGCCGTCAGCCCGCACATTTATGCCGCTGTGCAGGAGATCCTGGGCGACACGCCCATAGAGTTAATACCGCACGTGGAATTTAAGCAGGCAACGGCCGTTTCCCGCGCCATCATCCGCACCGGCGAATTCACCCCTTACGCCAACATCATCCTGGTGTCCGGCGCGTGGGGGTTTGATTTGGGAAAATAGGGACTTGGGGTTGGGGGTTGGGGACTGGGCATTAGCGCCCTAATCCCTAGCCCCCAACCCCCAGCCCCATATTGGAGGAAGCCATGCCCAAAACCCACATCGTCGTGGTTGGCAGTTTGAACATGGATTTGGTGGTGCAGGTGCCGGTAATTCCCGCGCCGGGCGAGACGGTGCTGGGCAACAATTTTGCCACCATCCCCGGCGGCAAAGGGGCCAACCAGGCAGTGGCAGCGGCGCGATTGGGCGCGCAGGTTTCGCTGATTGGCCGCGTGGGCGCCGATGCGTTTGGCGAGCAGTTGTTAGCCAACGCCCGCGCCGAAGGCATCGACGTAACCCACGTGGGCGTGGACGAAACGGCCGCTTCCGGCATTGCCATGATTACCGTGGATGCTACCGGGCAGAACAGCATCGCCGTGGCCTCCGGGGCCAATTTTCGCCTCACGGCCGTTCACGTGCGCCGCGCCTGGGAGCAGTTAGGACCGGTCGATCTGCTGGTGATGCCTCTGGAGACACCGCTGGAAACCATTGAAACGGCCGTTTCCCTCGCCAATCAGTCCGGCGCCAAAGTCATCCTCAACCCCGCCCCGGCACAGCAGCTTCCGGCGCACATCCTCGCCGGGGTCGACGTGCTGGTTCCCAACGAAGCAGAAACCGCCCAACTCACCGGCCTGCCCGTCGAGACATCTGCAGACACGCAGCAGGCGGCGCGCCGCCTGCTGGAATTGGGCGTCGGGCACGTGGTGCTGACGCTGGGCAGCCGGGGGGCGCTGGTGCTGGATGGCGAAACGGGTGGTTTTACGGCCGTGCCCCCCTATCCGGTCACCGTCGTAGACACCACCGCCGCCGGCGACGCCTTTGTCGCCGGGCTGGCCGTTGCCCTGGGCGAAGGCCAGCCACTGGTAATCGCCGCCCAATTCGCCAACGCCGTCGGCGCGCTGGCCGTCACCAAACAAGGCGCGCAGCCAGGCATGCCCCGGCGCGCAGAGGTGGAAAGTTTGTTAGGGTACGAGAGCGAGAGCGAGAGCTAGAGTCTTGCACTTCCTCTAGCTCTCGCTCTCGCTCTCGCTACTTTTATAAGGAGTCCTTACATGACAACATTTGGCGTAATCGTCACCAACCGTAATTTTTTTGCCGACCACCTGGTGGTGGACGGCCGTGCAAAAATATTGTCCCGATTGGCCGAATTGGGCATCAAGGCCATCATCGTCGATGAGGCGACCACGCCGCTGGGCGCGGTGGAAACCTGGAGCGACGCTCAGAAATGCGGCGAATTGTTCCGCCGCCACCAGGATGAAATCGACGGCATTCTGGTCTCGCTGCCCAATTTTGGCAACGAACAAGGCGTCGCCGACGCCATCCGCGAAGCGCGGCTGAACGTGCCCATTCTGGTCCACGCCTTCCCCGACCGCAGCGATACGCTGACGGCCGCAGGGCGGCGCGACGCCTTTTGCGGCAAACTGTCGGTCACCAACAACCTGTACCAGTACGGCATCCCGTTCAGTGTCACCCAATCGCACACCGTCGACCCCGACAGCGACGAATTTGTGAGCGAGATTCGCAAATTCGAGGCCATCTGCCGCACCTGTAAGGGGCTGACCAGCGCCCGCATCGGCGCGATTGGGGCGCGGCCCGGCGCGTTCAAGACCGTGCGTTACAGCGAAAAGCTGTTCGAGTCTGTGGGCATGAGCGTGCAAACGCTGGATATGTCCGACGTGTTTGGCTGGGTGCGCCGATTGGACGACGGCGACGCCAAAGTCACGGCCGAAATTGAGCGCATTAAGCAGTATGCCGCCTACGAAGACGTGCCCGCCGCCTCGCTGACCAAAATCGCCAAGCTGGCAGCGACCATTCGCGGCTGGATGGCCGATAATGGCATTACGGCCACGGCCATCCAATGCTGGGATTCGCTGCAAATGAATTATGGCGTCAACGTTTGCACGCTGATGAGCATGATGAGCGATGAGCTAATGCCCAGCGCCTGCGAAACCGACATCGCCGGGACCATTTCCATGTATGCCCTCACGCTGGCCAGCCACAAGCCGGCGGCGTTGGTAGACTGGAACAACAACTACGACAACGATCCCAATAAGTGCATTTACTTCCACTGCGGCAACTGGGCCAAGAGCCTGGTGAAGGATATTCGCATCAGCACGGCGGAGGTATTGGGCACGACGTTGGGGCCGGAAAATACGTGGGGGGCGTTAGACGGCCGTTCGCCCGCCTTCCCGCTCACCTACGCCCGCATCGACACCGACGACCGCAAAGGCATGATCAAAGCCTATTACGGCGAAGGGCGCACCACCAACGATCCGCTGTCCCGTATCCCCGGCAACAGCGCCGTGGTGGAAGTGGAAAACCTGCAAGGGCTGATGCGCTACGTGGCCAAAAACGGCTTTGCCCACCACTGCGCCATGACCGACGCCCACGTCGCCGACGTGCTGCAAGAGGTGTTGGACGATTATCTGGGCTGGCAGGTGTATTACCACCCATCTTGAGGCGGTCTTTTTTGAGTTGATCACGCGCCAAAACCGGTGTGCCGTTTGCGCGTAAGGCCGCCGGTTTTGGCGCGTATCGTTTGATCCGACTCGCAGCATCTGAAACCAGCCAGAAACCAGCCGCTGCCAACGTCCTCTATGCTGTAGACCCACCGCGTTTTCCCTCTCTGGTGTTACAATAAACCCCCATGTCTTCACAGCCATTTGTTACGGAGGGCCTATGCCGCAGTTGTGTGTGATTCCTGGCGATGGGATTGGGCTGGAGGTGATTCCGGCGGCCACGGCCGTTTTGCAAGCCGCCATCCCCCACCTGGAAATGAGCGAAGCGGAAGCCGGCTGGACCTGCTTCCAAAAACATGGCGTATCCGTACCCGAAGCAACCTTGACGACCATCCGCACCTGCGGCGCGGCGTTGTTTGGCGCGGTGTCGTCGCCGAGTTACAAGGTCGCCGGCTACCGCAGCGCCATTTTGACCCTGCGCCAGGAATTAGACCTCTATGCGAACATACGCCCGGTAACGAGCTGGCCGAACGTTTCGCCCCGCCCGGGCATCGACATGATCATCGTGCGCGAAAACACCGAAGGGATGTACAGCGGGCGGGAACGGTTGGAGGGCGGTGAACAGGAAACGGCCGTAGCCGAACGGGTGATCACGCGCCGGGCCAGCCTGCGCATCGCCCGGCGCGCCCGGCAGATCATGGAAAGCCAGCAGCGACGCAAACTGACCATCGTCCACAAGGCCAATGTGCTGCCCCTGACCGATGGGCTGTTCCGGGATTGTGTGCGCGAAGTGTTTGGCGACGAGACGGGCATCACGGTCGAGGAGCTGCTGGTGGACGTGGCGGCGTTAAAAATGGTGGCCGAGCCGGAGCAGTTTGACGTGCTGGTGACGACCAACTTGTTTGGCGACATTTTATCCGACGCGGCGGCATATTGGGGCGGCGGATTGGGCCTGGCCCCCTCGCTGAATTGGGGCGAAGGCTGCGCCGTGGCCGAACCGGTGCACGGTTCCGCGCCCGACATTGCCGGGCAGGGCATCGCCAATCCTCTCGCCGCAATTTTGAGCGGGGCGCTGCTGGCGCGCCACGTCTGGGAGCTGCCGGACGCGGCCAAGGCCATCGAAACGGCCGTTACCCACGTCCTTTCCACTCAACCTGATCTGTCAGGCACGACGGCCATCGCGGCGGCAGTCATGAGGGCGCTGCCCTGATGCCGGCGCGGTATCGCCGGGCCATCTGGACGGCCGTCTGGACGGGCGTCTGGGTCTTTTTGCTGCCGGGACTGTCGCTGCTGGCCGGCTCAGAGGCGGCCATGTATGCGTTGGTGGTGGCCGGTTTCCTGCTGTATGACCAGGTGTACAAGGGGTGGCGCGGGCGGTTGGCCGGACGGCCGTTGCTGCTGCCCATCCTCCTGACGTTTGCCAGCGTGGTGGGCGCTATTTTGATCTGGCACGGGCTGATTGTGGGTTGGCTGACGGCCGTTTGCCGTCGCTGGGCCATTGATTTGCTGATCGATCACAGCGGTGACGACGCCTATTTTCCACTCTGCTACGAAGGCGCGCCGGACGTGAGCACGCAGTTTTGGCTGGCGGTAACGGCCGTGATCACCCCGCTCATACTCGTCGGCCTGTTTTACGCCTTCTTCGGCGTCGTCGCCCTGGTGGGTAAAGTACGGCGGCGAGGCAAAGTTGGTTAGTTGGCCGGGTTGGTTAGTTTGTTAGGTGGCTCGGCAAGCAAGCCACCTAACAAACCAACCAACC
>Ga0209607_1001218_pt1 | contig 21658 bp, 23 predicted proteins | sample AD_UKC117_MetaG_FD_184413 | JGI IMG/M metagenome (GOLD analysis project Ga0209607, IMG submission 184413) | Active sludge microbial communities of municipal wastewater-treating anaerobic digesters from Hong Kong - AD_UKC117_MetaG (SPAdes)... | ecosystem: Engineered > Bioreactor > Anaerobic >... | reverse complement strand
AGTGGACAACTATGGCGGGGGAGCCAGAATTGTGGATGTTTTCTACGGCTATCCGGCCTACGGGCAACTGTGCCCGGGCGATGTCATCACTCATGTGGGTTATTACAGAGGCGGCGGTCATGTCATGATGTACAACAACTACTGCACCTTCGGCAACATCACCATCCACGTCAACAATCCCCAGGGAACATGGGTATCCGGATCGAGACACCTGCAATCGCTCATCTTCGGAGCCCCTTACAGTGGACTGGTTACCCTTTGGGTCAACCGAAACGGCTATCGCTTCATGCTGGTGATCCAACTTAGAAACCCCGGTTACGGTGGATCACAACCTATCGTTTGTTCGGTGGGACCATAAAAAACTGCTAAAACGCGGTGGACAGATTCCTGTCCTCCTCTGTTTAATATGGGCCTGCTGAATAACTCAAACCCCTTGCCATTATTTCTTTTCAGAAGTATTTCACTGATTAAGGTGCATGGACTTGTGGAACAGTCCTTGAAGTTTTTGTAGAGCAAAACTTCATAGTAAAGAAGGAAAAAACTTGCATCGGACGTTGAGAAACACACCTCTAAGGGAGTGATTTTACGTTTTTCAGCAAGCCCCTAATTAGAAAATTTAAGAACTTTCAAAATAAAAGGGAGGAATACGATGGTTATTCATGTATCAAACGGAAAATCAGGAGATGAACTGCATATTTCATGGGGAAGCGGATTGATGACACACTCTGATGCGAGAGTTGATAGCAACGGAAATGCAAGGGTCAATTGTTCATCCGGCAGCGGCAGAATTCTCATCAACGGAAAACAAGTTTACAGCGGTTATATTTCAGACGGTTTGAGTGTTTCAAAATAACATCAAAAACATTATCAAAGACCCTTCTGGTATTGAGGGGTCTATTTCTAGAGGAGGACATTTTTATGAAAATCACAAAAATTTCAATGATCGCTTTATGTATGTTCCTATTGGCCATGGCACTTTCATCGTGCGGACATTCTGATATTAAACTACTCGAAAAAGGAAAAGGTACTTGGAGTGATTGGGGTGGATCCGGAGAATATGATGTGACTGTATATTCCTATTATGTGGATAATCCTGAACTTTTAAGAAATCGAATAGAGTTGAATATGGAAGTTGATAAAATCCTTGAGAGTAAGAAGAATGAAAACGCTGTAATTGTTGTCTTTAATCAGAAAACACCTCTTGATTATATGAAAAATAGTTACTATTACCAACTGAGAACAGCTGTTTCAATCGCTGATATAGGATATACAAAAACCGGCGAAAGTGTAGGGAATATTCGAATAAGGTAATCCGGATTATTACTTTAGAGAAATTGTCCAATTACCATTTTTGCATCATGTTATGGCATAAATTCTTCTAATGAAAGGCATATTCATGATTGTCATTGGGAGAAACGAATAGCTTAAAAAGAAAATGAAGCGAATGGAGAAGTTTTTAATACGAAGATGCGGAACCGCAGTTGTTACTGCAGGCATTTTTACAAAGAACCGGTAACGGGGACGGCCTCATTCCAAAAGGCCGCCCTTTCGATACAAAACAACCTTCAAGACCTCCAAAGAATCGTGATCGAACTCAAACATAAACATCACAATTCCTTTGAAAGCTTCATTGAAGAAGGATTGGAACAAACAGCCACACAAAAAATTCCCCCTTGCGGAAAAAGGAAAAAGGTCAGGTATATAAGCTGACAGTCAAAAAACAAAGGGAGGAATTAAAATGAAAAAGACGCTATTTTTATTAACGGTGGCAGCGGTGTTGTTCAGTGCCATGACCATGGCAAACGGATTGAGACTGGGGATATCCGCAGTGGACAACTATGGCGGGGGAGCCAGAATTGTGGATGTTTTCTACGGCTATCCGGCCTACGGGCAACTGTGCCCGGGCGATGTCATCACTCATGTGGGCTATTACAGAGGCGGCGGTCATGTCATGATGTACAACAACTACTGCACCTTCGGCAACATCACCATCCACGTCAACAACCCCCAGGGAACATGGGTATCCGGATCGGGACACCTGCAATCGCTCATCTTCGGAGCCCCTTACAGCGGACTGGTAACACTTTGGGTCAACCGAAACGGCTATCGCTTCATGCTGGTGATCCAACTCAGAAACCTCGGTTACGGTGGATCACAACCTATCGTTTGTTCGGTGGGACCATAAAAAAACTGTTAAAACAGAGGAGGACAGATTCCTGTCCTCCTCTAATTAATCACTTCATCTTGTACCATCAATGAAAAGCCGACAAAATATGATAAAATAACCTTAAAGAAACAACCACACAATCATGTTTTCTATGCTCCTATCCATAAAGTTTTTATCATATAAAAATCATAAACCGAAAGGGTGGTACAAGATGAAGAAATTTGTGCTTACAATGATGACAGTTGTGTGTCTGACGACAATCCTATCCGCCGTCACATTGGGCGTGTACGTGAAAAACGAGACGGTAAACCTGGGAAACATGAAAATCCGTGCGGCAATGGTAGTACAGGTCAACGATGATTCACTGGCATCGAATTTTATCAGGCCGGGAGATATGATCATATCGGTTTGTCATTCACAGCAAGCAGAATTTCACGCCTCCTCGCTTGGCAATACGCTGCATATCAAATCAGTTCCTGAACCCTCTGGAAACAAAGGAGAATTAAATCACATAGACAGTAATTACATTGGAATCTCACAGCTCCTTAACGTAGTTAACCGATATGGTGTAGTGGACATCGACCGGTTAATTGAGAGATTATCGTATATCTCCGAAGGAGAAGCATTTGGACTCATCGTCCTGAGAAACGGCCGATTCATCGAGTACACCTTATACTAAGCCGGCCCGCTGAACCGAAAGGAGATCCCATGAATCAAACCGTTAGAGACACCTTAAAACGGGTGGTGTTCGCCTATATCCGTGTGAAATACGGCAACATCCTTTTTCAAAAGGATGTACAGACCAGAAAAGATGTCAAGGAACTGATCGGACAAGCCACCCAAAGCGTAAACGAAGCAGAAGCAACACGAAAACTGAGCAATATTGAAGAAAAACTGGAACTGGAAGACCAACTGGCGTTGCAAGTGCTGATAGCAATGAGTCAGAAAAAGAACATCAAAGCCTTTGAAATCGTTAAAGAACGGTTCATGGGGGCTACCGTGAAACTCATCAAAGAGCATGATTATCATGTGGATAACAACAAAAACTACAGTGAAATTGAAGAAACCGCCCAAAAGGCGTGGATAAAAATATGGAAAGGCCTGGACAAATACGATCCTCAAAAAGGGCAATTTTACACCTGGATGCGCACCATCGTCATCCGGCTGATTAAAACATCTGAAAATCAGACCTTAGGGCACACGGACCATCTTGCGGAAATCTCGGATTCTGACGAGGACGGGGCGAGTCTGGACACCAAAGTCCACAACCTGTCCCATGAAGCCTTTCGCTCCCCGGAAATCATCTTTCGGGATGAACTCCGTGGGGAATGGATTCTACAGGAAGCGTTTCATACCCGAAACGGTTACCCCTGGCAACTGCTGGTATTCAACCTGCGGTCCATGCAAAAGGCCCCCAGGCAAATCGTCTGTGATCACTCAGATGATCCCTTGGAAGAGATTGCCGAATGTGTCAAAAATGACTTGCTCTCAGACTCTATTCTGGATAGCGAAAAGATTGAACAGGCGTTTGTCCCTCTTCAAAAAGCCATGAACAACAGGTTGACCATGCTGATCCCGGACAATGACGTCAAAACAAAAGACAGTTTAAAGGACTTCATGGAAGAAATCACGCAAGCAATAGACCTGCATCAGTTCTTTGGGGCAAATCCCAACAAAAACATCAGCGACTGGTGCGCCCGGGTCAGAAAACGCATACGCAAAAACCTGAACGTTAACTGGAGATGATAAAAATGACCGCTCAACATATTAGCGACGGACAAATCGAACAATACCTGAAATTTCTCAACAAAGAAGAACCGGAACAACTGAACCCGCAGGACATCACCGAGATAGAAGAACATCTGGCCGACTGCGAGAAATGCGGCGAAAAAATGGCAAAGGCCTATGAAATCCAAGAATATGTTGCCAAGTGGGACTTCAACAAGTTCAAAAAAACGGTGGAACAGGCCAATATCCTGAGAATCCTGCAAACCCAAAAGGAAAAAAACACCAACAAAGAAACCCAAACCCTCATCGACAAACTCATCACAAATGTCTCAAAAATCAATCAAAACACCCTTGAAATCTACATGAAAGCCAAACAAAAAGGCAAAAGACTCCTGAGCCAGATCGCCTTCGACCCGGCAGCCTCCCCCTTTCAATACGCCCTAAGCACAGAGGGGGCCAGGGGAGAAGAAGGGGCAAAGCCCGTAAAAAACATGACCAGCGTCATGACCTCCGGAAAGATCAAAGACGCCATTAAAGTGGATTTGGACGAGGCAAACAAACAACTGACCATCACCATCAAGGCAACGGACAAAAAACAAAATCTCATCCTACTCAACATCGGCAGCAAAGATGCGCATCAGCAACTCATCAGCCAAGCCGGAACCTATGACGAACAAACGCAAACACACACGTTTATCTTCAAAGATCTGGAACAGGGCAAATACTTCCTGTTCTTCGAACCGGAGACGGTTGGTTAAATAGGCTTACTGAAAAACTTAAAATCGCCCCTTTGGGGTTGGCGTTGAAAAACACGCCTTATAAGTACAAAGATAAAACTTCAAGGACTTTATTTCAAGGCTAACTGCTTGGTTTTTAATCCTTTTTCTTAAAAATCTTTCAGTTAAAACAGACAAATAATTCTAAAAAGCTTTATTAGCAGGTGTTCTGAGTTATTCAACAGGCACTAATTAAGGAGGAAAGATGACAAGAATAAAAATGTTTTTAATAATGATATTTTTTTGTCTGCTGACAATGATCATAGCAGAGGAGACTTACATTTTGAAAGAAGGAGTACAAGTTGTTGATACATTCATGGGTATAGAGGCTGAGTATAATTATGGCCCAGTGGATTATGAAGGCTATAATTACTCTTGTAAGGAATTAGTCGACAAATTTTATAAGAAATATTTCGGTAAAAAGTTTTTTATAGATGAAACTGTTGAAGAATGTTCACCAATCCCTGGAGCTGTTGCCAGGTTTCCTAATCATTGGGCAATTGTAAAAGAAGTCAAAGGAGATCAAGTCGTCTTGTTTGAGCAAAACTGGAAAGATATAGACAATGCTAAGTGGTACGCTACCATCAATCGAGAAGTAGATATGAACGCCTGTCCCTTTTATAAGCTGAAGGGGGAAGATTACAGTATCTTTAACTATGGGAACGAAAGCGTTACAGAAGAGGAGCGGACTTATCAATTCACTATTACAAGTGAGCCTCAATCCGTATATGGTGAAACGATATTGGAAGGAAAAGAGGGCGAAACCAGGGATATTACGGCAAAACATGTTGGGGGGTACACCTTTCGGCATTGGGAATATAAAAAAGATAGGTTAGAAAAACCGAAAATTACTTTACTTTTTCTTGGGGATGATCAGGTAAAAGCAGTTTATGAAAAAAATTGAAGAAGATGAATGGAATGTAATTGGCAAATGGTATTGGGAACAGGGAAGATATCATGGACATTTTACACTCACTGACGAAAACGGAAGGATTAGTGGTATCTTGGACGATGAGTATGAAGGGACATACGGAGATAAGATATTAGACGTGGAGATTAGTGGCAAAAACATATCATTTACTCGAGATGGGCGATATGGAATACAGTATTGGAAAGGTGTTTTAAAGAGAACAAATGGCAAACTAATCATTGATAATGGTTTATATAAAAAGAAAAACCGGGATGGTTATAGAGACTTTTTTGCTGAAAAAGTGGAAGTAGAGCCTAAAAAACAACCAAGGTATATTGTCAATATGAGTAATATTGATGACAAAGTAACTTTATTTGTGAATAACAGTATCACATTCGTTTCAAAATGGGGTCATTACGGATATAAACCCGAATGGTATTATGTGGCACATCAACCAGGAGAATCCGGTGAAATAGACATCACACCCTATCTGAAAAAAGGTGAAAACAGAATACAGTTTCAACTTTGGAATGCCGCATGTTGTTGTTATACCTCGTTTTCCTTTACAATTAAAAAAGACGGAGAAATCCTCTTTTCTGACAATTTCCATCAGAAAGACAGCAAATCTGGAATCAAATATGATAAAACATTCACAATTTTCTATGATTATTAAATCAAATCCACATCAGACCCTTTATGAACAGTGAAATTCATTAGAAAACTCCATAGCAATCAATACGCCCCCAATAAATGGGGGCGTTTTTTTGGTTCAAGTATGGTTATTATCCTTCAGCCTTTTCGGAAAGTGTGTTTTCATAAATGGTGAATTCTTTTTTTTGCTCTGTTACTTTAAAAACAGGATTTTTCTTTTCCAATAGGTATTGGACCACACAGAATCCAATGGCAAATGGTATGGTAAGGATCAGTAAAAAATCTTCTGAAACCAGCCAGGAAAGGTCTGATGTGAGCCTTCTGATAAGAGTTCTGTTGCCTTCCGCAGAAAGAATGATGGCGAACTGTATGCCGGCAACTGTGAAAAAAGCACCGTTGAAGGAACTGGCAAGGATGATAAACCATTTTTTCAATACAATTGTGAGAATACCGCCCGTTATGGACACGGCAAGTACAATCAAGACAATTGTAAAATTCATGGGAATTTCCATAGCGGTCACTGCAAAAATGGATAGCAGAAATGTGGTGAAAAAGCCCTGGAGAAACAATCCGATCTGATAAAGAAAGAATCCCGCAAATGCGCCGCCTATGGCGGCAAGGGCTGTCAAAGCGTTGATGAGTTCGGTGTTGAATCCGTTCATGGAAAGGACTGTCCAGGCAACCAGTCCAAAAATAACGGCACTGTTGATGGCGATAATCATTTTGAAGATTTTGTATCCAAATGTACCGATAATGACCCCGCCCAGGATCAAGAAAATGGTGATCAGTGTGGCTGGACTGCCGCCCCCTTCCATCACCCTTATGATTGAAACAATCATGTTGTCTATACCTGTAAAAAAAGAATTGAGAAAATTCATGATGTCACCCCTTTTAATTTGATACGGTATATACTCCTCTCTATTGATTTTTCAGCAAGCTTTCTTTAGACCTGCCGATCATGTGTTATAATGGCGTATCTTTTTAATTATAGGTGTTCAATGCGGATGAAAACAGTTGTTGTCTTCATGTCTTTACTGTTCATTATAACAAGGTTATTTTCCAATTCAAATATAGCAACAACCACATCTGATATGAAAGGGATCACTTTCCATTATGATGGTTTGTTGTGTATGGATTCGATTGTTTATGAGCAGTCTGATCAGGCAACTGCCCTTTTTCTCTCTCCTGGAATCTACCAGGTTAACGTCAAAGACCCAAGAGGTTGGCTGACGATTCCCGTATATGTAGATCACTCTACTCAACAGGAATTTTATCTTTTCGGACTTAAGGATCTCGACATAAACCTCAAACTTTCAGATGAAACATCCAGGTCAATTAAAAATATAAGCTTGAGTGCGGTCAAATTCAGGAAGATTGCTATGAGCCTTATCGGTAAAAGAAGCGTAATTCTCGAAAGTGAAGTAATTAGCCAGACCGGATTATCATTTCATATCGTGACGCCTATTTTTAACACATCAGTGGAAAACTACATTCTGTCTGTCATCCAGGAAGACAAGCGTTATGAAAATTACATGATCTTAAAGCAGGGAATCCTCACCTTTTTGAAAGGGGTTGAGGCTATTGCGTTGGAAGAAAAGGATAAAAAGATCTCTTTGTTTGAGTCCGAATGGGTGGCTCAAAACCGACAAACTTCTGGCATTGTCTATCGTGACGGGGTACAGGAGATAAAATCCACGGTGATCAAAACAGATCCCCCCGGGTCTGATTTATATATCGGCAATGAATTTTTAGGCCAAACACCGTATGAACTATTCCTAAAAGAAGATGTACCTGTTTTTATCACGATAAAACATGAGGGCTATTTCGTTCGGGAAATCAAATTAATTCGAGCCGAATTGGAAGCGGAACAGATCATCCAATTAACGCAAATAGAAGACGGAGGTGTTCAGTTTTGAAGAAATGGTTGTTGATGGCCAGTTTTTTTCTTGTGGGTGTTATGTCCTTTTCCATGTCCCTGGGAATAAAAGGGCAGTTTATCACAACAGGTATGAGAGATTTTGAGAAGGGGATCAGAATAACAAGTGTTTATGAGAATACCATTGCAGAACGGTTTTTGAAACCTGGTGATATTCTCTTAGGGATGACGGGAAGTCAGGTTTTGGGTTGGTCTTACGATGATAGTACCGGTAAAACAACTTCTGATACCGGTCAGGCCTTTTCAGCTGGTTTTAAAGTTTATAGCAAGTATATTAATCGCCTTGACGATAGTGAATGCATGAGTTTCTCGTCTGTAAGCGAATTTCAGGAGTTTCTTTCTATGTTCAACGAGGATGAAGGCGGTATAATTTTGCAAGTGTTAATCTACCGAAATAACCGGTTTATCGAATTTACGCTTCAATAGCCATTGTCCATGCGTGAGCTTCATTGTACCCTCTTTTTACTTCTGGTTTTTTCACTCCTAAGTTTTTCAATTCAGCTTGGGATCACTGTTGATGAAACAACAATTTTTCTGAATAACAAAGAAATCTCTTGTTTAACTATAAAAGAAAGCATCCCCAGATCTCCCGCCTATCAGTTGAGAAAAGATGATGTTCTCCTCTCCATGAAACTGTTAAAAGGAGTCAGTGTGTTTTCATTGGAGGATATCGATAATCATCAAATATTTGATGGGTTAACTGTTGCCGATGTTCTACGCATTCGAAATCAGGCTACGTTAGAAGATTCCATCTCAGTTGTTTTGTTAAGAAATGATAAGTTAAAACAGATGAACTTTCCATTGGATCCTGCTCCCCCACAAAAACCTTTTATCACACTCAATACAGACTTGCATACATCAGAAATACGAGACATCGCCGTCAATAAGGCGAAAGAAATTCTGGTTTCTGTTTCTTATGACAAGACGCTTAAAATATGGGATACTCAAACGCTTTCTTTGTCACATACAATCCGTTTTCCGGTGGAGCCGGGAAATTCAGGTAAGTTGTACAGCGTGGCTATCTCCCCGGACGGCAGCGAAATCGCCTGTGGTGCTTATGGGGGTAATTGGGAGAAAAGCGATGTCATCTACATCCTTGATGTTCAAAATCTGACGATCAAAAAAGTGATCCGAGGATTGGAAAACATCCCCACACATTTGAATTATTCACCGGACGGGAAGTATCTATTGGCTGCCATCAGAAATCATTGTGAATTTGCCATTTTTGATACAAGAGATTATTCCAGGATAAACGCTTTTTATGGTCATTATAAAGGTGCATCTCATGCGGCCTTTTCTCCGGATGGCCAAACGATTATCAGTGTTGGAACAGATTCAGTTCTCCGTCTCTTTGACTTTAAAGATGGGAAAATCACTCTTAAGGCTGAAAAATCATACAACACGATTAACGTCAAGCCCTATACAGCTGTCTTTTCACCGGATGGGAAGAAAATCGGGGTGGGTTTTCTCAATGGCGAATATGTAGAAATCCTGGAAGCGAAGACATTAAGCCTGTTAAAACAACCGGTTGTATTTGAAGAAGAAAATACCGAGGCTTGGATTCACACGCTTTGTTGGTCACCGGACGGTCAAACATTGTATGGTGGCGTTTATTCCCGGAGGCCTGCCCTGATTATCTGGAAAAACAATCAGTTGACTCAATCCAATCGGATTTTTCTTGAATCTTCTCCATTGGATCTGGCAACCTTGGAAGACAAAGTTTATTTCTGTACGGAATTTCAAACCATTGGTTTTTACGATGCTGCTTCCAAAGAGGTCGTCTATCATAAATCCCAATCTCTTGATTTCACCGATGCCTATTTGGATTTTTACTGTTCCGCTGATGGTTCCATCATCAAGATACCCTTTGGTATTGATGACAAACCGGTCTTTTACGATATGAGATTACCGGGATTGACAGATCAAATTCCCGAAGGAACAACGATGATTCAACCTGTCACCTATTCAGAGCAAATGGCGATAAAGAATTGGAGAAATGCTGCGGAAACTATTTTAAACGGAAAGAGACTTGGGATCAAAGAAGGTGAATTATCCCGAACCCTATCCATTGACCCCTTAACCGGTCACTTTACAATTGGAACAGACTGGTATCTTTACCATTTTGATCAAAACGGGGATCTAATCTGGACTGTTCCCGTTAATTCAACGGTGTGTGCCTTAAACACAGTAAAAAACGGTGAGTGGATCATCGCCATCCTCTCAAATGGAACCTTCGAATGGTACGAAAGTAAGACCGGAGTCAAACATGCTTCGTTATACATCACAAAAGAGAAAGAATGGCTATTTTGGACACCGGACAACGATTATATCTCCTCCCCAGAAACGATCGATTGGTTCGGGTGGCAAAAAAACCGGGATAAGAACGCTACCGCCATATTGATACCACAAAATACATTTCAGCAGAAAGACCCCATGGAACATATTCCTGACTCATTCTACCATTCTACAATTGAAAAAACCGTTGTTGAAAAGGGGAGTAAAAGAAAGGATTTATACATCTTATCCTGTGCGGTGGAAACCTATGAAAACGAACAATTTGAAAACTTGTCATTCGCCATTGACGACGCAAAGGCCATAACAACCCTATTCCAAAATCCCGAATGGTTCGATGTTGAGAACATAAATCTTCACGAACTTTATGGGGATGAGTTGAATCAGGAAACACTACTCGCTGCATTTGAGCAATTGAAAAATGAAATGCATAGAGAAGACATTTTGATTCTGTTTTTTGCAGGACATGGGTTTTACAAACAAGAAGAGGGTATTGAACGCTTTTATTTAAAATATCCAGGCAATAATGACAACGGATTGAGTCTTGATGCGTTATACAAACAATTAAAACTTTTACCGAATCAAAATACACTCATCATAACCGACAGCTGCTATTCCGGTGCCATCACCGATTACTTTGCTTCTATGTTCATTAAAAATACAGCAAACAAATCAGTAGAACAAAAAGATATCAGCGTTCTTGCATCCGCACAAGCCTGGATGAAAAGCCCGGAAATAACTGAACTGGAACATGGACTGTTCACTTACAATTTATTAAAATTAATTTCCAGCCAGGAACGATTCAACCCGGAAGTGTTATTTAAAGAATTTCCCAAAGAGATGGCGAAATCCTCTGAGCGATATCTTGATGAAGTGATCATACCTGCTTTCTTTATATCAAATAATTTCACAAATTGGTGCGGAATCACTGCTTTGTATGAGTAAAAAAAGGGTGTACAGCAATCTTTTAAAGAAAGGTGAGTGAGATGAAACTGAACTACTTTAAGTATCCTTCTATCGAATACATTCGAAGCGGAGAATCATTGGAAGGATCCATGTATGAAAAAATCGACGGAAGTAACGTACAGGTGAGCGTATCCGGTAATCAGGTCATTCCGGGAACACGATCAAAACCATTAAGCAATTACAAACGATTCCTGCCCTGGATGAATGATTTTCAAAAGGATGTCTACACCAATCAGACGTTTAGGCAGATTGATCCGAATGTTATCGTCTTTTTGGAGTATCTTTCCAATCACAGTATCGTATATGATCGCTTTTCAACCAACATGATACTCATCGATGTCTACAATCGTGAAATCGAGAAGTTTATGGAATACGAACTGGCGAAGCAGTTGATTGCTCAAATGGGTATCCAGGGAGTTGAATCCCTTGAAAAGATGGATGAAGGACACTTCAGCTTTGAAGATTTGGAAAAACTGTGTAAGAGAATATACGCAGAGCGAGACGATTTTGAAGGCCTCTTAATCAAAAACTATGAGAAAAACGTGTTCAAAAAAATCGTGGTTGAACAAATCGATGAGATATTCGATGATATCATCAGCGAGATTCCCAAAAAGAAGTTAAAAGGCAAAGAAGAAGTGAAAGAGCTGATCGATCATATCAACAAGACAAAAAACCGAATGATGCACTATGACATCATCACGGATAAACTAAGAGACAGAAAGATGCTGTAAACAATCAAGCAGCCGTTTATTTTTAACGGCTGCTTTTTCAAAATAAACAGGAAGGAAAAACCTGAAAAATAAAAAGCGCAATCTCACGAAGAATGTGACAATTTTCCTTATTTTGAAAGACTTTCTGATATACTAAAAACACAATAGATGAAAACAAGTAGTTTGGAATCTCAAAGTCACCCTCCCCTTTTGATTTACGCCGTCATTGAGTGAAAAAACCCATATTTCATAGACTACTGAAAGCTGTAGTGGAAGAAACGATTAAAGATTTGAATAGAAATGCCGCATTTAAAAAAGAATAGAAAGGACAAACAATAAAATGGAAGAATACCTGATCCCGCCAATCAACGGGCAAAAGAACAGAAACCTGACGTATCAAGAAATCGAATGGCTGATTAAAACGATAACAGATGCTGAACACAAATCCCCTGATACAACAAGATTAAAGAAAGCAATAGAAAAGACCAAGGAAATGTTCACCGTTACCTCGGTAATGGTCCTTGTAAAGGCCGGGACCTTTCAAATGGGAGACGAACACGGAGATCTTTGGGATGCATGCAGACCCGTGCACACGGTAAAACTGACGTATGACTATTACATCGGCAAATATGAAGTGACCTTCAACGAATACGACGCCTACTGCGAGGACACGGGAAAAGAAAAGCCCTCAATCTTTGACATGGGCAGGGGCAACAGACCCGTCATCTATGTTAGTTGGAACGACGCTATCAAATACTGCAACTTGTTGAGTGAAAATGAAGAACTAAGTAAAGCCTATGACAGCAGAGGCAACCTGTTAGATAAATATGGCAAACCTACGACAGACATCACACAAGTAGAGGGCTACCGGTTACCGACAGAAGCTGAATGGGAATATGCGGCGAGGGGGGGACACAAAAGCACAGAAGATTATAAATACGCAGGCAGCAATACCGTCTCAAGTGTTGCCTGGTACACTGAAAACTCAAACAGAAAAACCCACGAAGTGGGACAAAAGGCGCCTAACGAACTGGGGCTATACGACATGAGTGGAAACGTCTGGGAATGGTGCCAAGATTACAGGGACAGAGAATATTATGACAAAAGCCCGAGAGAAAACCCCGTTAACCTTAACAGCGCCTCCGACCGTGTCTTTCGCGGCGGGAGTTGGGTCAACAATGCCGCCGAGTACTGCCGGGTCGCCTACCGCGACTACTACAGCCCCGGCAACAGCCGCCGCAACATCGGCTTCCGCGTTGCCAGGACCCGAAAATGACCCTCAATTTTCGGTTTGCCTTTTTTTCATTTTTGCGTTTTTGCTATTTTTGGTTTTGGTAAAAACGAAAACCTTGAAGTTTTTTTCAAAAACTTCACACCTTATAAGGAGAAGCAGGTTCTCATGCGCCCACCAGCCCCAAAGGAAGGGAAACAGAGATGGGTTTTCAAGTCCTTTCCCCTTCCTTTGGGGCCATCTGAAACAAGAGATACATGCGTATATCCGATGGTATAATGAGTACAGAATTAAACTTCAATTATAACAACAGGGACGGACCATTTTGCAAATAAGCAATCGTGAAGAAGCTCTGAACTTTCCATTTTAATTTAATCACGAAGAATACTAGAAAAGAAAGAAACGTGTGAATTTTTATTGAAAAAGGCATCCAGCTATGGAATGAACAAATGACATTTCTGGATAAAATATAGCCATAGAGTAAAAAATGTCAGGTGGGCAAAACATGAATAAGACAAGAGTATGGACTGCATTTAAAAAAGGTGTCAATGCATTGATGAATAATCCCGGTTGCTTGAGAAAGATATTGAACATGAGTATGCTTTCGGGTTTTTTTGACAAGCGAATAAAGACTATCAAAAGGTATGATGGGGAAACTGTTTCCGGTGATGCTAAGAAATGGGGGCAAGTGACCAAGGGAAAGGACAAAAAAATGAAAGAATACCTCATCCCGCCAATCGACGAACATAAAAAGAAAACTCTATCATATAACGAAATCGAATTTTTGATCAAAAGAATAACAGATGTTGTCAATAAATCCCCTGATGGAAAAAAGTTGGAAGAAGAGATAGAAAAGGCCAAGGGAATGTTTTCCATTACATCAGTAATGTCCCTTGTCAGGGGGGGACTTTCAAAATGGGAGATGAATATATAGACCGTCTTCATGGAATAAGTTATGCAAGACCAGTGCACCCAGTCAAATTAACTTATGATTATTACATCGGTAAATATGAAGTGACTTTTAACGAATACGATATTTATTGCGAAAATACGGGAAAAAGCAACCCTGATGACCGGGGATGGGGAAGAGAAAAAAGAGCCGTTATCCTTGTCAGTTGGTATGAAGCAATTCTTTACTGCAATTGGCTGAGCGAAAAAGAGGATTTCGCAAAAGCCTATGACAGTAACGGTAATCTTTTAGACAAAAATGGGAGAAAAACAACAGACATTACACAAGTAGAAGGCTACCGCTTACCGACAGAAGCGGAATGGGAATATGCAGCTCGTGGGGGACACAAAAGCACATGTGATTACAAATATGCAGGAAGCAACAACCTCAAAGAAGTAGGCTGGTATTGGCAAAACTCAGGAGACAAGATACTGGGGGGGGAAGACAACGATTGGGATAGAGGTACAATAAGAACCAACAACAGCAAAACTCATGAAGTGGGACAAAAGGCCCCCAACGAACTGGGATTGTATGACATGAGCGGAAACGTCTGGGAATGGTGCCATGACGCATATGATCCTGACTATTACATAAAAAGTCCAATAGAAAATCCTGTTAACGATTCCCATGGCTCTGACCGTGTCAGACGTGGTGGAAGCTTGTTTGACATGACCAGACGATGCCGGGTGGCGTATCGCAGCGGCTTCTACAATAGCTACAGCCGCCTTGGATTTCGCATTGCAAGAACCAAAAAATGAACCTCAACTTTTACTCATTCATGAAACCCATGCTTTATCGGTAGAAATATGAGAACGTTACAATAATCCCTAATCTAAAGCGACTTACTGATATACTAAAAAAACAAAAGACGAAAACCCACCATATGGCTTCTCAAAGCCAAAAACTCAAAGGATAAAAAGGAGGCAACCATGAGAAAAAAGATCACGCTATTATTAATATTGACCATAGCCATCATCGTCATCAGCGCCCCGCCAATGGATTTACCCGTCATCAACCTACCGGAAGAACCCAGCGAGGAAGAAAAACAGATGATGGAACAGCTCAAAAATTCGCCGGAAGAAGGAAACCAAATCATCCCGGACCAAACCACGCGAACAGATATGGGCAACACATTATCCAACGTGCTAATTGAACCCTCCAGCAACCCGGAACTCTATGCCGGGGGTAAAGTAAAACTATATGATGAAAAAAGACAAATCTATATATACAGCATACAGGGAAAAGCACAATACCCGGATGAGATCCTGGATTATTTTCACGACAACCCGAATGAAAAGATTCATGTGATGGAAGAATTCAAACTACACGATGCCCTGACGAGTTTGATCATCCTGCCGGAACAAATTGAACCGGGGAAAGAATATATCTTCGACATCTGTGCGGGATCACTCTTCAACCCGGAAAACGGCATCCTCAAATCACTGACACCCTTTGGGAAGACATTATCCTACATGGAATGACAAGACCGATATCGCATTGAAGATCCCGGAACCATGAAAACAATCCTCACAAAACTGGTTTTTCCGGAAGACAAGATAGAGGTATACTATGACAAGATAGAAATAAAAGAAATATACAACGACAAAGCAAAAGCCCTGTACGAAGAAATCCTACAGGACATGACGGCAAAATATAGCACTTACAGAAGCGCCTCCGGGGCCAACACCGACAGCTTCTCAGAATGGTACCGAAAAAACTTGGATCGTGAAGATTTCGCCATCCACATGAATAAACTAATAGAGAACAGCAACAGCTACCTGGATAATGCAGACCAGTGAGATGACTCAAGAGGAGTATGATTCAATCCTAAGGTGTAAAGTATCAAAATAAACAAGAAAAAAAATTCAAAATAAACCAGACAGAAAAAGAAGAAAAAAGGAGAAATAATTCAAAATAAATCAGAAAAAGAGAAAGAATGATTCAAATTAGAAACAAAAAAAAGAGCCCCCGAAAGGACTCACAAAGAAGAACATAAAAAGCAGATTAAAAACACAACTCTTCGGACACCTGAAAAACAATCTCCTCAGAAATCAAGGAAACCTTTGCGGCAAACCCCTGAATCAAACAGTTCGAACAAAGGGTATTAATCACCCTGGGAACCCCTCTGCTGCGTTGGTAGATGGCATTTAAAGCAGCTTCATCAAATAAAGGAATATTGGCACCGGCCAGCGACAAATGGTGGGATACATAAGCCTTAAATTCTGTTTCATCAAAGGGTTCGATCTCATAACGAATCACAACCCTCTGGGACAAGGGACGATTTTGATTCAACTTTAACTTATCCAAAAAATAATCCAATCCGGATAAGATGAGAACAAAGGGATTTTTGGAATCCATTTCAAAATTAAACAGAATCGTCAACTCCCCCAGAAACTTAGGTGTGGCCAATTGCATTTCATCCAGAATGAAAATCGGGGTGATCCGAGCGTCTTTAAAAGATTTGTAAATCGCCTGCTGAATCTGGTGAAATAAGTCGACCTTTCGAAACTGTGGGATTTCTCCAAGACCACTAGCGATACCCCGGTAAAAATCCATGACCGTTCCGGTGGAAAGGGGAAAATAAACGACCTTGTACAACGAGGGATTCAGTTGTGAAACAAAGGCCCTTAAATAAGTCGTTTTTCCAATCCCAGACTCACCGGTAATCACCCCTATCCCCCGAATCTGTTGTAAATACTTCAATCTTGACAGGGTCTCTTTGTGTGATTGTGACGCATATAAATGACGGGCCGGCAAGTCTTTCGAAAAAGGGGACTGTTTGAGCGAATAAAAGGCCTTATACATGCTCATCACCCAATATCCGGCTGAAAGACAGTGATTGTTTCCCTTTTTCTTTCCCTTTGCGTTTCATCCGAGCATTATCCGCTTGAGAACAAAGTGGGGCACGTTGAATCTCACGACCTTGTTCGTAGACAAACACCTGTTCCGGCTGGTCAGGGTCAAAACGAATCTCTATCTTTTGGCCAATCAAAATGGGGTTTACTTCATACAGGCGTGAATCAATACTCACAGTAGCATCATGCTTAACCTTTCTGAATACCCGTTTCATAAACACCCGTTCTAACAATGCCGGGTCTTGTAAATGTCGAATCCTATCGATTTGAGACATAAACTTATCCAGCGGACTCATCCCCAAAGCACTGTGAATCTTCCGATGATAATCCGTTTCAAGCCAGGCAAAAAAACGTTGATTCAACACATCTACATTCTGGATCTTGTTCAATTCCAGATCCAGTAGGGGAAGAAACCGACTGCGAACCGTTCGGAAAAAGCGTTCAATTTTGCCCTTGCTTGAACCGTCTCGAACCGGGGTGTGGGCTAAAGAGATACCCAGATTGGCGCAGGCAAATGCAATGATTTCGTTACGATAAACCCGTCCATTGTCCACATACACAATTCTGGGAAGGCCCCTTCTTAAAATCGCTTCCTTCAAAACGGTTGCCACCGAGCCCGTGGTCTCTTGTGTCAAAAAACACCCATGTGTTATAATACGAGAGCAATCGTCAATGAACGCAAGGAGATAAGTCCTTGTTTTCCGTCCTCTAGTATTGAGATAGGGTCCGTACATCGTATCTCCTTGCCAGAGGACATTGATTTTATCATAGGCAAATCGCTTTCTATCCCCTTCTTTTCTCTGAGTTGTCCCCACTAACGCATGTTGTTTTAAATATCGGTAAACGGTTGAATAGGAAATCTCGGGAGGGGAAATCTTACCCTTTAGGCACAATTGATCATAAAACAAGCGACAACTTCTGTCTGGATGCAATTGCCGTTCTTCCAACAGCGTCTGCTCAATCTCACCGGTAATACTCCGGCTTTTGTGTTTATCCGAACGAATAGCCGGCTTGAGCCCTTCGAACCCAAACTTCCGATAACGATGAAGCCAATCGGCCATCGTCTTGGGACTGTAATCCTTTTCACCAAAGACGGGAACTGGTTGCTTTTGAGCGCTCACTTGAGCAAAATAAGCCGAAGCATTTGTTTCTTGTCCCGTTAAAACGGGGGAGATAATGGAAAATCTGAACAGGGCGATCTGTTCTCTTTCTTTTTCTGTCATCACAACACACTCCTTTTTGATTGTCGTTTGATTGGAAAGAGAGTCCGGGGGGCTCTCGACTCCAGATTCAAGCAATGAAAAGAAGGCGTTTGACCGGTCAACGTTTCTTTGTTCTATTGTAAAGCAAAACAGTTTTTCTTTCAATGACAAGGTGTGTGTAGAACAAAAAAAAGAAAAAAAACAGCCATTGGCCTATTGTTTTTCTGATTCATCTTGACATAAAACTACACCCGTAGCTCATAAAATAGTCTTTTGAGAAAACAAAGGGATTGATCTTTTCGATTTGTTTCAAACAATTGAGAAAGATGCCCTGATCTTGAAGAGGGATATCTGCAGGGGGAAGGTGTTCACGTAAGAACATGATGACACCACCGATATTCTTTTTAAAGCGTTTCAAATGAAAGAAGAGATTGCGCATATCCAAGAGAATCGGTTTGTGTTCAAGATAACGGAGTAAGCGGATCACAATGACGGTGAGTAAATATTGCATGCGGGGCAATAAAAATGAGGGCAACACTGACAGGCTTCTTTGGCAATGCCGGCAACGGTATCTGCGGATAAAGATCCGATAGGTCTTTGAAAAAGAGATCATATACCGCTGATAATAGCCGTTTTTCAATAGTCGGTCCTTACAGTAAGCACATTGTTCTATTTCCGGATAGGCGTTGTTTTTTCCTCTTCGATGGTAAGCCAAGTAATTGATTCCGAAATCATGGATAATTTGCATCTTGTTTCCTCCGTTTTAATTTGATTTTTTTCTATCAAATTATACCGGCTTTTTTCTTTTCGGCTTCTATTTTATTTTGATTATTTTTCTTTGTTTTTATACCTTTTATTTTGACTCTTTACAACTGACCTGTTGAGCTTAGGAGCCGGTCGACTGATAAAAAGCATAAACAACCCAGCGACAAAAGAACTTCTAAAAGGGATATTGGATGGGTTCGGATTAATAAAGACAACAAAAGAACGAAACGGATGGAAGGAAATCTTTGGAGATATAAGAACAGGATATGGTCCCCATTGTTCTAAGGAGTAAGGCTTGCTTAGACCCCTCAAAAAAAACGATTCAGTCATACGTTTCAAATTGGCTGAATCGTTTTTTGTTTTTAAGAGGTTATCAAAATATAAAATGAATGCCAACAATGATTACCCACTCACTAAACCGTTTCTCTCTGCTTCCTGCTCTTTTGGTTTTATGCAAAAAAAGCGACCGGTTACGTTTCCTGTTTTTTGGATAGGCAACCCGATAGTTGCAAAAAGAACCGTCCCCGGTGACATTTGACCAGTGTGGTGAGGATGCTGACGATTTCTCCTGCGATTTTGGTGGAGGAGATGATGTTTTTGGCCAAGTCGCTCAGTTTGCCTGAGCTGTTGATGTATCGGCTGCTGTGGTTGATGAAGTCGATACCCAGGTAGGTGCTCAGATCTCGTGAAACCCGGTAGAGGTAGATTTGCTTTCCGATGTTGTAGGTGCTTTGGGTTATTGAAATCCCCGTTCCGAGAAAGCCGGCTGCCTGTCCAATCTTCGTGAGGGGATATTCTTCGTACAGCTGTTCCATTTGTCCGCTGGTCATGAGGGTGTCGATTTGTTCGTCGATGTGTTCAAAACTGTTGAGCAGGCTTTGATACTCCGCTTGATGGATGGCTTCGGAGCCGATTGACAGGAGACTGAGCAGACTGTATTGGAGTCCAAGCGCCGTTTGGCTCAGGCCCAGGGGTCTTAACATTTCCGAGGCGTTTAATGCCGTTCTTCTGATTTGTGTCCATTCCACCATGCTTTTTGCGTTGTCCTCTTGGATGGCGGAAAGGGATGAAGGGCGGTAGATGAATGCGTCGGTGTCTGCCTGATAAATCAGTTTTAGAAAGATGATGACTTCACGTATCATTTCGTAGAAGTATTGTTCCATTTTTTCACTTTTCAATTGAATGGGTTGGTCGATATCCGTGATGTCGTACAGGTCGACTTCCTGGTCTATGAGAAGGCGCATGATTTGTGCACCGGGAATCGTCCTTTTCATTTCAGGGAGTGCGATCAGATACTGTTTGTCTTCATATTGGACCCAGTATTGGATTCCACCTGAGCCTGTGATGTCTGACGGGTCCTTTCCGAAATATTCTCGGAACTCTTTTGAAAAGTCGTCGGAAACATCGTAGATGATTGGGGCTTGCCCGCTTTGTGTAAATCCCATGGTGCAGATAGCCGTCAGAAAAATTAACAGTATCAGTGCTTTTTTTATCATGACACACCTCCAGTGTGGTTTTTGGGTTTATCCATCTTTTTTTTCGCTTGCAGGGTCTGTTTGGATTATAGCAGAAGGTCGATGTCTTTTTGTCAAAATTGTTACATTTGAGGGGGGGTAAGGTGTCGAGGTCTTTCTCAACAAGCGAGATGCTGTTTGTTATGATATAATGATTTGAGGGCGCTTACAGTATAACACTTGATTTGGTTGGAAAAGGTGTGAAAACATCTGGCGTCTCGCGAAAAAGCCCGTCAGAGAAGCGGGCTTTTTTCTATTCAGAAATTATCGGAAATGACAGGAGGTAAGCTGATGAGATTCTTCATTATCATGTTTGGATTACTGTGTTTTTCGGTTGGCTTTTCAGCTCAATTATCCGGGTATCTCTTTTACGAAGAGGACGAATATGTGTTTATTGAACAGGAAAGCGCCAGGATGTTTCAAAGAGAATCCGATCGTTATTCGATTATACACAACCGTGTTTTCGAGCATTCCGATCTTAGACAACTGTATCTTGAAAAGGCTCCCTTCGATGGTTGTCCCGTCTTTATGTCCATCGAGTATCAATTTGAGGAATCGGAAATCCTTTCTTATACGAAAGAGCGATTGGCAGAAAAAACATCCTTTCAGATCATCTCAAAGGAAAACAACGGATTTTTCAAACATGATTTTTTCGCCTTCTGTGATGAAGGCGACTGGTGGGCAGAAGCAGTCAACTGGTATTGGTTTATCTTATGCGATATGGCAAACGAAAGGGTCTTTTTCGATCGGTCTATCGATCATGAGCAAACTGAAACAGGTTTTAACTATCGTTATGGATATGACAAGGAAACTGAAATCTTTCAAACAGAAGGAGTTTTCACAAAATGTGAGGATGATGGTTATCTTGCCAACATCACCATCAAGGGCAATTTTTATAAGGGTCATGCCCTTTTTTTTCAAAATCATAGTGACCCGGTTTTCAAAGATGCCATTTATTCACCCACCCATCGGATCGATATATCGGTTTACGAGGAGCCTTATTTTC